>Ga0206797_1068_pt1 | contig 21345 bp, 18 predicted proteins | sample Alteio_BWOrgCont_69_FD_152894 | JGI IMG/M metagenome (GOLD analysis project Ga0206797, IMG submission 152894) | Enriched cells from forest soil in Barre Woods Harvard Forest LTER site, Petersham, Massachusetts, United States -... | ecosystem: Environmental > Terrestrial > Soil > Temperate forest >...
TAGGATATAGCTTGCGTTCAACAAAATACGGATCCTTTAAAGCAACTTCTTCCAGCTTTTTGGCTATTTCTAATACTTCGTCGTCGATGCCAAGCTTTTCCAATATATCGTCACAAGCCTTCTTGATAATTTTTGCCCGGGGGTCAAAGTTCTTGTAAACCCTATGACCAAATCCCATTAAACGGAACGGGTCATTTTTGTCTTTTGCTTTATTGATCCATTTGTCAGTATCGCCGCCATCCTCTTTTATCTTTTCCAGCATCTCAATTACCGCCTGGTTGGCGCCGCCATGAAGCGGTCCCCATAAGGCAGATATTCCAGCGGAAACGCAGGCGTAAATATTAGATTCTGACGAACCTACGATCCGTACGGTTGAAGTAGAGCAGTTTTGCTCGTGATCGGCATGCAATATCAGCAGGGTGTTCATCGCGCTTACAATTACCGGATCAATCTCGATCTGCTCCGTACGCTGACCAAAGGTCATGTGCAGAAAATTGGTTACATAATCGTATTTATTTTGGGGGTAGATATAAGGGTGGCCCAATGATTTTTTGTATATCCACGAAACCAATGTTGCCATTTTGCCCAGCATTTTGATAATGCTCAAATGAAGCTCTTCCGTTGTCTGAACGGACTTCAAAGATTCAGGATAAAATGCCGATAAAGCGCATACCAATGAAGACAATTGGCCCATAGGATGAGCTTTTGAAGGGAAGCCGTCAAAAAACTTTTTTAAATCCTCATGAACCAATGTATGCCGGCTTATTTCATATTTAAAAGTGCTTAGTTCGGTTTCAGTAGGTAATTCTCCGTGTATCAGCAGGTAGGCTACTTCAATAAAACTCGATTTTTCAGCAAGTTCTTCTATTGGGTATCCGCGGTATTTCAGGATGCCTTTTTCGCCGTCCAAAAATGTGATCGCGCTTTTTGTTGCACCGGTATTTTTATAGCCAATGTCGAGTGTTACATATCCCGTAAGGTCCCTGAGTTTAGAAATATCAATAGCTTTCTCACCTTCGGTGCCTTCTATTACGGGTAGATCGTAAGTTTTATCGTTAATTTTTATCTGTGCTGTCTCCGACATAGGAATTTTCATTTGCAACAAATGTAAGTAAATCCGCGTATTAATAACCGCTACAAAGCTTTACAATTTGTAAAATTTTGGTGTGGTAAGTTATTTTTTTAATGAGAAAGTATTGATGACCTAACTCCGGTTTGAGTTTCATCAAACCTTGTTTTAACTTATCTTATTTAATAAAACCTTAACCATTTATACTTGATTTTAAAAAAATCCTTTAGTATGTCGCTCAGAAGCAGGTTTTTGCTATTAATGCAAAATGATAATACTATTTACCAATTACTGCTTATTGGCTTGTTGATAGCCAGTCCTTCCCTTCACTTTTTATGCTATTATAATTTTTCGTACGATCCTTTATGGCTGCGTGTTGTTAACAGCGTACTTTGTTTAATAGCCTTAGGCTTTTCATTTCATCCGAATAAATTTTATCAAACCGCTACCCAGTATATAAGTATTATAGGCTTTATAGCCATTAATAACTGTTTTTTTCTTTACAAAAATGGTTTTACGCATGTTTATTTATTTAGCGCAATCGCCATTTTTATCGCTTTAACGCTGTTTTGTAAAAAACGATGGGAATTTATTGCCATTTGTCTCCTTAACCTGTCGGCAACCATTATCGCATACGTTGCTGCGGCCCCTTTCATATTTATTTCAATTACAGTTTTAGTTATTTTGCTGTTAACATTTACGTTTATCGCCTACGTCTCATTTTTAGTGATGATGGCTTATCATCTCAAATTTGAGAGAGCTGTAAACAATATCATCGAACTTAACCAGTCACTTACCATTAATGACGAAAAGCTGCGTGAGGGTGGTAAGAACCTAACCTCACTAATCAACTCGCTAAACGATATTATTTTTGAGTTTGACGAGAACAAGATTTGTCTTAATACATGGTGCTGCAAATTGGAGTCGCGGGTAATTGATCCTACGATCCTCATCGGCAAAAGGCTGGCGGATATTTTGGGGGCTGAAAAGGCTAAGAAGTTTGACGATGCGTTAGATTATGTAATAAAATACCGGCAAGCCACCTCCTTTGAATATCTTTCTGATTTTGGAACAGGCCGTTGGTTTGTGGCGAAAATCACGCCTGTATTTGATCTCGACGACAACTATACTTCCCGTATTTCGGCGTCAATAACTGATATATCCGAGCAAAAAAACTATGCGAATGCGCTAAAAGAAAGTGAATCTCTATTGCTGGAGGCGCAAGCTATTGCCAAAACCGGCTACTGGTGGTTTGATCATTATACAAAAGCAACCTATTGGTCGGATAGCTTGTATATCATCCTGGAAGTTGAAAGTCTTCCTGAAAATACTTCTTTGCTTGACTATTATATGAGCCTGGTACATCCGGACGACCGCGAAAATGCTTATAAGTACTTTTCGACATTACACATAGACGAGAAAGAACAATACGAACATAAAATAATCACTCCCAACGGAAATGTAAAATACCTGAAAGTTTTGAAAGGAGATTTGCTGATTGATGATGAAGGAAACGTTAAAAGGAGTTTTAGCGTTTTACAGGATGTTACCGAAACCAAGCTATCCGAAAAGCTTATAAAAATAAGCCAGGCAGAACTACTTGAGGCACAAACCATTGCGAAAATAGGAAACTGGAACCTGGATGTTACTTTAAATAAGCTGTCATGGTCGGATGAAATAAACAATATTTATGAAATTGATCAAAAAACAGCAGCCGAAACTAACTTTATTAAACTCTTATTAAAATACGTTAACCATCATGACAGGCCGTTATTAAAGCAACTATTAAAAACTGCGTCGGCTATTCCAAATACCAGTCACGAATTACGGATTATAACACCGAAAGGAAATCCAAAATATCTGAGCGTTATCATTGGGAAACTGATAACACGCGAAGACGGCACATTACGAAAAATCATAGGCACACTACAGGATATAACCGTTCGTAAACAAGCCGAAATAGAATATAAAAGAACAGAAAATAAATATAAACTGGTTTTAGAAACCATTAAACTGCCTGCTATATCATTGAATAATGAGGGCAAGCTGATTTTTTGCAATAAATATATGGCCGACCTGCTCGGCTACGAACAAACGGAAATATTGGGCTTAAGCTGGATTGAAAACTTTGTACCTAAAAACCTGAAGCATACGATGCTTAACTGGTTTACCAATAATTCATTCGACGCCCAATATATAAACCCGGTAGTGTGCCGGAATGGCGAACAACGTATAGTTAGCTGGCAAAATACGGTAAGCTACGACGAGAACGGCTGGATTAAGGAAATTACCGGGATTGGAGAAGATATTACCGACAGGCAAAAAGCTACTGCCGAATTAATATCGGCGAAAGAAGAGGCGGAAAGGTCGTCGCATTTCAAATCTGAATTTTTGTCGATCATGAGTCACGAGATCAGGACCCCGATGAACGCAGTGATCGGTACGACAAATTTACTTTTGAGCGAAAATCCAAAACCTGATCAATTAGAATATTTGAACACGCTCAAATTTTCGGGCGAAAACTTGCTGGCCATTATTAATGACATTTTAGATTATAATAAGATAGAAGCCGGTAAACTGGAGCTTAATAAGCAATCATTTAACATATACCATCTTGTTCAAAAAATCAAGCAATCCTTTTATTCAAAAGCAACCGAAAAAGGACTGGAAATAGACCTGATTATTGATGAAAGCATTCCCGGATACCTCATTGGCGACCAGGTTAGGTTAAGCCAGGTGTTAAACAACCTTTTGAGCAACGCCGTTAAATTTACACATAACGGAAAGGTTACCCTTCGGCTTGACAAAATGGAAACCGATAAGTCAACGGTTACTATAAATTTTGTGGTTGCCGATACAGGCATTGGTATCAATTCAAAAAACCTGGCTATTATATTTGATCCGTTTGTACAGGAAACCCAGGGGTCTGACATCGACTATGGCGGCTCGGGCCTGGGGCTGGCTATAACAAAGCGGCTTGTTGAGCTTCACCAAAGTACGATTTCTGTTTTCAGCGAATCCGGGAAAGGAACCAAATTTACTTTCTCCATCGAGTTCCCGATAGGTAAGCAGGAGCGAAAGAAAGGCAATCAATTGTCACCTGGTGCCGAAGCCGGCCCGGTACAAGATTTACAGGGAATGCGCGTGCTGATTGTTGACGACAATAAGATGAACCTGCTGATCGCATCAAAGTTTCTTCAGAAGTGGCGAATAGATACGGATGAGGCTTTAAGCGGCGAACTGGCTATCAATATGGTTAACAATAACAATTACGACCTGATCATAATGGATTTGCAAATGCCGGTAATGGACGGATTGGAGACAACAAAAATTATCAGGAAAACACATCCTCAACTACCAATCATTGCGCTTACGGCAGATGCAATGCCCGAAACCTATAACAAGGCCTTGTCAGCCGGTATGTGCGATTACCTGACTAAGCCTTTTATACCTGAAGTTTTGTTTGAGAAAATAGCTAAACACTATGTTCCGGTAGAGCATTAAAGAGGTTAGAGGTTAGAGGTTAGAGGTTAGAGGTTAGAGGTTAGAGGTTAGAGGTTAGAGGTTAGAGGTTAGAGGTTAGAGGTGAATGCGCATTTATTGAAATTGTTTTATTTTTTTCAAAAACACTTTTGTAAACTGATTTGACAATTCGCCGCTACTAACTACTCACTATTCACAACTCACCACTCACTTAATTAGATCGTATCGCTTCAACCGGATCAAGCCGTGCCGCAAAATAGGCCGGGATGATACCCGAAATTACACCGATACTCACGGAAGTTCCAATGCCAACAATTATGTTTTTGATATCCAGCACCACCTGGACATCCCAGGCTGCTTTAACTATAAATGTTCCGCCGTACACCAGCCCAAGCCCTATGATACCCCCGACTATGCACAGGATAATGGATTCAATTAAAAATTGCAGTAATATAAAATAGCTTTTTGCGCCTAATGATTTCTGAATGCCTATGATATTGGTACGTTCCTTTACGGAAACAAACATGATATTGGCGATGCCAAATCCGCCAACAAGGATAGAAAAACCGCCTATGATGATGCCTGCTACATTTAATATCCCAAATACAATATCCAATTGGTTTGAAAGTATGGTAGTTTTATTCAAAGCGAAATTATCATCCTCGCCCGGGCGCAACCGCCGTATTGAACGCATTAATCCTCTTAACTCACTTTCTACTTCCACATCTGAAAGTCCATCCTTACCCCGAACTACAATATGGGGGTTAAAGTTGGTATTTTGTACATCGATAAGATTTTTGGCGAAGTTTAAGGGCAATAAAATTACTTTATCATCTGTAAGCCCTATCATATCCGTACCTTCTTTTTTAAAAACCCCTATTACCGTAACATTCCGGCCCATTATTTTTAACTGCTTGCCTACCGCCCCGCCGCCGGGAAATAAATCGTCAGCAATATCATAACCTATCACGGCAACCGGGCTTCCGGCCCTGGATTCTAATCCTGTAAAATACCTGCCATCCTCAAAATCAAAATTCCATGTTTTATCATGATCCTGTGAGCTTGCGGTAATTTGTGCCCCGTCGACCGTGTTGCTTTTGTATTTTACTATCCTGTTATCAATGCGTATTTCATATGACATGGCGAGCGCCGTTTGACTGCGTTTTTGCAGCTCATCAAATTCCCTCAATTTAGGATCAGGGCGCTGCAGATATTTCCACCACGGCGAGTTGTTATCCATTACCCAGGGCCATTTTTCAACGTAAATACTATTGCTTCCTAACTTATTGACGCTCTTTTGCAGGTTATTGCGCAAAGTATCAACTGCCGAAAAAACCGAAATAATCGTGAAGATGCCTATAGTAACTCCCAGCAATGAAAGAAACGTACGCAGTTTATTTTGCCTCAGCGCGTCATAAGCAAACAAAAAGCTCTCCCTGAAAAGTTTTAAAAATATCATTTGAATTTTGATTCCACCGATTATTGATTTGATCCCACCGATACAACTCAGCTACTGCGTATTTTAATTTAAGACTACAATAATTCCGTTAAGTTACAATATTTCTATTTGACGGGTACTAATAAAACAATGAGCGTGATTTAGATAAAACATAATCGGTGAAATCATAGTTGTATCGGTGAAATCAAAAATAATTCCGTACATTTGCGCCCTTGAAAATTCATATCGATAAACATGAAATTATCTCAATTTAAATTCAACCTGCCCGAATCACTAATAGCAAGTACACCCTCCAGCAGCCGCGACGAATCACGGTTAATGGTATTACATCGTGATTCTGGCAAAATTGAGCATAAAATATTTAAAGACGTTTTGGATTACTTTGATGATAAGGATGTGATGATCCTTAACAATACAAAGGTATTCCCTGCCCGTATGTATGGAAATAAGGAGAAGACCGGTGCAACTATCGAAGTCTTCCTGTTAAGAGAACTCAATAAAGAATTAAGGTTATGGGATGTGCTGGTTGATCCTGCCCGTAAGATACGTGTTGGCAACAAATTATATTTTGGCGACGACGACCTGCTGATTGCCGAAGTTGTTGATAATACAACCTCCCGGGGTCGTACTATCCGCTTTTTATTTGATGGAACAGAAGAAGAATTTCGCCGTAACGTTGAAATACTGGGTGAGACGCCGCTTCCAAAATATATAAAACGCAAAGCAACTCCCGAAGATAAAGAACGCTATCAAACCATTTTTGCTAAACACGAAGGCGCTGTTGCCGCCCCTACTGCCGGCTTGCATTTTAGCCGCGAACTGATGAAACGACTGGAGCTGAAGGGCATTGAGTTTGCCGAAGTTACGTTACACGTAGGCCTGGGCACATTCCGCCCGGTAGAGGTGGAAGACCTGACCAAGCATAAAATGGATTCGGAACAGTTTATTATCGAAGAAAAACAAGCAAATATTGTTAACAGGGGAATTGAACTTAAAAAAAGGATCTGCGCGGTTGGAACAACTTCCATGCGTGCAATTGAATCGGCCGTATCAGCCAATAAAACTTTAAAGCCGGCCAATGATTGGACCAGCAAATTCATTTTCCCGCCATATGATTTCAGTATCGCCAATTGTATGATCACTAACTTTCATATGCCCGAATCAACCTTGTTGATGATGGTATGCGCTTTTGGAGGGTACGAGCAGGTGATTAATGCCTATGAGGTAGCCGTTAAAGAAAAATACCGGTTTTACAGCTATGGCGACGCCATGCTGATCATTTAATTTCGGATTTTTCGCAGTTGTTTGTTTTTTTAATGTGCTCAAGAGGGCTACGCCGTTTCGGGTGTTCGATTTCGGATGTTGAATTTAAATCCTTGAACTAATGATCTCAAATGACATCTCTAAAAATTACGCGATAATTGTCGGAGGTGGATCAGGTACCAGGATGCGGGCGGCAATTCCCAAGCAGTTTTTATTACTTAATGGCAGGCCGGTATTGATGTATACGATGGAGGCTTTTTACCATTCCGGCGCAAAACCTGAAATCATTATCGTTCTCCCTGCAGATTACCATTCTTACTGGCAGCAGCTTTGCTCAGAATATAATTTCAGCATTCCTCACAAATTGGTCAGCGGAGGCGAGACTCGGTTTCATTCAGTTAAAAATGGGTTAGATACTATTGCTGATGAAGCAGGCGCTCTGGTTGCGGTTCATGATGCCGTTAGACCATTGGTCACAAAGCAAATTATTGACGAGTCGTACCGATATGCAGAAGAGCACGGAAACGCTATTGCTGCCGTTAAAAGTCGTGATTCCGTGAGGCAATTCAGGGGAGGCGCCTCAGTAGGCTTGTTCAGGGACGAAATTTATCTTGTTCAAACACCTCAAACATTCCGGGTATCTCAACTAAAAAAAGCGTATTTACAAAAATACAACAGCCAATTTACCGATGATGCAAGTGTAGTTGAGCTCGCAGGAGAAAACGTAAGCCTGATTGAGGGAAGCTATCAGAATATAAAAATCACTTTTCCCGAAGACATAGCGGTAGCTGAATTGTGGATGGGCAAAAGTTCATAGTTGATAGTTCATGGTTTGCACTTAAAAAGCTATGAACCATGAACTATCGCCTATGAACTTTATAAATTACGCTCTCCTGATAACTCCTAAAAGTAGAGCTATAACAGCTATAACCAGGAGTATATGGATAAGTCCGCCGCCTACGGGGTAAACAAAGGCCCCAAAAATCCATCCGATTACAAGGATAACGGCAATTAGATAAAGAATACTTCTCATTTTTTTAAGTTTTAGTTGATGGTGAATACCCTATCTTAACTAAAACCATTCCAAAAAGTTTTATTAACAAAAAAACCCTGCAAATGCAGGGTTTTTCGCGTAGCGCAAGCTAGCTTAATACTCATCTTCATTAAAAAAGAAGTCGTCCTTTGTAGGGTAATCAGGCCATATTTCTTCAATGTTTTCGTACGGCTCACCGTCGTCTTCCAGTGCCTGTAAGTTTTCTATAACTTCAACAGGCGCTCCGGAACGGATGGCGTAGTCAATCAGTTCATCTTTTGTTGCGGGCCAGGGCGCATCTTCAAGGTGAGATGCCAGTTCAAGTGTCCAATACATATTTGTTTATTTTTTTATTATCCGTTATTTAACTTTTCGCAAAAGTATAATATTTTTAATTTGATTATCAATATTTTTTTGTTCCTGTTGAATACTTTTTTTCGACCTTATAAATCGCTCTTAAAAGTGCTTAGACTGGCTTAAACGTATCAAGCCCTAACTTAGTTATCATAACCTGGTTAGTATTAACTGAACTTTTTGGAACTACCTTAGTATTTACACTCGTGGTATCCACTGATTTTCAGGTATTTTATTTTCGTGCCCGATCTTTCGTGCTAAAGTGAATAGGTAATCGCTCAACCTGTTCAGATAAATATTCACTTTTTCATCTACGGGACTTCCTTCAGCGAGGTGAACTGTTATCCGTTCGGCCCGCCGGCATACGCACCGCGCAATATGACAATAAGAAACGGTGCTATTGCCACCCGGCAAAATAAAATGACGCAATTCAGGTAAATGTTCATTCATCGCATCCATTTCAGTCTCTAATAATTCTATATCACTTGCGTGCAGGTCGGGTATTACCATCTTTGATTTTTCGGGATCAGAAGCGAGAGATGAGCCGATGGTAAACAGCCTGTCCTGCACCTGCTTCAGTATTGCTTTGTCGTGAGCGGCTATTTCCTGGTCGCCAATCAAACCGATGTACGAGTTAAGCTCATCTACAGTTCCATAGCTTTCAATACGCAGGTGATGCTTTGGAACCCGCGTGCCGCCAATAAGGGAAGTGAAGCCTTTATCACCTGTTTTGGTATATATTTTCATTTTAATTTCGGAATTCGTCCGCCGCCTGGCGGATCGATGTCGGATGTGTTTTTTCGATTTCGAATTTATTGATTTTTATTCCGGAATCTATTTTAATTTAAGGTTTCGTGTTTCCGGTTTCAGGCCTGTTGTCTAAAGACGATAAAAACACAACAATGTTTTAAATGTTGTTTAATTTTAAATCCGAAATGAAATACATTGTATTGACAAGCAAACTTAGCCTCGCCTTCATATGCATCTGTCTGCTTTTAAGCCTAAAATGCGCAAATAGTGATAACGGCCGCGCAAAAAACAATGCCGACAAATTATCAGTGGGCAACTTATTAACTGAAAAACAGTTTGATGCCCTTTTTCCGATGCGCGATAAATTTTATACCTACGCAGCGTTTATAAAAGCGGTAAAAGATATGAGTTGGATAAAGGTGAAAGTGATCCGCAGGGCTGTTTCGGTTTACCAGTTTACCAGAACCGATAAAAGAACGGGCAAAACGGTAGTTATACGACAGGATGAGGACTGGAACGAGGACTGGGCCAAAAAAAAGCCTGACAGCAGTTACGTGATCGATTATGGCGGCTTTTGTTCAGACAAAGACATCCAGACCAGCAAAAAAGAATTAGCTGCCTTTTTTGCGCATATTGCCCATGAAACCAGGCATGGCGAAAACGGCAAATACAATGATGGGCTGATGTTTATACATGAGAGCAATACTACCTTACCATACACAGCCCCCAACGAGGTTTACCCTGCAGCGCCTGGCAAAAAATATTACGGCCGCGGCCCCATGCAGTTAAGTTACAATGGAAATTATGGCTACGCATCGGATTGCATTTTCGGCGATAAAAAAATACTCTTAAACAATCCTGACCTGATTGAAACCGACCCCGTAATTGCTTTTAAAACCGCCCTTTATTTTTGGATGACCCCGCAAACCACCAAGCCATCGGCGCATGATGTGATGATTGGCAAGTGGCAGCCCAACGCCGCCGACAAAGCAGCCGGCCGGACTCCCGGGTTTGGCATGACGATTAATATTGTAAACGGCGCCGTAGAATGCGGCAAAGGGGATAATATGTACAACATGAACGACCGCATTGGCTTCTATCAATACTTTTTAAAGAAATTAGGAGCTAACGATGTTAATTGCGCATGCTCCTGCGGGAAGATGAAACCGTTTTGATTTCGGAATTCGGAATTTCGATTTCGGATTTTTTAAATTGGGAGTGCGGAATGTTGATTGCGGATTATTGTTTTGTTTTAAGATTTCTTTAAGTTATTGAGAAAAGTTGTCACGGTTGTCCCAATACTTTTACTATTTGCCAGTTAGCAAGGATTATTTACTTTTAGCAAAAGTCAATTTACACTAATGGATAACTTACCATTTGATACCGTTGGATTGTGTTCGGAAGAGATAGACAGGTTACATGATACCTACAAGGCCCTTAAAGCGAAGTTCAATATTGAATGTACAGGAAATATTGATTTCCACCTGGAGCAATTTGAAGTATTCAGAAAATATTTCGATGTTAAATTAAGGGAATCTTACGTTATTAAGCACCTTAATAATGATGCCTATGTGTTGTTTGTTGAGAATCATAGAAGAACCATGAGCGCCAAAAGCGGGATCGGAGATTCATATGAAAATCAAACGTGGGGGTTAGCCTATTTAAAGAAGAATTTTGGCCGTGTTTTGATCAGGCGCGAAACGCTGGCCGACAAAATTATTGAACTGGTACACCCCGTTGAGCTGGATTTTGATGAAGATAAGGCCTTCAGCGATACCTTTTACGTACTGGTGAACGATCATCAAAAAGCAGTATCGGCGATAGATCGTAATTTCAGGAATGCGGTGATGGATGTAAGACATGATGATTTCACGATTGAGATTATGGAGCACACGTTGATTGTAGGCGACCGTATGCCGATGTCAGCAGAACGGTCCGTCTACCTTGCAGAATTTGTGACCAGGTTGGCCGCTATTTGCTAGTAATTATAGAAATTTGAGGCTTTTCAGTTAACCCAATCAACCCAATCCAACTTAATCAACCCAATCTAACTCAATTACCCCATCACAACCTTACTCCTGTCAACTGTAATAATATTAGTATTTGGATAATCATTTTCAACCAAGCCGTCACGCATACGCACAATACGGTGAGCGTGCAGGGCAATATCTTCTTCGTGCGTTACCAATATAATCGTATTGCCTTTGGCATGGATGTCTTCTATCAATCCCATTATTTCAATGGATGTTTTGGTATCCAGGTTTCCTGTGGGCTCATCTGCCAGTATAATCGACGGATTATTGATAAGCGCCCGGGCCACAGCCACACGCTGCCGCTGACCGCCCGAAAGCTCGTTGGGTTTATGATCTATACGGTTACCCAGACCTACATTTTCTAACGTCTTTTTCGCACGGTCAAGTCTTTGTTCTCTATTGACACCGGCATAGATCAACGGAAGTGCCACATTATCCAGTGCGGTATTGCGTGGAAGCAGGTTAAACGTCTGGAATACAAAACCGATCTCGGTATTTCTAACTTCAGCCAGTTCGTTATCCGTCATGTGGCTCACGTTGATGCCATTCAATATATACTCCCCTTTTGTAGGCGTATCCAGGCATCCGAGTATATTCATCAGGGTTGATTTGCCAGAACCGGAGGGCCCCATCAGTGCCACAAATTCGCCTTTATTGATGGTTAAGGATACGGATTTAAGGGCGTGAATAATTTCAGTCCCGATCACATATTTACGTCCGATATCTTTAATGGTAATTAATGGCTCCATCGTTTTTCTGTTTTGACTGTGATGATGTAGTAAATGTTACAGTGAGAGTCAGGAAAGTCCGAAAGATTTATTAGTCCGAAAGTCCGTAAAGTCGGGAAAGTCCGAAAGATTGTCTGATCTTTCTTGTGAAAACATATCAACAGATAAACTTCTATCTTTTCCGTCTTTTCTGACTTTCCGGACTTCCCCGACTTATTTCAAATCAATAACTTTCGCTACCAAAAAATAGTCCTCATCATGTTTAGGGGCATTTTGTAAAGCCTCCTCATGCGTGATCTCTTGTTTTATTTCGTCCTTTCTGAAAACATTCACCGCGTCGGTCATATAAATCAGCGGCTCAACGCCTTTGGTATCTATTTCATTCAGCTTGTCCATAAAACCAAGTATTTTGTTCATGTCCGTTATCATTTCCTCCTTTTCGGTGGCAGTGAGTTCCAGGCGCGCGAGGTGCGCTATTTTGTCGACAGTTACTTCATCAATGGTTATGCTCATCAAATTTCTTTTTAATTATCTCATAAACCTCATCCCGTAGCGTATCGGCGTCATCCAGGGCGAGGTGCGCAGTTTCAACCGGCTGATGTACAAATATATCACAAATACCCGGTCTGCTGCCGTATTGACTCCCGGTATTCCACAAAATTTTCCAGGTATCAAGCGAGGTGACTGGAAGTATCGGTATTTTTAATTCAATAGCAAGCCTGAATGCCCCGTTTTTAAACGCGCTTAATTCGGGCGGATAAATCAGCGGTATAGTAGCCTCCGGAAAAATAACCACGCTGATCCCGTCTTTCAAACGCTCGGCCGCCGCCTTAAACGCCCTGAATGACGACATTTTACTATCGCGGTTAACCGTAATATCAATTGTCCGGAAAAAAAAGCCAAGTACCATGTTATCCAATAATTCTTCTTTGCCGATAAAACAAAAATTATTTTTTGCCGCCATGCTTATCGCCGAAACATCCAGGTTGGAGGTGTGATTGCCACAAATGATGTATGTCTGGCTCCAGTCGACGGGCTTTTCATATTTTATCCTGAACCATATTCCGGAGATGGTGGTACTCAAAAAAATAATAAGCCGCCTAAATTGATTGATGTATTTATAACGCGTCTTCTTGCGCGAAAGAAAATATAAAATTGGCCATACCAATATAAAAAAAAAGGCTACGCTGTACCTGTAAAAGTAGGTGTGTATTCTTTTTAAGATGATTTTCATTGATAGCAAAAATAGAAATTAAGTTGGATTGAGTTTATTGGGTTGATTAAGTTGATTAAGTTGTTTCAAAAGACTATCAACGCCATAACTTAATCAACAAACTTAACTTAATCAACCTATTCAACTCAATCCCGCACTAATAATTCCATAAACCTCCTCCCGCAAAGCGTCGGCATCATCAATGCCCAGGTGAGCTGTCTCAATCGGTTTATGCACAAATATTTTACAAATCCCCACCGTGCTGCCATATTTGGTGCCGTCGTCCCATAATTTTTTCCACGTGTTTGGTGATGACACGGGAATGATAGGGATCTTTTGTTCAATTGCCAGGCGGAAGGGTCCGTTTTTAAATTCGTGCAATGTTGGCGGATAATCGTCAGATATTTTACCTTCCGGGAAAATGATCATGGTTACGCCACTTTTTAAGCGTTCTTCTGCTTTTTTAAACGCCCTGAATGACGACATCTTGCTATCCCGGTTCACCGGGATATCTACTGATTTAAAAAACAAGCTGGTGACAATTCCTTTTGTTAATTCTTCTTTACCCATAAAGCTGCAGTTATTTTTTACCAGTACGCTCATGGCAGAAATATCGAGATTGGAAGTGTGATTAGGGCAAACAATATAGGTTTTGCTCCACTCGATGGGCACTTCATATTCAAATTTATAGATAAAACCGGCGATAAACGAACTAACAACGGCCCATGCTCGCCTTAGCCTGTTCATGTTTAAATAGCGCTTTGGTTTACGTGAGAAATAGTAAAAAAGCGGCCAGCATAAAAAATAACAAAGCGTTACGCTAAACACATAAAAATAGGTGTGCGCCCGTTTCAATATTAATTTCATCGACTTCAAAAATATAAAAATTACTTACTTTCGCCCCCATGGAAACTGTTGTTAGTGGTATACGTTCGACCGGGAACTTACATTTAGGAAATTATTACGGGGCAATTCAAAACTTCGTAAAAATGCAGTATGAATATAACTGCTATTTTTTTATTGCCGATCTGCATTCACTAACCACGCACCCCACCCCATCCGACCTGCATGGCAATGTAAAACAGGTTTTGATAGAGTACTTAGCAGCCGGGCTCGATCCTGAAAAGGCAACCATCTACGTACAATCAGATGTTCCTGAAATTGCTGAATTATACCTTTACCTGAATATGAACGCCTACCTGGGCGAACTGGAGCGGAGTACTTCATTTAAAGATAAAGTACGCGCACAGCCCGATAACGTTAACGCCGGGTTACTTACTTACCCCGTTTTAATGGCGGCGGATATTATTATACACCGGGCTACCAAAGTACCGGTGGGCAAGGACCAGGAACAACACCTGGAAATGGCGCGCACATTCGGCAACCGCTTTAACAGACTTTATAACAAAGACTATTTCCCCGAGCCTTATGCTTTCAATTTCAGCGAAAACCTGGTAAAAATACCGGGCCTGGATGGCAAAGGGAAAATGGGAAAATCAGAGGGTGAAGGAAACGCCGTTTATTTGTCGGATTCGCCGGAAGTTATCCGTAAAAAAGTGATGCGGGCTGTTACCGACAGTGGTCCCACCGCAGAAAACCAGGTTAAGCCGGTAGAAATTCAAAATCTGTTTGACATTATAAAAGTTGTGTCGTCGAAAGACACTTATGAGCATTTCGATAACCTGTACAACACCCGCCAGATACGGTACGGCGATTTAAAAAAGCAACTTGCCGAAGATATAATCATTGCCACCGCGCCAATTCGTGAGCGGATAAAAGATATTTCGATAGATTCATCTTACCTGCGCCAGGTTGCGCGTCACGGAGCAATAAAAGCAAGGGAAAGTGCGTCAAAAACCATCAGGGAAGTGCGGGAGATTATCGGCTTCAGGAGTTTTTGAGTAGTTCATAGTTGTCTGAACCGGAATTTTCCGAATTTACGAATTGGCAGAATGAAATGAATTTTAAAATTAGCAATCAAAATTCAAGTAATTCTGTAAATTCGACAAATTCAGGTTCAGACAAAAAATAAACCAAAAATGCACATTGCTATTGTAGGAAACATAGGCGCCGGGAAAACAACCCTTACCGAATTACTGGCTAAAAACTACGGCTGGGATCCTTTATATGAGGCTGTTGACAATAATCCTTACCTGGAAGATTTTTACAGCGACATGAAACGGTGGAGCTTTAACCTGCAAATTTATTTCTTAAACAGCCGTTATCGCCAGATTGTAGAAATACAGAAAAAAGGCCATAACATCCTCCAGGACCGTACTATCTACGAAGACGCCTATATTTTTGCGGAAAACCTGCACGATATGGGTTTAATGACCACCCGCGACTACGAAAACTACCAATCCATCTTTGACAATATCATTGAATTTATAAAACCGCCTGACTTGCTTGTTTATTTAAAAGCATCCGTGCCCACACTGGTTAATAACATCCAGCGCCGTGGCCGCGAATATGAAAGTGGTATCAGGCTCGATTATTTATCCAAATTGAACGACAAATACACTAAATGGATAAACAATTATAAACTGGGCAAGCTGCTGATCATTGATAAAGATAACCTTGATTTTGCCAATAATACCGAAGACCTTGCCACGATAGTGCAGATGATCGAAAGGGAAATTAATGGATTGTTTTAGAATTACGAATTTTCCGGTAGCAAAAAAAAACAATGTGTCAATGTGCCACCCGAACAGTTGGAAAGCCTGGCACAGTTGAAATAATTATATAAAAAACAACCATTTGTCATTGCGAGCGTAGCGTGGCAATCTCGTCGTCATGCATAACCGTTAGGCATAGCTAGGAGATTGCCACGTTCCCGAACTAAATTCGGGACAGGCTGTTCCTCCTCGCAATGACAAAGTGGACAATTTACGATCTAAAAACAATCGTAAATCTAAAATCGTAAATCGTAAATCATGCGAACCCTCGGTATTATCCCCGCCCGTTACGCTTCTTCCCGGTTCCCGGGCAAGCCGTTGGTTGATATTGGCGGGAAAAGCATGATCCAGCGGGTTTATGAGCAGGCTAAAAAATGCGCTGATTTAACTGAAGTTATTGTTGCTACGGATGATGAACGCATTTTTGATCATGTAACGGGATTTGGCGGCGTTGTTGTAATGACTTCACCCAACCATGCCAGTGGTACCGACCGTTGTGCCGAGGTGGCCTCGCAGCATCCCCAATACGATGTAATCATCAACATACAGGGCGATGAACCCTACATCGATCCCGCGCAGATCAGCAAATTAGCGGCGTGCTTTGCAACCGCTGATACACAAATCGCAACGCTGATAAAAAAGATAAAAACTGAACAGGAATTGTTTAATGTCAATTCGCCAAAAGTTATTGTCAATAAACATTCGGAGGCGATTTATTTTTCGCGCTCGCCGCTGCCCCATATCCGCGGTGAAGAACAGCAAAACTGGCTGGAGTACTATGCTTTTTTTAAGCATATCGGTATTTACGGCTATCGTGCGGATATATTGCAGCAGATCACCAAATTACCGGTATCATCCCTTGAAAAAGCGGAGAGCCTGGAACAGCTACGCTGGATAGAAAACCGCTATCGCATAAAAGTGGCCGAAACTGAGCTGGAAACGCATGCGATTGATACACCGGGGGATTTACTCAATTTGAAAATGTGACGATTTGATAATTTGAAAATCACGACAACCAAATTCTCCACAAATGTGTCAAAGCCTGAAATTTTTCCTACTTTTGTATCCCGTACACAAACATTTGGTTCCGGCGTAAAAACCGGTGTCAAACTCAAAAAAAATCATGACTAAATATATTTTTGTTACGGGCGGCGTTACCTCGTCGTTAGGAAAAGGTATTATCTCGGCTTCCTTAGCCAAGCTCCTCCAATCGCGCGGATATAGTGTAACTATCCAGAAATTCGACCCTTATATCAATATCGATCCGGGCACATTAAATCCCTACGAACACGGCGAATGTTACGTTACCGAGGACGGCGCCGAAACCGATCTTGACCTTGGCCACTACGAACGTTTTCTAAATACCCCAACTTCCAAAGCAAATAATATAACTACCGGGCGCATTTACCAGAATGTAATCAACATGGAACGCGAAGGTGCGTTTTTAGGTAAAACCGTCCAGGTAGTACCCCACATTACCGACGAGATCAAGAGAAACATCCGCATATTGGGCGAAAGCGGCCAGTATGATATTGTAATAACCGAATTGGGTGGCACGGTAGGTGACATTGAGTCGTTACCATACATTGAAGCGGTGAGACAGTTCAGGTGGGAAATAGGCTCCGGAAATTCCGTGGTTATTCACCTTACACTTATACCCTTCCTGGCCGCTGCCGGCGAATTAAAAACCAAACCAACCCAGCACTCTGTAAAAATGCTGCTGGAATATGGTATACAGCCCGATATACTGGTTTGCCGTACGGAGCATCACCTGAACACGGAGATCAGAAAAAAAATTGCATTATTTTGTAACGTTAACGTTAATGCAGTTGTCGAATCGATAGATGCATCAACCATTTATGATGTGCCGTTGCTGATGTTGAAGGAACAGCTGGATAAAACCGTATTGGCAAAATTAAAATTGCCGCATAAAAGCGATCCTGATCTGGAGAGCTGGAAAGACTTTTTGGGCCGTTTAAAGAACCCAACGTTTGAAGTAAGAATAGGCCTGGTAGGTAAATACGTTGAGCTGCCCGATGCCTACAAATCCATCGTTGAGTCATTTATACATGCAGGCGCCAAAAATGAATGCAAGGTGCGCGTGGAATATATACCATCGGAACAGTTAACGCCCGAAAATGCGGTTGAACGCCTGAAAGGTCTGCATGGCGTATTGGTTGCTCCCGGCTTTGGCGAGCGTGGTTTCGAGGGGAAAATTGAAGCCATACGTTATGTGCGCGAAAATAATATTCCCTTTTTCGGCATTTGCCTGGGGATGCAATGCGCGGTTGTTGAGTTTGCCCGCAACGTGCTTGGTTTAATAGATGCAAGCAGTACCGAAATGAACCCCGATACCGCTTTCCCGGTAATAGGTATGATGGAAGAGCAGAAGAAAATTATCAATAAAGGGGGCACCATGCGCCTTGGAGCCTATGCATGCGACCTGAAGAAAGGCAGTAAAGCCGCCAATTACTATGGCAAAAGTCGCATTAGCGAACGGCACAGGCACCGCTATGAATTTAACAATGAATATTTAAAAGACTATGAAAATGCCGGTTTTACACCATCAGGCATCAATCCCGACAATAACCTGGTTGAAGTAATGGAGCTAAAAAATCACCCGTTTTTTATTGGCTCGCAATTTCATCCCGAATTAAAATCAACAGTTGCAAATCCGCATCCTCTTTTTATTAACTTTGTCGCCGCTTCGATGGCTTACGCCCGCAGGAAATAGGTAATAGTACGATACACAGAAATGGATAAAAATACGTTCACAGGATTATTCCTGATCATGGTTATAATGGGGGTTTCCTTCTATTTTTTCAAACCCAATGAGGCCGAAATGAAAAAAGCGCAACTTCAGGCGCATACTGATTCGGTTAAAAAAGGCCTTATCCCAACTAAAGCTGCCGCTATTGCTAAGTTTACAGATACCAGCAAAACCGTAGCTAATAAACAAGTTGATTCTGCTTTATTAAAAACACCTTTTGGCGCAGCAACCATTGGCAGCGAAAAACTGGTAACCCTCGAAAATAAAGATCTCCTTGTAAAACTAAGCACCCTCGGTGGACGCGTTTATTCGGTTGAGTTAAAGGGGTTTAAAACGTTCAATAAAAAACCGCTGGTATTATTTGATGGTGATAAAAATCGTTTTGGTTTAAACTTCACTGCAAATAATAGTAACATCAGCACCAATAAACTTTATTTTACACCAAGTGCCAATACACTACAGGTAACCGGAAAGGATTCAAACACGGTTACCATGCGTTTAAGCTATAGCCCAACGCAATATATCGACTACATTTATTCTTTAAAAGGAGAAGGCTATAAACTTGGCCTGATCGTAAAGCCCACCGGCCTCGACGGGGTTATTGCCAACAGCAGTTCAATTAATATCGACTGGCTGGCAAACATGCACAAACAGGAAAAAGACCTGGAACAGGAGCGCAGGTATTCTACGGTTTCGTATAACAATACCGATAACGAAAATGATTACCTGAGTGCAAATAAGGATGATCAGAAAGATATTACGGATAAAAAAATCCAGTGGGTATCCTTTAAGGCACATTTCTTTTCGGGTGTATTGATTGCGAAGGAAGGTTTTTCCAAATCAAACCTGGCGATAACTACGGATGTTGCTGATACCAGTAATGTTAAACAGATGAGCGCCAATTTGGTAATGGCCCGCACCGCTGATGGAAGTTTCCCGATGGAATTTTATTTCGGTCCTAACCAGTTTAAAATCCTGCAAAATCAGGGCTATGGCCTCGAAAAACAGATCGACCTTGGATGGGGACCTTTAAAATATATCAACAGGTTTGCGGTGTTGCCGGTATTTAACCTGCTGAGTAAGTTTACCCTCAATTACGGCTTAATTATATTGGCATTAACCATTATACTTAAACTGGTATTATCGCCGCTTACCTACAAGTCATACCTTTCGATGGCTAAAATGCGTGTATTGAAGCCCGAAATGGACGAAATAAAAGCGAAGGTTGGTGAGGACAATGCTACCCTATTACAACAGGAATATTTAAAACTGTATAAAAAAGCGGGGGTAAATCCGCTGGGCGGATGTTTGCCGTTGCTGATACAAATGCCTATTGTTATTGCATTTTTCCGGTTCTTCCCAAGTTTGTTCGAGTTACGCGGTAAAAGTTTTTTGTGGATGCATGATCTGTCGACCTATGATTCGATCATGAAGCTTCCAAATATTCCATTTGTAGGTAACCACCTCAGCTTAATGTGTTTGCTGATGACGCTGTCTACCCTGATCATGACGTACTTTAACAACCAGGTATCGGGCGCAACCGGCCAGATGAAATATATCGGTTACATAACGCCGGTAATATTCCTGGGTGCGTTAAACAGCTATCCTTCTGGTTTGAATTATTATTACTTCCTGGCTAACTTATTCACTTTTGCGCAACAGTATCTGATACGCTTTATGGTGGATGATAAAAAGATACACGCGCAAATACAGGAAAACAAAAAGAAACCCGAAGTAAAAAAGAAAACCGGCGGTTTCCAGGCCCGCATGGAAGAAATGATGCGCCAAAAACAGCAGCTGCCGGCACCTGCGACGAAGAAGAAATAATAGTAGTCGGAAAGTCGGGAAAGTCCGAAAGATGAATATCAAAAGGAAGCCGATAGTTCGAAAAACTTATCGGCTTCTTTTTTTAGAATCCGCTATTACCCAGTTTAACTTCAATCTCTCTGACTTTCCCGTCTTCCGGACTTTTCGGACTTTCCCGTCTTTCCCGTCTTTCGGGCTTTTCCGACTTTTCCGACTTTTCCGACTTTCCGACTTTCCGACTTTTCCGACTTTCAACTAAAATTATTAGTATAAAATACATACATTTACATCCATGTATGCTATTGTTGATATCGAAACTACGGGTGGTCATGCCAGCGCCAACGGCATTACCGAAATAGCCATTTGCATACATAATGGCAAAAAGGTAGTTGAGCGCTATTCAACGCTGGTAAACCCCAGAAGACACATTCCGATTTACATCAGCGCGCTAACCGGTATCAGTAACGAGATGGTTGAAGATGCGCCGCCGTTTGAGGATGTGGCCCATGATATTTACCACCTGCTGAACGGCAAAATTTTTGTTGCCCACAATGTAAACTTCGATCATTCATTTGTACGTCATCATTTGGCTGCTGCGGGATACGAGCTGCAATGCAATAAATTATGTACCGTGAGGCTAGGGCGTAAAATATTGCCCGGCCTGCCTTCCTACGGGTTAGGTAAACTCTGCCGGCACCTCGGCATTGAA
>Ga0206797_1069_pt1 | contig 21139 bp, 24 predicted proteins | sample Alteio_BWOrgCont_69_FD_152894 | JGI IMG/M metagenome (GOLD analysis project Ga0206797, IMG submission 152894) | Enriched cells from forest soil in Barre Woods Harvard Forest LTER site, Petersham, Massachusetts, United States -... | ecosystem: Environmental > Terrestrial > Soil > Temperate forest >...
TTTCAGGGAGTCCATAACATCCATGACCTTTAAGAAAATTGGTTTTAAAAAACGGGAATTAGAATGTGAAATTTGTGGATACAAGAAGCAATAAGCGCTATCCTTATTTTGAGAAGAATTTAATGAATAGGATAGGACGTTTTTGAATGGACAATAACGATAATAAAGCTATTTTTTTAAATGAATTTCTTTATCAAACTATCGACGGTGTTTTTACGGGACGTGATAAAGATATCCTCTTGAGAAGGTTCGGCCTTGCTGGGTATGATTGTCAAAGTTTAGGGAAGGTGGGGAGAGCTCATAAAATTTCTCGTGAGAGAGTGCGACAAATTGAAAAAAATATTTTAAATCATCTTCGAGCTTCCTGGAAAACAACGATAAAACTTCCAAGTCATAATTTGGCAGCGGTTAAATTTAAGGAAACATTAGATGCTTTATTAATGGCGGGAGGAAACACTATCATATCTGGTGAGGAGGTTTTTAATGGAAAATCCTTACCAAATGGTAGGAAAAAGAGAATGAAGGAAATAAAGTTAAAGAGAAAAGCGCAGCGTAGATATGGAAGGTTTTTAAGGCATTTTATTTGGCCTCAAAATATTAGCCTCGATTGTATGAATATCATTGCTCAATATCCCACACGGGTACGGGAGGTTGACCCTGATAATGTTGGAAATTCTGGAAGCTATTTCAGCAAGAAACTCAAAAGCCATGTTAGTTACGAGTCGGGGTTAGAACGCGAATTTCTTTGGGCTTGTGAAGAATTTAACGAAGTTGTTTATTACAAAGAACAACCATTGATTTTAGAGTATGAATATCTTGGCCACAAACGAAAATATTTTCCAGATTTTTTAGTTGTTTTTAAAGATGGTAGAGGAGCGTTATGTGAAATTAAGGGGACTCTTAATATGGTGCTTTATGAAAGTATGTGTAAATATGAAGCCTTAAAGAAATATTGTGAAAAGAATGGCCTTGGTTATTGCATGACTGATGGGAGGAAGGAATTCGAGTATTATAAAACTCGTGTAACTTTACCAATAAATATTGAGGATGCTTTTATAACTGCATTAGGATCAGGACCACTTAATTGGAAGAGTTTTAAAGAAATTAGAAGAAAAGTAAATTTTTCACAGGCAAATCTTATGGCTTTGATTTTAAAACATAAATTGATTTGGGAAGTTTCACCATTTAGTCTTTACAGAAGATAGGTCCAGAATAACATTTAAGGTCAAGACCGGCAGTTCCCACGCAAAGAGAGTTTTTTAATTCTATAAAACTTAATTTTTAGAATGCTCACAAATTGTTTTATAGACAGCCAATAAGAGTTTTCCATCTTTGAAATTTTTTTTGTTCAAAATCCTCTTTAACTCCACCAAAGCTTCCGCAGAGTCCTCTTGTCTATTTGTAACAGGCTGAAAAAGCTCACTGAAATTTACTTCCAAGGCGGTGGCGATTTTATCTAAGCTTTCCAAGGTAGGGTGCTTTATACCCCGTTCAATAAGCCCGATAAAATTGTCACTTAACCCTGTTTTTTTCGGCCAATTCAGCCTGCGTTAGGCCATCCTGCTCTCTAAAAAACCGTACTCTTTTTCCTACCATTTGGTAAGGATTTTCCATTAAAAACCTCCTCACCAGATATGATAGTGTTTCCTCCCGCTTAACACCACATACCAATAGTTATGATTTTGACCACAAAAAGTGGCCAAAGGTAATTTTATATGGTACACTTCCCATAGGTTTGTATAAAACCGATAAAACATTACCATTGGAGATTATTATGGCATCACATACCCTAAATACTGGTAAGTCTATGTTCAGACAAATGCGTAAGACTATTTCTATAGTCATTTTAGTTGCTTTTATCGGCACCTCGGTCAAGTCTCCCGCTTATGCGGTTTCAGACCAGGCATTAGCTTTGCCTGCGCCTGGTACGATGGTCAATTTGAGTCCTGCCTATGAGCCTGCTTTGATCAAAGGCTTGACGGTTCATCAGGATAATCCGTTTTTATTTGATTTTATTGTTGATCCTGGACAATCTAAATTACCTAAAGAATTTTTAAAAGAAGAATCAGACCGGATGATCAAGTATTTTTTTGCAGCTTTGACCATACCGGATACAGATATTTGGGTTAATTTATCTCCCTATGAAAAAGACCGGATGATTCCTGAATCTCTGGGTGTCACAGCAATGGGGCGTGATTTATTGGCCCAGGATTATATGCTCAAGCAGTTGACTGCTTCCTTAATATACCCACAGAAAGCTTTAGGCAAGACATTTTGGGATACTGTTTACGCTAAAGCAAAGGCAATGTATGGAACAACAGAAATTCCAGTGAATACCTTTAACAAAGTATGGATCGTGCCGCAAAGAGTGGGTATTTATGAACACGGACAAACGGCATTTATTGTAGACGGTCATCTGAAGGTTATGTTGGAACAAGATTATCTGTCAATGACTAAACATAATGCTATTTCAAATACAGCCAGTGCAAGTGAAACGAAGCAATCTCAAGTCAATCAACTTGGTTCTCAGATCATCCGGCAAATCGTATTGCCTGAGATCGAAAAAGAAGTCAATGATGGTAAGAATTTCGCCACTCTCCGCCAAATTTTCTACGCGCAGGCATTGGCAGTGTGGTTTAAGCATAATTTAAAACAGGCCTTACTCAACCGCGTATACGCTAATAAAGGTACGGTCAAAGGGATAGACCAAAATAATCCGTCAACTAATGAAGCTATTTACAAGCAATATTTGAGAGCATACAAGAAAGGCGTCTTTAACTATATTAAGGAAGACATAGACCCAATCACACAAGAGACCTTGCCACGTAAATATTTTTCTGGTGGGTATAGTGAGGCAATGTTGGCGAGTGCGATCCACCCTGTAGAGCTTTCCACAAGTGCGGCAGGGGCGCAGGCCATAGAAGCTGCTCATGATGTGGATGCCACCGTCGTAGTTGATACTAATGGGGCTGATGCTCAGGTGTTAGCTCGAAATGTCGATGCAGACTTGAGGGTTGGAGGAATAGATTTAAGAGCTATAAAAATTACTACATCTGGTCCAGAGGCGGCAGCTTTCCTTCGTGAATTTGGTTTATCAGTTTCCAGCTCAAGCGATCTACATGTAATTGTCATTGATGGTCAATCCATTGATTTAAGCCAACCGCAGACGTTTGGTCAAGCATTTGATAGAGAGGTACAGGCGGTAGGGGCGTTGGACCAAAAAGATATGACCCCCGAAGACAAAGCGATGGTAGGGGATTTGTCAACATGGTTCAATGTTGTTTTAGGACTCCATTTTGCAGGGATTGCCACACTATCTGCGGCCATAGTAAAAAGTACCCATGAGTTTTTCAAGGGCAAAAATGCGACAACGATGGAAGTAAAAAGAGAATATTATAAAAGATTTAATAAGGATTGGATGCACATTGCAGGTGCAGCCACCATTGTTGTTACAGGGATTATCCTCGGTGCCATGCACGGGATGAATATTGATTCAATCAAGCTTGATTTGTTAGCTATTTTAACTGGCAGTAAAATAGGAGGAGGGATTTTTGGTTTTGAAAAGATGGCAGGTGAACTCGTTAAGGCATCCAATGCTACAGACAATATCAATGATCCGAAATTAAAAGCAGTGGAAACCTTTAAGGGTAATCCAGGGAGGAATTTTTTCTTTAATTATACGGATTGGCCAGTGATGATTTCACTTTTTGCTATTGCGTATGCCAAATTTCCAGCTTCTTGGAATCCAACGGTCCTTCACCATGTTATAGATTTTGTGAATAAAGTTCCCCATCTCGGATGGATACTGCCTGTTGTCCCGGTGCTTATGGGGGTTGGAATAGGGGCAACTTTGGCCACACAGGTGGATAAAAATAGACCTGTCAAAGACGCAGCTATGAAAATTGCTAAATTGAGAAATGGTTCAGAAGAGCCAATGCCTGCAGTTACTACGACAACCATATCATTAAGACATTTAATGTCCAGTATTCCTGGTATTTTACAAGTTTACGAATTGCATCAAAAAGCTTTAAATCCAAATTATCAAATTGATAGACAGTATGCAGAGCCTCTTAAAGCGCTAGCACTCTTACAATCTAATGGTGAGTTGCATGACATTACTAGGAATGTTGTGCTTTCATCGGTTGAGGGTAGTGGACTAGAAATGCGCCTTGTAAACCCAATCGTATCCACTAAAGATGCGGCGATGACAGCCGCAGAAATAAAAGTTGCTATTGATAAATTACATCAGCTTGAGGATCAAATATTAAAGGAAGCTGATAATGAAAACGCTGTTCATCAGGGGTTAGCGGATATTACTAATGAGTTTATTGCCTCTGGTCAAATTCAAGATATGCGTATAGGAATGGCTGTAGACCATTCGTTGTGGAGAGTTTTCCAGAACGAAAAAGTGCGCAAAGCGGCTATTGATGTGATTGGGTTCTTGCCTGAAATGGCGGCTGTGATATGGCTTACGGTTTTAGGTAGGTTCATTGATAAAGATACGAATGTCAAGACATTGGTTGATGAAATTCAAAGTGGAAGTTCTATGGGAGTGATTGCTTTTTATCCTATAATTCAGTCAAGGGTGGAAGTAATTTTAGCAAAGGAACAGGATGGTGAGATACCGCAAACTCCACCTACAAAAGATGCAGATTTAAGTATTTTGAAATCTATGACTGATCCGGCAATGACAGAAAAGCAAAGCCCACAGGTGATTAATGATCAAATGACTCAATATAATCCTTCAAAGACTAACTTCACTAAGAAACCAGTTATGGGGTATCGAATCACGAGTGATCGATTTGAGGATATTCCTTTAGCAATTAGACAACATCTTGGCGCGGTAGATCAAAGCAAGTACACGCCAGAATATTTACGCGAAAATATAGGTAGTGTTATTTTGTTACAAATGAAGGATGATCAACCCGACTTTTTTGTACCGCCGAAAGCAAGTTTAAGTAATTACAAAGAAATTGGTATAGACCAGGTAAATGCTGGCAATAGTGATTTAATTGGTCATCTGACCCGATTAAACGTAATGCAAATTAGTGGTTTAGTCGGGATGGTAACAACTGAAGTTGTCGGTATGGTTAAAATGTCCGATATCGGATATAACATTGATGACCAGGTAGTTATTGAAACTCCTTGGGGAGATCAAACTAAGCCAGCAGGAAAAGATGCTTACCTGCGATGGACAGACAGTTTAAAGCAATACACGATGGTTAATAGTGAAAATGGTAGTAATCCTATTAATTGGGTTCCTGCTGATCCGGCTATGGCCATGCAGGCTTCAAATGATGAAATAATTTTGAGATCTGATCTAACTCCTGGGCATATCGATCAAATTAATCAAGAATTGGCAAGATTGAGAAATACAATTTCTTCCCAAACTGCTCAGAATAAAAAAGGTAAAGGTTTTATTGAGACAATACCTGTTAAAGATAGGTTAACAGATGAAAATGTTGCTCGAATTAATTCCTTAAGAGCAGTTTCAAGTAACGGTAGAATTATAATAAAAGTTATTAAGAATGGTTTAGATGTCTATGACTTTGCGATGGCAACTGCCGATAAAGCAGTAGTTGCTAAACAACCATCATGGGTACAGGGTGGTATCGACTTAAGCGAACAGGATTCAGCTTTGCAAGTCACAAAAGACGCCAATGGTGGAGTTAGGGTTGATGTGGACCCAGCCTTGATTGCTCATGTTGAGCGTGAAGGCATGTCTGAAGTTGATCCTGTGATTGTCCGTATGCAACCTGCAGACATGCAAACAGTTTTTGGAGTTGCCTCTGTAAGGTAATATGGCCGGATTTAAAAGAACAATGGAGTGGGATAAAGCCACTCTTGATAAATACGATAAAATGATAAAGATTATACCCGTGTTTCATCGGGGTATAGCCGAAAAAGTTGTTAATGTAAAAGCAGAAGAACATGCGAAGGGCAGAGGTGCTACGGTAGTACAGGAAGAAGATGTTGTTCTCGCATTTTTGGCCGAAGCCCCTAAAAGTTTCTATGATTTAATGATTTCTGCAATGGACGAAGTTGGGTTTAAGTATAAGCAGTATATGGGGAAGTAGTAATATTTTTAGAAATTACTAAGTTATTATTCTCCAAGCAGCTTTGACATTTTGGTATTTAGGGTCTTCGCAATTTTCTGTAGATTTTCAATCCCAATAACTTTTTCTCCACGTTCAATTTGTCCTATATAAGCGCGGTGTAGTTCTGCCTCAAAAGCTAATTGTTCTTGGGTCCAGCCACGTTTTTCACGAGATAAGCGTATCCGTTTTCCTACTTCCTTACTAATTTGGACCATGGTAGTACCTCCTATTGTCGCCATTCTAAGAGCGTGCTACCTATCAGTCGACTACCTAAAGGTAGCATTTATATATTTTTTATGTTAAGCTTTGATAGGAGAGGAACCTATATGGCCACAAAAATTGTTAAAGATATTCAACTTAGGCTTAAAGCACCAATGATTGCGCTCGAAAGGCTTTCAAATGGAAGATATTTACCGCAGGTTTTTGCAGAAGCGGCCTTCAATGAATTATGGGAAATTCAAAGACTGACGGAGAAAATTATAGGAAAGCGAAAACAGAGGAAAAAGGATGTTTAAATATTGGTGGCGGAAGATTACTGGTGATCTGTTTAATTGGACTTATTTTGATTCAGATGCTATATTAAAAATGTATGAATAAGATTTCTAAAATATTGATGTCCTCACTTTTGACCGTAAGCATGTTCGTCGCAACGGTCATCTGCTGTTGTATTGGGGCAGGGGTAATGGCTCATTTTCATAAGCCAGCTGCCATGTGCTGTGAGAAGCAAAATTCTTCTCATCAAGATTCCGCCCCAATGGGGTCATGCCAAAATCATTTAACCAGTGCGGAATTTTCTCACGCCCAAACAGTTTTAACAGCACCCGCAGCGATAAGTTTTTCTCCTGCTATTTCATTAGGCACCCATCATGCAGACTTTGTAGCCTCTTTCCCTCAAGTTTATTCCCGCGGTAGTCCGCCATTGGCTGCAAGTTTTACCCCGCTTTACCTTAGAACCTTCAATTTACGCATTTAATTTTCCTCTAAAAAATAATTGTCAAACACTGTGAGTGTCATTGCTTGATATTCTGCGTTCGCGATGACACAAGTCTACGAGCTCGAAGCAATTGGGCCTTTTTTAGGGGAATTTTATGAAAACAAGAGATATTATTTTCATCATAGTTTTGGCAGCGATAGTAACAGGAAGCTGGTTAATTTTTAGAAGTCCATCCACCAACACTGTGCAAGGGCAAAATCATCAAGGCCTTTATTATTGTCCCATGCATCCTTGGATCAAGAGCGATAAACCAGGCGTTTGTCCTATCTGCGGCATGGCTTTAGTCCTAGGGCACAATCACAGTCAGGAGGGGAGCCATGCTTTCTAAGTTAATTGAATTTTCAGCACGGAATAAATTTTTGGTGATGATCTGTGTTGCTGCAGCTTTGGCTGTGGCGATTTGGTCTATTCAGCATATTTCTTTAGATGCCATTCCTGATTTGTCTGATTCGCAAGTTATTGTTTATTCCCAATGGGACAAAAGTCCCAACATCATGGAAGATCAGGTGACTCATCCGATTGTTTCTTCTTTATTAGGCGTCCCAGGAGTCAAAGCCATTCGAGGATTTTCTGATGTTGGGGTTTCTTATATTTACGTCATTTTTAAGGATGGGACTGATATTACCTCAGACCGCAGCCAGCTGTCGGAATACTTGGATAGAGTCCTGCCTCGTTTGCCTAAAGGGGTTAAAACTGAATTAGGGCCGGACGCGACTGGTGTTGGCTGGATTTTTCAATATGCCCTCGTAGATAAGAGCGGTAAGCACGATTTGCAGCAATTACGTAGTTTCCAGGATCAGAATTTACGTTATGCCTTGCAAAGCGTGCCAGGCGTTGCAGAGGTAGCTTCCATTGGCGGTTATGGGACACAATCCCAAGTCACCGGCGTATCAGATTTAGATGGTCAGGGTGATGTGGTAGTGGGTACTGTTATCATGCGTTTTGGAGAAAATGCTCTTAACGTTATCAATAGGGTCAAAGCCAAACTCCGAAACGTCAAGAAATCCTTACCTGATGGTATTGAAATTAAGATCACCTATGACCGATCACAACTGATCGAACGTGCCATTGCCAATTTACGCCACCAGTTGATAGAAGAAATGCTCGTTGTGAGCCTGGTGATTTTATTGTTTCTCTGGCATTTTCCATCAGCCTTTATTCCTATCATCACTATCCCCATTGCCGTCATCCTGTCTTTTATACCAATGTTAGGGATGAAATTAACGTCCAATATCATGTCGTTGGCTGGTATTGCCATTTCTATGGGGGTATTGGTCGATGGAGCGATTGTGCAAATGGAAAATGTTTATAAGCATCTGGAATTTTGGGAAGCAGGCGATTGCCAAGGAGATTATCAAGAGATTTGTTTAAAGGCTTTAAAGGAAGTGGGGCCAGCCGTATTTTTTTCGTTGTTGGTCATTGCTGTTTCATTTTTTCCTATATTTACGCTTCTGGAGCAAGAAGGTCGTTTGTTTAAACCGTTGGCTTGGTCTAAAACTTTTTCCATGGCCATTGCCGCGATTTTGGTGGTAACTCTTAATCCGGCGCTTCGCATGTGGCTTTTGCGGTTTAAGACTAAATATTATTCTGAATCAGAACATCCTATAAGCCGTATTCTGTTTCATCTTTACAATCCCGTCTGCCGATTCGTTTTAACATATCCCAAACATGTTATTGCCGCTGCTGTGGCGCTGTTCTTGGCCACCATTCCGGTCTATTTGAAATTGGGATCAGAATTTATGCCGCCGTTATGGGAGGGTGATATTTTATATATGCCCGTCACCACGCCTGATATTTCAGTGCCAGGGGCTATGAAATTATTACAGACCGAGGATAAGATCATTAAGAGTTTTCCAGAGGTAGAGCGTGTATGGGGCAAGGCCGGGCGTATAGACAGCTCAACAGATCCAGCCCCGCTGTCCATGATGGAAACCACCATCCTGTTAAAACCAGAAAGCCAGTGGCCTGGGCACATTTCCCATGAAGAACTAATTAACCGATTGGATGCGGCTTTACAGATTCCAGGCAGCACCAATACTTGGACCATGCCCATTAAAAATCGCATTGATATGCAATCGACCGGAATACGTACTCCCATTGGAATTAAAATTTTTGGTCATGATATCAAGACGATTGAGCGTATTGGTATTCAAGTAGAAAAAATAGTTAAGGATATTCCAGGAACCAGGAACGTTTACGCGGAGCGCACTGGTTTAGGCCCATCCATGTTGCGTGATGAAAACGGGCTTTTGGCAGGATATGTTTATGTGGATGTAGCAGGGCGGGACATAGGTAGTTACGTTGATGAAGCCAAAAAAGCCGTCGATGAAAATTTACAACTGCCCCAAGGGTATCAACTGCTTTGGAGTGGTCAGTATGAAAACATGCTCCGTGTCCATGATCGATTGAAAGTTGTTTTACCGTTGACCATTTTCATCATCACTATTCTCTTGTATATGAACACCAAATCCATGGTCCAGACAGGTATTGTACTTTTGTCTGTACCGTTTTCATTGATTGGTGCTGTTTGGTTATTGTATGCGCTTGGCTATAACGTTTCTCTCGCGGTATGGGTAGGGATGATTGCGCTCATGGGGCTTGATGCTGAAACAGGCGTGTTGTTACTTTTGTTTATGGAATTGTCCTATAAAGAGGCAATGGCCCGTAATCAAATGAACACGGACCGACAATTAAAGGAGGCCATCATTCAGGGGGCTGTCCGACGATTACGCCCTAAATTGATGACAGTCGCAGCTGCCTTTGTTGGGCTTTTACCCATCATGTGGTCAATAGGTGCAGGATCAGATGTGATGAAACGTATCGCGGCACCTATGGTCGGTGGGTTGATTACTTCATTTTTACTTGGTCTTTTGGTTTATCCGGCGATCTATTATCTCTGGAAATCAAAATTTGAATTAAAGGGAAAACTTAAAGATTAATTAAATACAAGGAGGTTGTATGAACAGAGTCATATCATTAATATTAGGATTTTTTTTGCTGGGGTCAGGATTAGTTTTTGCCCAACAATCAACAGCACCGGAATCAATGCAATCATCGGTGCAGCCGGTAGATGCTGGTAATAAATTTTGTCCTGTGTCGGGTAGACCGATTGGTATCATGGGGCCGGGTGTTCAGGTTCAATACAATGGTAAAACTTATCATTTATGCTGTGGAGGCTGCATTGCGACTTTTAACAGCGACCCAGATAAATATGCTAAAATAGCAGACAATCAGGCAGCAACTCAATAAAGGTGGTTCATATGCTTGGAAAAATAAAGAATTTCTTTAGTTCTTCAACGTTTAAATCTTGGTTTTTGGGTTCATCCGGTTATTTTATGTCAGGAGCCACATGCCCTTATTGCGGTAAGCCTGGATGTCCGGCTGGTATAGGCATAGGGGTTATGATAGGTGGAGCTTTCGCATTACTTGGCAGAGGAATCATTAAGCTAAGGGGTGGGTTTAAGAACAAGCGGCCAGTAAATAAGAGGGTCTCTTTATAGAGGTATTTACTGTTCGGACGAAGACTTTTTGATTTAAAAATCCAATAGTTTGGAGGGGGTTATTTTGAATGCTTTGGCTAGTTTTTCTATGCAATCAAGCTTTGCTATGGGAGGATTTTCTTTGCTTTCTAAATCCTGGTAGTGTTTGTAGGAAATACCTGCTTTTTCTGATACCTCAAGTTGGCTATACCCAAACTTTTCCCGAAGTTCTCTTAGATGTTTAGCAAATTTATGATTTATAGGCATTGTCATAATTTAGCCCTTCAACTTGTCCCTTTCTTGACACCTGCTTCGGCAGGTGTTATCCTTAAGGTATGATAGTGTTTATTCTACTTTTTGTATATTTTGTGCCAACAATGATAATTTCAAAGGTCGATTATTACAGTTCAGACAGACGCTTTAAATTTTTTCTAATAAATTTGTGCTTTGCTTGGACCGTGATCTATTGGTTTGTACTCCTAATTGCGGCACAGGGCGAATTAGAAAATTGTGAACGTCAAAAACGAACTTATCCTGTCGTCAATTATTCTAATCTTTTTGCTGATATTGTAAAGTCGAAGGGGTTAAATAATAAATACCTGAATAAAAAAGTTGAGGACATAGCCATAGCCCCGGAATTAAACCGGCAGGATAAGATTGGTTTATTGATCGTAAATCATAATTATGAAGCTGAAGAAGCAGGTGAATTAGTAGATACAGCTTTGACTACAGAATTGAAGGTCAAGCTAAGAGACAAAAAGAGAGAAATAATCAAGGCAATCGAAGAGAAGTATCCTTCTACGATACCGGAAGTCAATAGAGAGCCAATTCCCGAGGAGGTGAGGCGTGAAGTCTGGCGTCGAGATGGGGGGAAATGCGTAAAATGTAGTAGTCAGGAAAAGTTGGAATTTGACCACATTATCCCGATCATAAAGGGTGGTAGCAATACTTCTCGGAACATCCAATTATTGTGTCAGAAATGCAATCGCAAAAAGGGTGAAGAAATATAATGAGTGATAATTTGGTCTCTAATTTAACTGCAAGTGTAAATTCTTTCCTAGTATAAAAAAATTCTTATTTATTTGGTTTTTAATTACTTTATGTGGCATCTTTAAAGTAAGAAGAGTTTTTTACCGTTAAATGATAAACCAACTGATTACTATAAACTGTGGACAAACCATTTCATACCGTCAGAGATTTTGGATGGGCAAGAATAACCCACCCGTATCACCCCCTCCGGGGTCAAAGATTTAAGATCCTAAAGATAAAAAGATCCCCTCCTGAAGACGATATTCTTATGCTGGAAGCTGACAATCAAAGCTGGCGGTTTATTCCTCGTGAATGGACCGATAAAGCGAGCAATGTTACGTCAGTAATATTCCGCTTTTTAATGTTATTGGAAATTGTAGAGGAAATAAAAAGGAATAAACAATTATATGCTCCATGATTGTTCCAACATAAGTTTAGCGTCAATCCTCGTGGCAAACATGCTGGACAGTTTTATTAAGACCCAGAATGAGGTAATTTTATCGGGAGGTGACAGCTATGGTGACAAAAATCCAGACGTTTCATCTTCAGAAAATTGCTTATGTTTATCTCAGACAATCGACCATGAAACAGGTGATGCACAATCAGGAAAGCACGGAGAGACAGTATGCTTTGAGCAGTCGTGCAGAGATATTAGGCTGGCCAAGGGAGAAGATTATAGTCTTAGACGAGGATCTTGGAATGTCGGGAACAAGCGCAGTCAAAAGAGAAAGTTTCAAAACGTTGGTGTCTGATGTATCTTTCAAGAGAGTAGGTGCTGTTTTTGCCCTGGAAGTATCCCGCTTGGCTCGGTCAAATACAGATTGGCACCGCTTGGTAGAATTATGCGCTATAACTCACACCCTTATTATTGACGAAGATGGTTGTTACGACCCGACTGATTTTAATGACCAACTTTTATTAGGCTTAAAAGGAACAATGTCGGCGGCTGAACTTCATTTTCTGCGGGGTCGCCTACAAGGTGGCAAGCTCAATAAAGCCAAAAAAGGCACCCTGCGTATTCCTATCCCGGCAGGATTAACGTATGACCAACAACAGATCGTCCTTGATCCAGATGATCGAGTGCGTGGAGCATTAAGATTATTATTCTCGACATTTCAAAGAGTCGGCAGCGCCTATGGCGTAGTGAGGTACTTCAAAGAGCAAAAGTTTGAATTTCCTAAACGAGTTTATGGTGGAGTATGGGCAGGCACACTTAAATGGCAACACCTTAGCTATGGACGTGTGTTAAGCGTATTGAGGAACCCTTTGTATGCGGGAGCCTATGTTTATGGCCGACATCAGTACAGTAAGGCCGTGTCCCCGGAAGGTATTATTCAATCCAAGAAAGAAAATTTACCGTTGGAACGATGGAAGGTCCACATCAAAGACCACCATGAAGCTTATGTCAGTTGGGAGATATTTTTAAGTAATCAAGAGGCGCTTACGCATAACCGTACAAACAGCGATGTCTTGAGCGGGCCTTTGAGAGATGGGTTAGCTTTGCTGCAAGGGTTATTGTTATGTTCAACGTGCGGAAGGCGATTGACGGTCCGATACACCGGCACTAATGGCATCTACCCTTGTTATGAATGTCATTGGCGTAAAAAGAACGGCTTATCTGACAAGATTTGTTTATTGGTCCGTGCTGATGTGTTAGATGAGGCGGTCTCCAAACGGGTGTTAGAAAGGCTTAGGCCCCAGCAGTTAGAAATAGCCGTCAAGTCTATTGATGAACTGGAAGGTAGATATCGTACCGTTGATAAACAATGGCACATGCGTATCCAACGGGCAGAATACGATGTTCAATTAGCGCAGAGGCGTTATGAAGAGGTAGATCCTTCAAATCGATTGGTTGCTTTAACACTGGAAACTCAGTGGAACGATACTTTAGCCAAATTAGAAGACCTTAAAGCAGAGTATGGTAAGTACCAACAGAAAAAAGCTGTAATGTTGACTCCTGAACAGAGAGATAAGATTATTGCTCTAGCTAAGGATTTTCCTTATCTTTGGAATAGTCCCACGACCAAATTCAAAGATAAAAAACGTATGTTGAGGCTAATCATCAAAGATATTACTGTCGAAAGAGTACCAGAACCTAAAAAGGTGATCCTTCATGTCCGTTGGCAAGATGAAACTTGCGAGGATATAAGTATTGATCTCCCCAAGAAAATTTATGAACGTATTCAATATTCTCAAAAGACAGTTGATAAGGTCCGGCAGTTGGCATTCCATTTATCTGATGAAAAAATTGCCACAAAATTCAATCGACAAGGTTTGATGAGTGCTAAAAACAGGCACTTTACGGCCATTATGATTGGATGGATCAGGCGCAGGTACGGAATACCGTCAGTTCAACAGCCACCTGGCGAATTTACGGTCGGCCAAGTGATGGAGAAATTCGGTGTCAGCCGTCACGTTGTTTATTATTGGATCGAGCGAGGTGTTTTAAGGACACACCGGATTAGAGAACATTCTCCTTATTGGATCAGCATAGATACACAGAAAGAAAAAGAACTCTTAGACTGGATAAAAGCATCTCATAAGATACCTAAAGTGTCAGAGCATAATTTTTTTGGAGAGCCACATTTTTAGAATAAATAGACTTTACCGACGAAGATAACAGGGTAAATCAATGAATTTATCTCCTACAGACCGTGGATAATACACTTCCTTCTCACAAAGATTTGGTGTAGAAAAAATAATCCCGCCCGTTCCAATTCCCGTGCAGTCAAAGATTTAGATAAAAAATTCTCCTGATAAGATAACATGTTTTTGTGAAAGTATGATCACGCCCGGTTGGATCTGCCTTAGAAAAAGTAATTTATTAAATTAATATATAAAATAGAAAAAAGACTTTAGGGCTGAATAAATGCGTATTTTAGCACCCCTAAACTACTTGAGAAAGAAGTGCGAAATGTCAGGTCCGTCCCTTGTAATGGTTATAATCGAAAAGCTGAAAATTTGGTCCTATATAAAAATGGGGGTGCCTGTTTTTTGGGGAAAATCACTTTTGGCAAATTGCACCGGGGGGGGGTAATTTGTAGCCAGGAGGGTTTTATAACAGTAGAGTCATTCAGGCCCAGGAGAAATCGTTTTCGCATTTTGCACCCCCCAGGGGGTCTCGAAGTTTGATTCATAAACATATTTTAGAAAGAGTTTATGTAAGTTCCGAATTGACATTGAAATAAATATCGAAAAAGATGGCTAAAGAGGTTGACAAATGGACGGATAAATGTTAAGCTTTAATTGATGGATAAGGAAATTGAAAAACAACATAATGAGAAGTTAGTTAAACAGATAGTGGCTTACATGGCCGAAAGAAACTGGAAGAACTATCAGTTATCTAATTATCTAGGAACTACCGAGGGAAACGTCAGTCGGTGGTTGAATAGGAAAAACGTAATTGGTCCAGCATGGAGAGAGCTTTTGAGAATAAAATTAAATTTAAAGGACTGAGTATGCTTTTTTTAAAACCTAAAATCTTCCAAATAGACATAGAAAAGGAAGTTTTTTATTGTCCTAAATCTTCCAAATAGACATAGAAATAAATTACATTATGAGAACAATTACACCAAAACAGAACGAGAAAAGAATAGGGGAAAACGCCAAAGTCCGCTGGGAAACGGCCCAGGTTTGGAAACAAGTCCGCCATGCCATCCGCTTGGGCAAGCAGAAGAAACCTATCTTTAGGGGGTGATTATGGAAGAACAAAAGAACAAGTTAGCCTGTATTTATGGAAGATGTAGCACGGACGAAAACCGTCAAGATGTTGAGGTCCAGCTTGTCGAGTTAAGGAGATGGTGTACAGCTTACGGCTTGACCTATGAAGAAGTTTCCGAATACGGCAGCGGATACAAAGGAAACCAGCCAAAGCTCGACGAGGTGATAGAAAACATCCGCTTAAAGCGTTATTCCATTTTGATTGTCTACTCGATGGACAGATTCTCTCGCCAAAGCCCGTCTAAGATCAACGCCTTGCTTGATACCATCGTTGAAAAATACGGCTGCCGATTTATCGCCCTGCAGCAAGGCATTGACAGCGAAAACGAGTTGACCTTTGCGGTGGTAAAGCCTCTTTTCGTGTACTTTGCTAATAAATTCTCAAGGGACTTAGGGGACAAGATCAGACGAGGAATTGCCCTTAAAAAGGCCAAAAATGCCTATAAGGGGGGAAGGCCTAAGAAAAGCGTTGATGTGGCCGTTATAGAGGCTTTACGGGTCAAAGGGCTATCAATTAGAAACATAGTCCGCGAGATCAACGTGGGCAAGATTGAGCGTAATAGGATTAGCTTTGCGACGGTGCAAAGGGTGATTCAAAAACAAGGTGAAAATCCATGCGTACAGCCAAATATTTAAGTGTATCAAAAAGAACTGTTTTTGTATCGGTGTTTTGCCCAGGTGCAAAGGGTGTAAATATCGCCGTGGAGCTCACAAGGGGCGGGGAGAAAGGCAAAGACGTGCTGTATATGGTCTCGATTTTACTTTCAATCGGGCCTAAACAAAAAGCGGGGTCAATATGAATACTACACTTATCAAAGATCAGAAGATCAAGAAGGTTCTTTACTACACCGAAGACGGTACAGCATACAGAATCATGGCCACAATTAGACATGATGATGAATGCGGGAACGGACACAATAGCTTTTCAATCACGGGCAATATAGACGAAAAGAAGAAAAACGGCCAATGGTATAGCGTGGCTTGCGGGTGTATCCATGATGAAATTTCTAAACGCTTCCCAGAGTTAAAGCCATATATCAGGTGGCACTTAACTAGCACAGACGGACCTATGCACTATTTAGGAAATACGCTTTACCATGCTGGGACTAAAGATTGCTGGGGAAAAGAAAAGGGCGAACCGTATCAATATGAGTATCAAATTAAATTCGTTTTTTTTCCAGTGACGTTTAAATTTTCAGCCAAGTTTATCGCATGGGCAAAGAATCAAAGCCAAGGAAGTTTTAAAATTTGCGAAGTCAAACACGAAAAAAGAAACGGCGATACATACGATTTTAAGCCGAAATATACTTTCCACGGTATAGCGGACGAATGGTATCAATGCCCGTTTGACAGCAAAGAAGAGGCGGAACAATTCGAGACGGCTTTTAATAATATCCCCTTTGAGGTTGTAAGCAAAGCAACGGCTTGGGGTGAAGGTAAACAGCCAGACCTTGAGGGAGCAAGACATTGCGCTATATGGCCAGACGCAACGCTTGAACAGTTGCAAAATAAAGAACTATTAGAAGCAAGATTGCCTGCTTTAATGGCCGATTTTAAAAAAGACGTGGAAAGCTTAGGATTAACTTTTTAACAAGGAAAGGCGGTCATTATGGAAACGGTTGAAATTTTAGTCAAGCGGGAAGATCAAACGGTACTAACAGAGAGAAGGGAAGACGGAAATACAAGGGAACTGATTGACTTCCTTTTATATGTCGCTGAAGCGGATTATACCCGCCGGTATTGGATTAATGCTTTAGTCAAGCAAGGCAGGCTTTCAGAAAGCAGAGCGGGGCAATTATTAGTCACTATGGGGTTAATCTAAGGAGGTGAGGCCATGACGCTAAACGGTGGATTTAATGATTAAACCGTCCCTATATGGCCTGTAAATTAAAATCAAACGGGGGAGTACCGAAAGGAAAGTAGCATGGAACATGTACACGAAGAAATATACAGAGGATTAAAAATCGAGATTATACCAGATGACGGCCACGGATGTCACCCCCGCCAAGACTGCGATAATCTCACAACAATGGTTTGCTTCCACCGCCGTTATGACTTGGGCGATAAGCATGAATACACGCCCGAATCATTGCGGGAATATTTCCGCGAAGAAAAGGAGCTGATAGCAATACCTTTATATCTATATGACCATAGCGGGATAAGCATTTCTTGCCGTTCGTTCATTGGTAGGGCACAACACGCCGAATGGGACAGTGGGCAGGTAGGATTTATTTATATGACCAAAAAAGTCGTTTTAGAGAATTGGCCGACGTGCAAACAATGGAGAGTCAAGGCTCAAAAGGTCATGGAGCAAGACGTTAAAGTTTATGATGATTATTTACGGGGCAATATGTACGGCTATCGTATCCTTAATGCTGCAGGAGAAGAACTAGATTCTTGCTGGGGTTATATTGGGGATCACGACGGCTATATACTCAAAGAAGCAAAATCAATTGTGGATAATATGACGAACAAGGGAAGCACGGATGAACACGGCCAGCAGTTAATGCGCTTTGCACGGTTATAAAGTAGGGGCAATGTAGACAGAGAATAACAATAAAAGGAAAGGTGATATATGACAGCCATAATAATTACAATCGGAGCAGTCTTACTTATCGGAGCAAACGTTTATATGTTTTATCGCATGACCCGCATACAGGATGCAGCTAAAAAGTAGGCTTAAAAAATGCTATCCTTATAGAGGGGGAGTATGCTTAAGGTGAGTGTCCCATATAGGAGCAGCTTATATGGAAATTAAGAAAGCAGCGGAGATGATCGAAAAAGAAATCGAAGCTAAGGGGTTTTCCATAAAATACACGAAGGGATTGACAGGAAAAGTTTATCCCGCAGCAAAGCGCTGTCTTATTCCACATATTTTGACCCGCAAAAGTTTATATGTCGCTTGCCGTCAATTAAGTCATGTTTTAGGGAATGTCTATATCAAAGGGAAATCCAAACGTGACTTGACCGAATTTAGGGCAGAAATATTTGCACATCAAAAAATGAAAGAGTTGGGTATTTCTGTCCCCCGCGAGATGACTGAACGAGCTACTAAGCTAATAGGCCGGAAAATTAGCAGGCCTAAGAAACGGTTTTTAAGGCTATATTTTAATCGAAATAAATCAGGCGATGGCAAGCTTCAAGGAATCTGGGAGGATCAGAATAAAAAAGACCGAGAAATCAAACTTGAGGGCTTTAATTTTGAGGAGGTTAGGGCTGATGAGAAAAAATCATAAGTTCATACAGCTTGAAAGTGGAGTAGATGCCATAGACGGCTGGTGCATGTTAAAACGTGATGATGGGAGAATTGTAAAAGTTAAGAAGCCCCGCTTTTGGGAACTTTTTAGGCGGGGACGGATTAAGATATGTTTAACTGGCGCGAAAAACTTAGAGGCGACAAACAATATTTAAGTGGAAGGCAGCTTTATACCCAAATCAATATCAGGAAAGCCATTCAAAGAGGCCAATTCTTTGGGCAGATACCGTCAACGTGTAAAGGGCCTTAGAGTAGATTAAAAAATGCTATACTTAAAGGGAGTGAATATTTAAAAAGGAGCCGTATGGCTATAGATAAATATACATTCAAAGGAACAGGTCTCACTCCTGATGAAGTTAAATCAGGCCAAAAGAGATATGATGACTATTTAGCCTCATTCCCTCATCTGCAAAAGAATTATGGTAATTTACAATCTCTTGAAGAAATCGTTTGGATGGAGACGATTCAAGAGAGGAATAAAAGACAAGTTGGCAATCTTGCAGCGGAAGATAATCCCTCTAACACTGATCCCTCAATAATTCCTTCAACGTCGTTACAAAAGTCTATTCAAGATGGCTTCAGCACGATTATGGTTTTGAAAGCAAAACTTGGGATGTTTAAGGAAACCAATGACGTTGAAGAAGAGGATATGGTTGACATTTTGATGGATAAATTTGAAGACTACCGTAAGACTCACCTGGATGCGACTCTTCTTACATGTCCCAGGTGCGCTGATCAATTCCTATTGGTCCGTAAAATGGAAGAATACGATAACAAGACTACGCCATTTTATGAGGAGGCATTACTTAATAACAGAACACTATTTAAGATTTATAAAGAGGGCAGGATCACCAAGGAGCAGGTTGCGGAAGTTTTGGGAATCTCAATACAATATGTTGAATGGCTAGAGAAAAAAGTTTATGGCTTGGGTACTTTGCCCTTTAGCGAGCAAGACCCAAAAATTGAGTAGGCTATATTATGGCAAAAGATAAATACATTTTTAAGGGTATAGGCCTTACTGGTAAAGAGAAAAAAGAAGGCCGTAAGAGGTTCCATGAGTATTTGGAGGCATTCCCTCATTTGGCTAGGAAATTGGCTAATCAGCAGGCTTTGGAAGAATTGGTTTGGGCGGAAGTAATTCAAGAACGTTATAAGATGCAGGTTGGTTCCAATGATTCTCAAGGAATTTCTTTTACGCTGCAAAAATCAATTCAAGATGGTCTAAATTTGATCATTGAGATGAAGGATAAGCTTGGCCTGTTTGTCATGGCACCACCAATGAATCCCTTTGACAGAATTCAAGGCATCTTTAGAAAAGGGGACGACTATCGAGAGAAACATGTGGAGGAATATACAGTTGTTTGTCCTCATTGTCAGAAGAAGACTGTACTAATGATCCAGACAAAAGGGTATGAAACAGTAATTACACCATTTTTTGAGGATAAAGTAATACGCAATAGACCGCTTTTTAAGCTTTATAAAGATGGTATTGTTACAAAGGAAGAAGCTGCCGGTGTCTTGGGTGTTTCGTCTCAATACATCGATTGGCTTGAAGTAAAATACTACGGTGGCAAGTCAGCTAAAAAGGATATTCCACTGCCCCCTGAGTTGAGCGGAGGCCAATAGAAGCCCCCAGAAAGCCCCTAGAACGCGTCTATATGGCCCCTAAAACGCTTTCAATCAAACAGAGCTTGTCCGAGGCTGTTTCTTTCTGAATTAAGCATTTTCTCCTCGAAACACCGTAAATTGCGTTGTTTTAAATATAATCTATCCGTTCCGCTTTATCTAAAAAAGCGACAAAATATTATAAAGTGAATGTCCCCAATTTCTTACAAAATAGTGGTGTTTTCGTTGGAAAAAATGAAGTTTTCGATAACTTTTTATGCCATATTTTGCGGTGTTTTTGTCTTAAAGTCTTAAAACTGCCTTAATTTAAATAGGATTTCTGTTCGACAGAAAGTTTTATATGACAATTTTTTTGAAAATATGGCCGCGCGTCTCCATTCATACTGTAGTAAAAACGTGATTAATGAATTTTTTTCCTTAATTTGCGGCATTCATGCGTAGATTGACCGTAAATTACTGCATTTTTTAAATGTCGTCTTGAGCCCGCAATTAATCTTATAAAGTCAGTCCAAAGAATGCTTAGGTCAGTTTGGATTCCCCTTGCTACCTGCGACGGTAATTTTATAGATTTTGGGGCTTTAAAAAAGGTGGATAAAGGGGGGGATTAATACAAAACCCCTGGAGATGACAGGGGGCTTGTAAGAAAATAATTCACTGCGGATCATTTTATACCTGTTAAAGGCGATTAATGGCGCTGACAACAGCCTTGATCGAGGCAGCGCTGATGTTGGCATCACAGCCTGCACCGTAAACGACACAGCCATTGGCATTGACTTCAACGAAGGCGATGGCCTGGGCATCGGCCCCTTTGGTGAGCGCGTGCTCGGCGTAATTGGTCACGGCCACGTGGACCCCGGCAGCTTGGGCAACCCCGGTGATAAACGCATCGACGGGTCCATTTCCTTCTGCTTTAAATGCGATCTGTCGGCCACCCATA
>Ga0206797_1072_pt1 | contig 20918 bp, 21 predicted proteins | sample Alteio_BWOrgCont_69_FD_152894 | JGI IMG/M metagenome (GOLD analysis project Ga0206797, IMG submission 152894) | Enriched cells from forest soil in Barre Woods Harvard Forest LTER site, Petersham, Massachusetts, United States -... | ecosystem: Environmental > Terrestrial > Soil > Temperate forest >...
AACCTTCATCGGATGATTTACGGGTATAGATTGCACAATTAATTTGTGGTTTGCTCATGTTGACCCCACTGTTTTCTTGGATTCTGATCGTGCAGCCTTCAGTCCAAAAAATACTCTGCCGTTCCACCGGGTGCCTGTTATTAATCGGGCGATTTCTGAAAGACTATTATATTTTGCGCCATCATAAATAAAACCATCTTGCACTGTGGTGATTTCATAAACCTTGCCCTGCCATAATCGTCTCAACCGTGTACCTATCTTGATCTGCAATTCTGGGTGGATTGAACCTGGATTAGTCTTAAACGCACTAACCATACGATCCAGCAGTTTCTGATCCACACCGCACAAACCGCCAGATTCTTGTTCTTGCAGCCGATGCGCCAAACTCCGGATTAGCAAACTGCCACTAAGCCGCACTGGTAATTTAGATTTATAGGTCTGCTGCCATTTCGCAACCAATTCATCACGAGATTGGCCCACCAAATCCTGATAATTTTGTTGCTGCATGCCCGCACTCCTCAACACACACACGCTTCCTTTCGGCACTAAGTCCAGTCAATTTCCGAATAATTCAATAACAACTGTTCAAAATTCCTGTTGATCGTTACTTACGTCGAGATAACGGATCGTTATTGAGTTTTTTTGCTTCAAGGAGATTGATATATGCTTTGTGACCGTGGCGTTCCAAAAGATAGAGCAAATTACCTCCATCTAAAAGTGTAATAGGCTTGTCTTTTGCAAAAGAATAAGAGTCCGGTCCAAAATTTGAGGTGGTAACAAGAATGCCTTTGGTTGCACCCTCATTCATCACGGTGCCGTATAAATCACGCACAGCTGATACCTCCACAGTGTTAGTATATCGCTTTGCCTGAATAACAATTTTCCCACCACGGATAGGATCAGGATCAAAAGCAATTGCATCAACGCCACCATCACGACTGGCGCGAGTAATTTTGACTTCTCCGCCGTTACTGGAAAATTCTTTTTCAAATATCTCGCGAACAAGCTGTTCAAAATCTTCCCATCCAATCGCAGCCAGGTTGGTGCCTTGATACAGATGATCCGCTATATCAATACTCTCTACAAACCGATGGTCTTGCCGATTCAAACGCAATAATGGAGGCACTGCTGCCATGCCATACAGTTGGGCGCTGCCCACACCTTTAAGAGCTTTGAAGCATGTTTTCGGATCAATTAATTTTAGATTAATTGCTGTAAATTCTTCATGAACTGCTTGCAAAGAAAGAATACAGGAGCGTGTGTCTTTACCTGTCGCTGGGTCAATGAAGTTAACCCAACCATTAAAAATGACTGCTTTGATGACGCTATCGGTGTCAGCGGTGAATATCTCATGTACAGTGCGCAAACAGATTTGATAACAAACACTATCATACAGTGCATTTAATTCATTTGGACGTATAAAGCTCTCCTCAAATACATCTCGGCTCATGATATAGCGAACTTGCTTTGTTTTTGGTAGGTTTGCTGGAGTTGGAAGCAAGTAATCGACTAAGAAAATGCCACTTTCCGGAATAAATGCACCCTCAAAATCCTGAGAACAACAATCAGGATATATTGAAAGACTCAGGGCAGCATCCATATAGAGCTCGATTGCAGCAGAGTCACCAGTTGGGTATTTAATTCTTAATTGTTCAATGGCATCGTTTCTGTCTTCGCGCTGGGTTAGAAAATCTTTTTTTCGATCTTTCCATAACTGCAATTCGGTTTCGTGAGCCGCACAGCTTTCTTGGTATGCTGTCGTAATTTTCAGTTTTTCTTCCTGCCATGTACGCTGACTCTGAATGAAAAGATCAGTCGCCGCTTGTCTCTTCTGAAATCGCCTACTACTGATAAACCAGTCAAATAATGTAAGTTTAGGAGAAAATTCTGAATCTGTAGGTTGGGGCTCTCTTGGGAAAGCTGCCATCATTGGAGCATTCGGTTTCCCTTCTTGGAAGGGCGTGTGATCTTTCAGACTTTCCCAATCTGGAACTCGAGCATTGCTCACACCCTTAGTTAAAATATCGCGCAATTCAGAAATAGCGGTTTCGGCTTGCTCTGTTCTTTGGGCGGCTACTTGTTTTTTCTCTTCCTTACTTTGTGCCAGTTTAGTGCGTTGCCACTGTTCGTTCCAAACCGCCAGTTGGGCTTTGGCCCTATTATTAACTACGGCTTCGTCTGTACCTACAATACAGCGATATTTATTCAATTCTTGGTGGCGGATTTCCATGCGATATTTAATCATTGTTCCCTCGGATAAGAACCTGTAATATTTTTAATCGCAAGCATGACAAGAAGCATTTACTTTAAATCGCGTATTTTTTTGAAAATGATATTAATTGGACCAAGTGGCGTTTGTAACAATATAGCATTCTCAGAATATATGTCGTTCTCGTACAAAGTCCCACTTATAGGTAAATTCACTGGAGAAATCAGAGAAACTCCTGTTTGAACTGGGGTAACTCCAGCAGGGGCACTCATTGTGGCATGAAAATCGATTAATTGCGCCGTGTTTTGAGTATAAACACCATTATAAGTCACCCCTGCCGCATCAGCCCCTACAATTAAGCCGTCAGAAAATACAAGCACCCCAAAGCCGCTTCCCGATGCACCAGTAAAGGCTATACGAAAAAATCCTTCAATCATTAATAACTCCATCATGTTTCTTTGATACGGTTGGAGCTGGGGGCGGTGGAAATGGAGCAGGTGGAGCTGGAGCTACGGGACTGACCAAAAGTGGACGCCTTCCTGACATAACCTCAATAAGTGCCTGTCTTACTGCTTGTTGTTCAAATTCAATATCAGCATGAGCTTGTGGATAGTAACCCCCATCCAGAACATCTAGTTGTTGCAATTTATAATTCAAAAATTGCGCCATTTCCGAGAGTAGTTTGGTTATCAACTTGCGCTGGTCATCCGCCCATGTAGCCGGGAGTGGGAGAGTTAAATTTATATGTTCCATAACTTTCCGGTAAGCATTCTCAACAGAAGTTATTCCATGAAATTCAATTTCAATCATATTGAGCGCTTTCACCCTGTCTAACGACAGAGCCGCACGCCTTGAACCCATCAAAGCCCGAAAAATATCCATCTGGCGATCACGTTGTCGACGCTCATCATCCATATGCCGCGCAACACAAACAGCCAAGACTGGTCCTGCGAATGTGGCAAACACTACTGCTATACCTAGAGCTAAATCCAAATTTATCTCCCAGATACTCCTATTGCATAATCAACAAAATTTGTCATCCAAATTCAGTAATTTTATCGCTATTCCACCCACCATTTTTTGAGCTAGCCAGGATAGCCTCTCGGTTATTTTAATTTGCTAAGAATTTTATTGGGGCATTTTTCCCTAATACTTCACAAACAACTAAAAATACATCTTCCCATGATTATCGGGGCAAAAATTATTGTGTGAAATTGAGTTTCTCTGGACTTACTTAAAAATACCCGATTGGCTTTTAATCTCCGCTTCACCGGTGTCTTCAAGTAAAGTTTTTGTGCCTGATGAAAGATCGCGATTTGCATCGGCCTGAGATTTCACAACATCTGTTTCTGCCGATTTTGCTTTTAGTTCTTGATCAATGTAATCATTTGCCCTGGCCACACGCGCTTTATCCATATCCACCTGCAATTGTTTTTTCTGCACATCCATTGCTCGCAGTTGATCTTCATAATCTTGATTGCGTTTTTTATCCGCCAGAGCGGCAGCGTGTCGCTGTTGCGCTTGTGCCGCTGCGGCTCTTTCCTGCTGTTCCTGCACGGCATCCACAGCATTAATTTGATCAGTTAAGGACTGTGCCTGAACATTTGCGGATGTGAGCAGGAAAACTGCTATCAGGATGGTTTTTTTCATTTGATTCCTCGTGTCAGTTGGATTCTTCTGGGGGACAAGTCGCATTGGGTTGAATGCGGGTTTCATTCGGATTGGTCGATACCATGACAGCTTTACCGGGCACATATTCGCATAGCCTGCCGACCTGCGCCGAATGCAGCGTTCTGCCGTGAAGGACATAGGTCAGTGAAACGCCTGGCACCAAAACTTTAGCTGGCACCAGTGAGCCAAGCGCTGCGCCGCCAATACCGCCCGCCGCAGCTCCAGCAACTGTTCCTGCGCCTTTCTGATCTGACATTTTATTGCCAAGGACTCCGCCGCCAACAGCGCCTAACAGAGCGCCAATCGTCTGAGCACTCTTTTGATTCTGCGAATTATCAGCCTCAACTCTGGCAGGCATCACCGCCAATATTTTAATAACCTTGGCATTTTGCACACTGTTGACCTGATCAGACCGATAGACATTTGCCTGCAGGTTTTCTCCGGGGGTCTGGCAGCCAGACAATAATAAAGCGGTTGAAACCATACAGGCTGGAATAATGCGCGAACGCAAATTGAAATTCATTGTTCTCTCCCCAGTTGATAAGAAAATAGCCGCCAGATTGCTCTGGCGACCGGGGTTAGAAAACCGTCACGTTAACAACGGCCAGCGGATTTTAAGCCGAAGCCTTGGACATAGCCGCCGCACCCGGCCATGGACCGAGAACGCGGCATCCTTTGATGCAAACTTTTGAGGGAATGCATCAAATAACGGCTGATGCCAGCCGTTAACGTGAGAGAGGTTTTCTAAGCCCCATTGTCCAGGCACCTGCCCAAACAACAGGTAAAACATAGAGGAAACTCAAAACACAGTAAAGTGATACTTCGGGCCAAAGGCATGAAAATCAGCCTAATCAGGCGGCGTTCCACATAGCAAACTGAGCCCCTTTACCGTATCCGCGCATACAGGGGCATTGATGAGTATGAACTCACAACCTTCCATTCTAGGAGAACAAATACGCGTGAATAAATTGAGTAAAAACTAGAAGAAAATTTTTCCAGTAAAAAATATAATCAACCACTATAATCACGCTTAATAAATCTTAAAAACCTTTGTCGTCCACTTTCTGTGACTTCGGTAGGCTGTGATGCCTCGGATAATTTTTTAAACTCTTTTTCAAGAGTTCCTTCTAGGTATTTAACCAAAATTCCTGATAATATTCTGGTGCTGCTTGTTTTACCGCTTATCGCATCCGCGGTAAGTCTTTTTATAAGAAATCTTCGCTTACTTACCTTTTTCTGTTTTCCACCTTCAGTCATTGACACTGTTTCGTCTAATTCTTGCATCAAATCTTCTCTGAAGCTTTTATTATAACCTCCCAATTGTTTTTTAGGACGTCCTTTCGGATTCCCGGATTGACCTGGTTTGAATTGATTATTTTTGGGCGGTTTTTTGTAGCCAACATTATCGTCAGACATTTCTACCTCCCTGAATTAGTTTTGCCTGCACTCCGGTCATGGCTTCAAATCGATACAGGGCGACATCACAATATTTGGGTTCATATTCAATGAGATAGGCTTTACGCTTTGAGCGCTCGGCGGCAAGGATTGTGGAACCGCTTCCGCCGAAGCAGTCGAGGACGATCTCACCCTGCTGTGAGCAGTCGATGATGGCATCCGCAATCATCTGCACCGGCTTAACCGTCGGATGAAACTTTAGATCCTGACCATGACTGTTGGTGATGTGCGCGCCAGGGTAATCCCAAATATTCGTGCGGTAACGGCCATGTTTACCGAGTTCGATATTATTGGTATGGGGATCCGTACCGTGTTTAAATACAAACACCAATTCATGTTGGGACCGATACAAGCTGCCCATGCCGCCTAATTGTTTGTTCCAAACGCAGATGTTTTTCAATTCCGCATAAACATCCCGGCCAACAGATATGAGCTCAAAGGCATGCCGCCAGTCCATACATATATAGTGTATGGACCCTGGTTTGGAATATTGCGCCGAATGCCCAAGCGTGGTTTTGAGAAACGAAATAAATTCCGCCTCGGACATTTCGCCCGATGCAAAGGCAAATTCTGCATGCTGGATTTTACCCTTGCCGGAGACGTGCCCCTGGACGGGGACATTGTAGGGTGGGTCAGTGAAAATAAGTCCCGCCCGATGATTCTCCATCAAAATCTGAAAGCTCTCCGGTTTGGTGCTGTCGCCGCAATAAAGCCAATGCTCTCCTAATTGCCATAAATCCCCGGGCTGAACTTTTGCTGGCACAAGCTGTTCATCTGGAATCTGGTCAATGGGATCATTTTCTTTGGCAGGCGTATTGTTCAGTATTAGATCAATCTCTGGGGTTTCAAACCCGGTCATGGTCAAATCAAAATCCGTGTCGAGCTCCAACAGATTCTGCAATTCGATCTTAATGATTTCTTTATCCCAACCAGCTTTTTCTGCGAGGCGGTTATCAGCCAGAATATAAGCTTTCTTTTCAGCTTCAGAGAGATGCTCTAAACGTATGATAGAAACTTCTGTCATTCCAAGCAATTTTGCCGCCAAGAGTCTGCCATGTCCGGCAATTACGACATTTGCAGCATCAACTAAGAGAGGGTTGTTAAAACCAAAAGCTTGGATACTACGTGCAATTTGTTCGACCTGCTTCTTACTATGTGTACGCGCATTGCTGACATATGCATGCAAAATATTAGTTAAAATATATTTAACAGAAAGGTTCGTGCTAAGCGTTTCCATATCGTGGTCTCCAGTGGTAAATTACTGAAGACAATCATGTCTCAATAAAAACTGCAGGTCAAAATTGCATAAATTGCAGCAAACTGAATCTTGTCAGTTTATTTTGTCACTTTTTTGGGCCGCCCCTTCGCTGTCCAACTGGCGGGGGCAAATTCTCTTCTCAAATCTCGGACTGATGTCGTCGAATATCCCTTAGTGTGCGCCCATTGGTCGTCTTCGGCTCTTGATGAAGATATACCACGCTGGGTAAACTCATTAATTCTGTCATGATATTCACGTTTCATTACCGCTTGTGAAAAAATCTTTCCTTGAACTTTTGTGTTCTCTGTTTTTTGGTTGTTTAATTCTAAGAACTCTTTTGGCACATCCCATTTATTATCTTGTGCTATGCTTAAGACCGTTCTTATATCCGAAACGAGATCTGAAGCTTTCCACGTTAACCAACCTGGATCTGAAGCCCAGTGAGAAGGCATGGTTATTTTAGCTACGCGCCATATGGGATCAGTATCAGCTATGGTTAAAACACGGCGCTGAAATTCTTGTAGTAGTTCAGGTTTATGTCTTAATAGAGGCTCTTTCTGAAGAAAAATATTCGGGTCTAAATTCAATGAGAGAGCAATCAATTGATAGAGTTGTGTGCATTGGTTATGCGTCTGACTTTCCCAATCAGGAGCGGGGTATCGATTTTCATTATTAACTTCGGTTGAGGTTATAGAATTCAGGTTGCTTTGCATAAATTCTTCCTTTGTTAGAACCAAGATACTAGCACAGATTCAGTTTAGAGGCATTAACCATCAAGGTCTCGCATCGGATAATTACGCTCAAATTGACATCCTGCTGTCACAGAACTACATAAAATGATTATGGAAATCAAAAGAAACGGCTCGCAGCCATCCAATAAAGGTCCGGCGGATTGGTTTACCGGCACGGTACGTATTGATCAGCCATTTAGCGGCACTGAGCCTGCGCGCGTTGGCGGTGCCATCGTTACATTTGAACCTAGCGCACGCACGGCTTGGCATACACATCCGCTTGGTCAGACTTTAATCGTTACATCTGGTTCAGGTTTGGCGCAGCGCAAAGGTGGCCCGGTTGAAGAAATTCACCCTGGCGATGTGGTTTGGTTTGAACCCAACGAAAAACATTGGCATGGCGCAGCGGCGACTACTGCGATGACGCATATCGCGATTGCGGAAGCGCTGGACGGCAAAGTGGTTGATTGGATGGAACACGTGACCGATGCGGAATATCAGGTCAGCGACGGCTCAAAATAATTAGTTTTCCGGCATATCCCATTTGCCCGTGCACCAGTCGGTGAGATTCTGCGGTTCATCCCATTGATAGGTCAATTGCTGGCCACGTTTGTGAAAATAGTCCATAAATGCCTTATCACCAAACCGCATGAATACCGTATAGAGTCTGTCCACAACTTGTTTCATAAAATCGCGCATTTCATCGTCGCTCATGCGCGAGACGTCATTCCATGGAATCTTGCCATCAGGCGTCACTACTTTTACGTCAGAATAATCTCCGGTTACTGACCGGGGACTTTTTCCTTCGTGAATTTGTTCGATGCAGGTGAGCCGTACGCAATGGGCGGCAATATTCTTCGCCCATTCCCGGGCAAGTTTCTCCTGATCATGTTGCGGCAAGAATTGCATATTTTCCATCTGGCTATTTGGATCAAGCGGGGGCGAGTGTGAGGATGGGTTTGGCCCCATCTAAAAGTTCTCTGAATTTCCCCATTACTGATGGTGGCATAACTCTTGCTGGTAAATTGGATTCAAACACCGGCGGGTTGATCTGCTGCAGTGCTGCAGCGGTTAATCTCAGAATGTCCTGAGATTCTTGGCATAAAAAGGCATTATAGGATTCAGGTAAAGGCCGTTCTATCAAGGTGCAGAGTCCGTGAATTCTTGAAGGTGCAAAAAAATCCGAGACCGCTAATGCATTACCAAATTCGGGCACTGTCAGTAACAATACATTTGTTTTTAACATACGAAGAAAGCTTTCTTCTCTTGCTTTACGTGCCTCCCAACTGCTGCTGCCCACGATTTCACTTCTTGATCCCCCTCTCATCAAAGACCCGATAACTTCTATACCTTGGTCAAATTTTACCGTGAAATCTTCCACGGCATCTTCTGCCAATCTAGCATTATTAGCGATTGCTTCATTCAAAACAGTTAAATGTCTTTGGGCGCCTTTCCGGTAATAATCCTGCAACCCTTTATATTGGCTATATTCGCTTGACCCAGCATTCATCAGATCGCCGTATGCTTGGTCCAACATATAACCGACTTCACGCATGGCTAAGGCATCAGAATAGTCGGCGGCGCTAATGGCAATTGCGGCTTCGTATGCCGCGCCAGCGCCTCCTCCAATTCCATATTTGGGTCGGGGGATGAACGCATGAGCATTTAACATTTGCAGCATAAATTCCGTATCAAACGGATATTGTAACCTCGGATTTTCTTTTGCGGATTTTGCAATCGCCACAAGCGCAGGCGGTTTATCAAAAGAAGGAAAAATTTCATCGCGTTCAAGCAGGTGTGCTTTCAAGCCATCCCAATCTTCCGCGCGCAGAATTTCAGGATGTTCACAAACAATCTTACTAATCCTTGTGCCTATAAAAATTGAATGCGTTGCGGCACAAGGAAGTGCGGCCGAGAAAATAGCATGACGGGTGCCGCCAAAATGGTTTAACAAAAATGTTGAGCCATCGTTGAAATCGTTAGACCATCTATCAGCTTTAGCCATAGTTTCAAAGAAAACACGGCCTATTCTGTCCCAATCCAAATTGGTGAAACGCGGTTTTATGGGCGCGGTACAATAACCTTGCTTGCCTGAAACCAATTCTCCCAGTCCGGCACTCTGAGATGAAAGAATATTATAATGAGGCCAAAACTCACTCAGTTCAACAAACCTATAAAATTGATTGTCTGATAAAAGTTCCGGCTCCAGATGGGCACAGGCATATATAAAATGGCACCATGACCGTAGCGTGTTTTCTCTTGCGTTAAATGGCTTACGCCCTTTTTCGTCCCTTATAGTCGGAACAACATTACCAATGCTTTCGATGGCTTGAAAGGCTAATGCTATATTTTCTGCATTAACAATCTCCGGCCAATGTTTAACAAGTTCAGCACCGACGGGTTCATCATAACTGATAGGATAAGTTATGACCGTGGATAATTTTCTGCTACGCTCGTTAATTGGAACATATTGCATTGCAAAATCCAGTAAGGTAGGTTCATTTTTATCCCTGCTGGAAAAAGGCCTATAGTGACATCTAAGGATAAATTTCAGTTCTTCATTGCTGGGTGGTTTTTTCCGATCCAGAATTTTATAATTAATACACTCTCTTTTTAAAACGTAGTGACCATAAAAATGCCAGTCACCTCCGTCACCGGGATTTGAGCAAAGAGTGGCTAGAACTTTGACCATGTCAGTAGAATGAGTAAGCCTTGGTTGAACTTCCAGGGATTCTATCTTGCCGGTAATTGCTGTTATGAATCGTTCACGTACGCCATCTGGCTGCCCAATAAGCCTGTTATATAGTATCAACGCCTCGGCCTTCATGCGATCTTCCTGCGCGCGCCGTGCCTGCTTTGCGCGGGCTTCTTCTGCTCTGCGCTCTCTCTCGTATAAGGATATTCCGCCCATGACTATAGTATCCGAGTAAATCCAGTGATAAATTTATGGCAAATTGGGACCGAACACAAGTTTTTTCTGCTTGCTGATAGTCCCCACAACGAAAGAATTTACCTGCATCAAGTTCAAAAAATGCTTTGGCATGTTATTCTGCTAGCCGGTGTTTAAGGGTTGGGCCACCGAGTAGTCTATTTGTCCATTTAGAGATGGTTGCTGCTTAGGTGCTAACTGGATAATTCGTTCGCTGTTATTCGCAAACCCTTCTAGCACCGCTGATTTGTCACCCATCAGCCTTAGGGTTGTTAACTGTCTTTTTAGAATGCTGACAGCTCCTATAGTCTGTTGCCCGATCGGCTCTAGGTCCGCCGGGGTAAGATCATCAACTTCCAGCATTGTAGCGCTCGCCTGTAAAAGTTGTTCCGAAGAAAGCGTGTTTGTTTTAATAATGAATGTCAAATGTGACAGTCCTTGGTTAAGCGCGGCTTGGGATAAATTCTCAGGTGGCGTATTGCTTACGAAAAAGGTAGCTAAAGAATGATTTCGAACACGCTCCAAAAGCGGATGGCCATTCGAATACATTAAAAATGGCAAGACATCATCACCAACGAAAATGATAGGGGTGCCGTCCACGGCGCTGCGTTCCAAGTCCAACGCATGTACGTTGTTGGGGTTTGTCTTAGCCTGGTCAAGGCTTAAATGAACAACCCTGCCACCCATTTCGGTTGCAGAAGCAATGTAATGCGCGAGCGATTTGCGACCTGTTCCGGGTTCTCCAATAATGATGACATCAACCCCTGCAAAACCTTCAGGTTTTCTCTGTAATGTATCGTGCAGCCGGATGCCCATCCTATCTGCGGCAATAAATTCAGGATAAAAATTGTCGGCGGAAAACGGTTCGACAATCGGGGGCGGCGGTACGCCATTATTCTGTGCTGTTAATGCTCTATAAAACTCACGGCCAATATGTGAGAGTGCGACATCCTGCCCTGCATCTTTCGGAATATGATGTCTGGAGGTGCTGATACATCTATCAATTACAGCAATCGACAATTGTTCGGCATACAATGACAAACTTTTCACATCATGAGGTGTTAAAGTCACGCCAATATATTGTTTTGATTTTTCAATAATCGCTTCCATCCTCGCTTTAAGCGGCATGTAGTTCATCACATAGCACGGCATCGCACGGCGAATGGTGGCCGGATCAAATAAATCAGCTCTGTTTGTAATAAAAATAACCGGAACGCCTAAATTCTCTAGAAGCTCGTTAACGTGAGCTTTGCTTCCCGTTTCGTTGGTTCCCTCGCGGTTCAGGTCCCGCAGCACGTCTTCCGATTCATCCATAACCAATAAGGCCTGCATCCCCGTTTTTTTGATAATGTAGGCGGATCGGATTAGAGCTCTTAATCGCTCCTCTCTGCTTGGTTCTTTTTCAGGCTGGCCTGTTTTGGGGTCTTTTTCGGCTACGCCCACTAGAAAAGCTGGCACACCCAAAACTTTTGCCATAACTCCTGTAAGCTCAGTTTTTCCTGTGCCTGGGGGGCCCATGATCGTTGTATTCTTATTAAGAGAATCTTTGTCTTTTATAAAACCCGTTAGTGTGTCGCGCATATGGTCGAAATCTTCGCCCATATAAGCATAGTTTTTTGCTGTCAGGTCTGTTTCTGGTTGTGGACCAATTAAGTTTAGAAGCAGCGCTTCTTCAGAGCTGTAATTATGTGTTAAAACTCGTTTTAGGCCTTCATCTGCAGCGTAGCTGTTATCCGCATTCGAAGTGAGGAAGCCCATCCGAACTAAAACATTTTGAGGGTTTAACTCATTGTCAATAACTTTTGCATTCATCCCAGTGATTGATGCTAAGCTTCTAATATAATCCTCACGACTTATAATATCATCTGGATAGGATGCCTTTAGGATTTTATCAAAACCGCCTATTTCTGAACAAGCAAAAAACATCAACAACTGTTTCTGTGTTGGCGAAAAACTCAACGCCTTAACAAGTTTATCAATATTTTGTTCAATATCTAGCGCTGCTGGTGTTTGACCGGCGCCGAGGGCCGCTTTGATCTCTTCGTTTCTTTGCTCAACTGCACGACGAACGGCATCGAGCTTTCTTTGCATTTGGTTAATAGCTGCTTCGTCTGGATCCCCAAAATATTTGACAAGTAATTCGGGTTTTGTTCCCCCAACACTTACTCGAATTGGGTATATCACATACAATATTCAAACCCAAATCATTTCTTGAATCATAAACATCTAAAACTAAGTCATACATTCGCCGGGTGGTATAAGCCCTGGAAATCGACAGTCTCAGCCCCTCACCTGAAATTTCACCGACATTGGTCTCGGCTAAAAGATTGCTGAGAAGAAAAAGGCGAAAGGCCTGGATTTTGGTGGGAAGAGAAGTAGCCATAAATATTAGTCCAGATTATAACTGAGTTCATCGTAGCAAATTCAGACTCTTTGATGCAAGGCATTTTTAAACATGCATATTATAGTCTAAAGAAAACTCTACCTATGGTAGCATAAAGTCATTATGAAATGCCTTTAAATTTTTCTTGCATTCTGGAGTCTCCCATCGTTACTATCGGTCCTCAGTATACCTTATATCACATTTGGGGGAGAAATTATGAAAACAGAAGATTTAGACAAACTTGCTCACCATTTTATGATTACAACTCTGGGTGTTCAACCCGGCGAAAATGTATGGATAGAACATGAAAGCGCAAGGGGTTTGGCACTGGCAGAAGCCTGTATGGTTGCCGTAGACGCAGCTGGCGGACAGGGATATTTGAGAGACAGCAGTGCTGCGAAATTAGAAGAATTTATTTCAGCGGCGGATAGCGAGGCCATTGAGGCAGAAGGTGAGAGGCTGCTTGATGATATGAAGACGATGCGGCGTTACATTCGCATTACTGATCCTATGGATCAAAGCAGTATTTCTGTTCCCATGACTGAATACAGCCGTGCCATGGGGGCAATGAAAGAACATCGGGTTAATCATACAAAATGGCTTGTTGTGGGAACGCCAGCAAAGGATGCATATGAGGGTGTAGAGGAATCGGCGGAGGAGTTTGAGCAATCTTACCTGAATGTATGTTTACTGGACTATGGGCGCATGGCTGAAGCTGTGCAGCCTTTAGTGGAACTATTAAACAGATCCAAAAAAGTGCACATCAAAGGCCCAGAAACTGATTTAACTTTTAGTATTGAAGGCGTTGGCGCTGTTCCCTGTACAGGGGAAATCAATATCCCAGATGGAGAGTGTTTTACTGCGCCGGTCAGAGATTCCATGAATGGAACAATCAGATATAACGTGCCAACGGTCTGTCAAGGCACGTCGTTCCCTTGGATAAAATTTACCGTCGTCAACGGCCGCATTGAAGATGCGCAAACAGAACCCCATCTTGTGGATGCACTGAACACCATTCTTGATACCGATCCAGGTGCCCGCTATTTCGGGGAATGGGCGATGGGCTTTAATCCCTACGTACTGTATCCGATAAAAAGTACTTTATTTGATGAAAAAATTGCCGGTAGTTTTCATTTAACGCCAGGGAATTGTTATGAGACCGCACCCAATGGCAACAAATCTGCCGTTCATTGGGATATAGTACTAATCCAGCGGCCTGAACATGGCGGCGGTGAAATTTGGATTGATGATGTCTTAATTCGGAAGGATGGACTTTTTGTTCCCAAAGAATTGCAGGGACTTAATCCGGAGAATCTAGCCCCATCTGGCACCCGACCTGTACCCAAGCCAGGCAAAGCCGTTGAAGCGAATATTCTGAAATAAGATTGAAATAACTATCGTGACAGTACAAACCATGCCTGGACCTCAACAACCTGCCATCAAATTAAATGATGCGGTTGAGGCCTATGGCGATATTCTGGCCAGCAAACAACCCGCTTGCATTGCTCCTTACAAACAATGGCTAGAGCATCTTAACTTCTATATCAGAACCGCTGCCCGCGCAGGGACTCTGTCAATCTGGCATGATATGCCAGTCCAGATTTCCAATACCTTTTAAATTACCCCATTATCCAGAGTGATGAATGAGCGCGACAATCAAAGATAAAAAATGGCGGTCGAGTTAGCTAGCCAAGCTAGATGCATATCGGAACAATGGCACTACAGGTCGACAAAATCTTGTTGCGGAAGAAATTAGTAATACAAATGCCAGTGCTGTCTTTTCAGCATATATTCCATCTGATTGATTTATTGGTGGCCAATCTAGGTGCGCTTTTTTCCGAAACCCTTCAGCTTCCTAATAAGCTTGCTATCCGTGACAGTAGGTATGCCTTGGATCATTTTATCCAGCTCCTCGATAAAATCGAATCTTGCGTCTCTTTTACTATCATCTGATAATGCAAAAGAAATAATCCTAATGCAAATACCTGCGACGATGTTTGAATGCGATACACCAGCAGCATTTGCCCACTAAAACTTCTGCGCCAATTCGGCAAAGACGCCGCGGCGGGCACCCCATTGCGGTGCGCCGACGCCAATACCGGTGCCGTTCCGCAATTCATAAGCCGTATCAAAAATATTCACAATACTAAGGCGCACAGCGGTATTACCCTTGGCGTCAAGTTTTTGTTCTACGCTACCATCAAACGTCACATAGGCAGGCAGATGACTGGTGTTGGCGAAACCATCTCTGAGCCCGCTGCCAAAATGGCCATCGAGTCCAATTGTCGTATCATTCAGCACATCGTAGCTAGCACCTGCTGATGCGGTGAAAGTCTGATCGTGATCGAGATGGACATAATGATTGTTGATATAGGAGAGTTCAGTTGGATCGAAGTTGAATTGCGCCGAGACGACATCTTCACCCATGGCGCGCGAGAAGGCGAAATTCCCATAGGCTTTTAACCTATCTCCCGTATAGGTCGCAGTCAGTTCCGAGCCATAAATATAGCCGCGCGCATAGTTGAATGGGGTTAAGATCGGCGCTGCACCGAATTGCCCTTCGTCGAGCAAATCCTGTACTAGCTTGTAATACCCATCGATACCGAACTGCCAATTATCCCCAAGTTTTTGACTGGCCCCCACATCGAAGTTATGTGAACGCTCCGGCTTGACGGGCGAGTTTGCCGTCCCGGGCGGTAAGGCTGCGGTGGTGTCGTTGAATTGTGCGATATCCGTATTGGAAATCAATTCCATCGGCGGCGGCGTGAAATAGCGCGCATAACCGGCATGAAACGTGGTGGTATCAGTCGCCTTGTAAACAAAGCCTAAGCGTGGACTCAACTGATTGGCGCTTACGTATTGTTCCATATCGTCGAAACGTGCGCCGTAATTCATCGTGAAGGCGTCTGTTAGTTTCCATTCGTCCTGCAAATAGGTGCCATAAAGTTGGCCGTCTTTGGTATGGTTGTCGATGATTGGTGATGAAATGATATTATTGCCACCACCATCGACCAGAGGCGTACCGCCGGTGTCGGTCATAAAGGAAAGCGAGCTCGTATTGGACTGTACATGGTCATTCTGTACCGTAAATCCGGCACGGATGGTATGCGCGCTGTTAACGCGCCAACTATTGTCGTTCTGCAGGCCAGTAACAAAATCGGTATATTGGACATCCGAAGCAATACCATTGAACATCAAATCGCCGATATCATCGGGGCGGAAATGGGTTTCGGAGCTACGGACATAGGGGGCTATTTGGATATTGAAACCATTATCGTTCGTGCCCTCCCATGCTGCCGTAACAAATTGGTTGCTTTCAAACTGACGTTCGTTGAGGTCGGCGGAATTAAAATTGGTGGTACCGTTTAACTGATAGCCTGCCGTTGCTTGATCGGGATTGTTTGGAATTTGAAAATAACTGATTGAGTTTCCGGCCGCAATTTCCAACTCTTGCATTGGGTTAATCATATAGGCTGCATAAGCGAATTCTTTATTTTGATCGGTGTGATCATGAATAGCGGTGGCAGATTTGGTGGGGTTCTCAATGCCGAGGTCGGATGAAAAATGGGTCGCCGAAGCAAAATAATCGGCGTTACCGACAGTGCCAGCGTAATTGACGGACTCTTGAAACGTATCGTTACTGCCGCCCATGAAGCTGGCCGTGCCGCCGTTTTCAAAACCGGTTTTAGTCACAATATCAACGACGCCCGCTGTGCGGAATCCATATTGTGCGGGCAGTACGCCATCCAGCAGAGTTGCGCTCTGGATGATATGGGTATCCAGCGTATCACCCAAACCTAGGATACCTTCGGGCAATAAAATGCCATTCAACCGGTATTGCACATTGGCGTGCTCACCGCGGATATGCAGCAAACCACTGGCGGCGGAATCCTCCGCAACACCTGGCATTTGCAAAAGGATTTTATCAACCGGTGTGTCCTCCCCTTGCGGCAAAGAGGCGATGGCCTGTTCATTCATTTCATAGGCCGATGTTCCCGTTTTGGGTGAGAGATCATTGCGCGCTCTTTGCCGCGCTGCGATGATGTCCACCACCAGATTGTCAGTGAGTGCGATGTTTTGATGCACTGCTCCGGCATCTTTAACGGAGATCGTGGCTGACCCCAAAACGGCATCGTTTTGCGTGACCAAAACAATATAATTACCGGCACTTACTGCCGAAAACGCGTAATGTCCTGCTGCATCGCTGGTTGTGGTTTTAACAATATTCTCTTTCTTATCCTGTTGTTCTTGTAATTTAACCTGCGTGTTCGCCAGGGGGTTACCCATTTTATCGTGCAAAACACCATCAATGACACCATCAGTGGCCCATGCGGGCGAGGAAAGTAATAAAACGGCGATAGCAAGCAGAACAGGATATTTCATGGTCAGGCCCTTCGGTGTTACGCCATAACATTATGTTATAACATAACACTCATTAACCGCCAGATTTTTAGGTGTCAAGCCCGTGGTTTTCGATATTTACGATGTTGGATACGCTCTGAAAATTCGCTGTTGTGGTACTAAAATTCACTGGCAGTAGTGAATATGTTTATAAACTAAGGGTGTTCCAGGGGACGAGACTGCCCACTCGTGCGTGGCAGCCGGCGTGGACTTTTCCCTACTTGCCAGTGCGGCGCAGACTGAGGTGTATTTCCGTAATTTCTAATGTGAGATTAGCAGGATCAATGCTGGTTATGTCCAGTTCATCCTTGATCCAGCCCGGAAATTCGACATCGGATAAAGGCGAACAAACAAAATGAATTACTCCCGATATGGTAATGCCGAATCTATTGAACGATCAAGTGGGCTCAGCTGATCGATAAAACGTCACGCAGGTCTCCCCTATTTAACCAATCGGTGGAGATACTAGGCTTTGCAATGTTTTGTCAGGTGATGCAGAAGGATCTTGGGGGACTTGTGCAGGGGCCACTATTTTACATTCTGCTGCCACCGCGGCCACATTCATGCCCTGTATTCCTGCAGCGCGAATTTGTCTCCTTTTTCCAACGGTTTCTTTTCCTGGCTCCAATACCAGGACATCTAAATGCGTTCTACCATGAGCGCGTGAACCTGCGGCCTTCAATGCCACCTCTAACATTCTAATATCGCGCGGTAAACTGCTGGAAATAATCACCTTACTATCACCTGAATGATAACCATCGGGATTGTCATGTAGAACAATGGCAAGGTAGGGTCTATCGCCCATCATACTATCAAATTTTATGTCCAAGGGTTCTTGGATAGCTTCATCTTGCGGTTGTTGGGCAATTTCTGCTTTTACTTTTGTTGGCTTTGCCTTGCCCTTTTTTGGTTTTTTCGCGTCTGAATTTTCAGCATCTGGCGGTGCAGCATCATTGCCCTGGTTCTGACCAGATGGGTCTCCCGCACTGTTTAATGGTGCTGCTCCATTGGCTTCTCTCGCCGCGCTATCAATATCAGGCGGTAGTGGCGTGGCAGCCTTCATTTTGACATGTAGGTCAGACGCGGTATGAAATTTCCGAGCAAAGTATGATGGCGGATAATCCAATGCTCTTTTTTTGTCTAGTTCGGAAGCTAAATTTTTCCTATCAACCGACTCCCATTCTATTATTCCAAGATTTGCCTTGAGGCCTTTCGCGGGTAATTTAACTTCGCTGGCCGGGTGCATCAGGATAAAATCCACTGATCCTTGAGGGCCATCCCATAAAATGGAGCGAACGGCATTCAGACACTCTGCCAGTTTCCCAGAAAACCCCTGATCCAGTGGGCCAAAGAAAGCTACGCTTTTTCTTGATATATCTTGTTTACCTTTGATTGCATCCCAAAAACTCGGAAAATCATGGACAACAACAGCTAAGCACATTGTATCGTGTAAATTTGCTGGAACTTTTACGCCAAAAAGTTGGCTCCGCATTTCAGCAACGGCGCTGGCTATTGATAGTTTATTCAAAACAGCCATTTTATCCTCAATAAAGTATGTGGCACATGGTGATTGCATAAAATCTATTATGAGCAAGGCACGATAGTCAAGTTTTTTGTAGGATTTTTTACTTTCAGACAACTGAGATGTTACATGGCGCGGAAAAGGATCCAATCTTCTTGCCAGAGACTTCCCATTAAATAGGACCTGCATGCCATGAAAATTTTGGTTTTATTGGGTTAGCTCTATTAAAGACCTGCTGATAAAATTGTGTCTGAGTTCCATAAGCACCACCAAGCGTGCCTTTTACAACAATTCCTAAAGTCACTCTGGCTGTATCTATAGCATTAGCTAGCGCTTGATGAGATTCAAATTCTGGGTCTAACATCTTGGACAATTTTCTCAGCCCACTGGCAACAATTTGACGACTCTTCGTTGTTGCTTTCTTAATATCGGAAGCATTCAGTTGAGAATAACTTTCTGCCAATGCCTTTACATACTCTGCGTAATCACCAGGATTTTCTTGGGTGGTTACCATACCTGTTGTTAAAATGCTGAGGTTAACCTGGGCTTCAAGTAACATGTCGTCTGCTAAAACTGCGGCGTAACTGCCCAGCTTGATTAAAATAAAGCGCGCAAATACCGACCCTGGCGCGTGGTTTCGGAATGACAATACAATTTAGAATTGTTTTTGGTGGCGATTATGCCGATTTCATGCCCGTCGTGGGCGATTTTTACGCCGCTTTAAGCGGCCTTTTTAACCCTGCTGGGCAGTAACGAAATCCCGTATATTTCTCGTGAACTCCTGGTGATGGAAAATTTTTACTTTTGGCTAATTTACCAATTAGAGGACGAAGGTAAAAAACCTCCAGCGAAACAGCGGCAACGCTAATACCCACCCTCTCCAAGGTAGTTACAGATTCTCTTATCCCTTCGATATATTCGCCTTCTAAGCCAAGAATATTATAAGACTCTTTAAGTTTTTGAGAGGTGCTCGCAAGTGTTAATTTTAAAGCTGCCTCGACTTTCTCCGCGTCCCCCACGTCCACTAAATCAGCGCCTTCGTTTTCACCCAAAACAGCGGTTGATTGGCGTGCACGGTAAAATGCCACTGTATCCTCTAAGAAAGTAGCAAATAAAGCATGCGTTTCACGTGGCGGAAACCCCGCACTTCCTATATTACGCAGCGTACCCGAAGAACCGAAAATCAATTGCGAACATTCTTCTACGATTGCCGTAGTTTCGCCTTGTTTTTCAAGTGATGTGATCACATAATCAACTACACCCCTGTAATTCTCCTTAAATTTCCTCTGCCCAAAATACGAATTAAAGTTTCCAGCTGTGACTTTAAAAGCCGGTTGAATTCTTCCTAAAATAATCTCAAGCGTTGGTTTGGGTTTTGTTTCGACTTCACCAACTTTATCTTCTTTCGGAGTTTGATCGTTATTTGAAGCAGAGGCCTCTATTTCGAGTTCGTCTTTTTGAGATATGAGATCGGTAACAATTTTTACAGGGGTTACCTGAGGTATAATTTTTCCATCAGCATCCAGCGCATTAACAATGCGAATGTTCCCGCTTTCCACACGTCGCATAAAGCCAGCCAGTAACCTAGATTCTGTCTCTGGAATGTAACGTGCATTTCTATCCTTTCGTCGTTGCTCGATCTCACGTACCAGAGTTTGGGATATTTTATTCGCCGACGCGGTGATGGCTTCTGACAAAGCCATATGACTGTCAAAACCCAGGGCACGGCGTAACGGCTCAAGGGTTTCTTGCAATGTTGCCTCATATTCTGCGACATTGGCAGGATCTGTGCTCCTTTGGGAAAGCTGTTGTAACTTAGCAGCGACACCGCTAAAGCGCGCTTTTGTAGCCTGGATTGGATCTAATCCCCCGGATTCAATGCCGTCCGCCGCGTCTGTACTACTCATTTCCATATCCCCTTATATTTTCAGCATGATTGTGTCCTCCTTTGTTAGGACAATTGGGGGGGCGGATTTCAAGAGATTTTTGCCTTCCCTGGAAATTTTATTGCAAGGACGGAGTACAAATCAAACTAAAATAGTTTCTGGAAACTTCATCACCACCTATAATTATCTTGTACATAATGACCTCGCAGTGTTAGAACGGCAGTATAATCTAGAAAATCTGTTGGAGACCTTAAAAGTGGATGATTTGTCTGAAGTTATGGGTATTCCAGACCTTAACAAGGCCCTAGATGCGTTGGTACGGCTGGAATCCGGTACAGCCGAGGATCCGGAAAGGGACTGCGCGACCATATTAAGAAATATGGGGGATAGCTATAAATCTTTGGGTGATTTTTTAATGGCGCAAAGTCATTTGCATGGTGCTCCGGATTACATGAACTCAAAGGCTGGCGCAG
>Ga0206797_1073_pt1 | contig 20814 bp, 24 predicted proteins | sample Alteio_BWOrgCont_69_FD_152894 | JGI IMG/M metagenome (GOLD analysis project Ga0206797, IMG submission 152894) | Enriched cells from forest soil in Barre Woods Harvard Forest LTER site, Petersham, Massachusetts, United States -... | ecosystem: Environmental > Terrestrial > Soil > Temperate forest >...
ATAAACCTGGCAAACAATTATGCTTTTCCGTGGACAGCCGATCGTTTTTTTAGTGTAATGCCGGATTGTGTTCTGGGCGTTCCTGCTGAACTTGCTGATTTCGAGCTGAAAGAAAAAAAATACGATCTTGTTATTTTGGGGTACCAGGCCTGGTTTTTGTCACCGAGCATTCCATTTAATTCTCTCATGCAGTATCCGGGTTTAAAAGCGGTTTTAAAAGACACCCCGGTAATTACAGTAACCGGCGCACGCAATATGTGGTTGAATGCTTTTGTGCGGGTAAAGAAACTGATCCAATCCACCGGTGCAAAGCTGGTAGGTAACAATTAAACGATTACACAAAAATATTGTCATTCATGATAAAACACTCGTATGTATAATGATATCCTGACTTACCTGCCTTATAAATCCTCTTTTCTTTTTATCGATAATATTTCATCATTGGATTTAGATGGGGTAACGGGAGATTATACATTAAAGGGAGATGCGTTTTTTTTCGAGGATCATTTTGTAAACAACCCTGTTACACCGGGCGTTATAATTACTGAGATAATGGCCCAGATAGGGTTAGTAGTATTGGGTATTTACCTGATTCTCGATGCAAACAAGGAAACCGGGGTCGCCACAGTCGAAGGGTCGTTCCCGCTGCTTACCGCCACCGATGTTTCATTTTTTAAAATGGTGTTACCCGGAGAAAAAGTTACCGTTACTTCAAAAAAACAATATTTTCGTTTTGGTAAATTAAAGTGCCAGGTAGAGATGCATAATGAAGCAAAAGAATTAGTTGCAAAAGGTATATTTTCGGGCATTATTAAAAATGCTATCATAAAAACCAAATCTGAATGAGTCGTCGTGTAGTTATAACGGGTTTAGGGGTTGTTTCACCAAATGGAATGGATGTTCCCGATTTCCTGAACAATATTCAGAATGGTGTATCGGGGATAAGGTTTGTACCTCTATTTGAGGAACTGAAGTTTAATTGCCAGGTTAGCGGGGTACCCGAATTTGAGTGGGACCAGCTAAAAAACTATATTACCGAAACCAGCCTGTATGGTTTAAAGGGTAAAGGCATAGCTTTTGGTATAAAGGCAGCCCTTGATGCCTGGACCGATGCCGGCAACCAGATTGTAAGTGAAGAAACGCTGTGGGAAACCGGTTGTATATTTGGCAGTAGTGTGGCCGATACCGATGTAATTAAAAACGCAATTACCCGGGTTGACGCCAAAGAGTCGAAAAAGTTGGGATCGCGGGTTGTGGAACAGATTATGAATAGCGGCGTTACAGCCTATATTTCAGGACGTTTGGGGCTGGGCAATAAGATCATCAGTAACTCGTCTGCCTGCGCTACAGGCACGCAGGCAATTTTGATGGGATATGAATATATTAAACATGGTATGGCAAAACGTATGGTAACCGGCAGCAGCGAATATGTAGATTCGTATGTATTTGGTGCCTTTGATTCCATGCGGGTGTTGTCACGAAAGTTCAATGATGAACCCGAAAGGGCATCGCGGCCAATGAGCATGTCGGCAGGCGGATTTGTTCCGGGTTCCGGAGCCGGAGCCCTTATACTGGAGGATCTTGATTTTGCGCTGGAGCGCGGCGCACACATTTATGCAGAAATACTAGGCGGCAGCAATAATTCAGGGGGGCAACGCAGCGGAGGCAGTATGACAGCACCCGGAGCCGTGGGCGTTATCAGGTGTATCCGCGAAGCGATGGTCGATGCAAATATCAGTGCACAGGAAATTGACCTGATAAGCGGGCACCTTACGGCTACCATTGCCGATAAACTGGAAATTCAAAACTGGGTGGATGCTTTGGACAGGAGAGGGGAAGATTTTCCGTTGGTCAATTCGTTGAAATCGATGATTGGCCATTGCCTCAGTGCAGCAGGTTCGATCGAGACTGTGGCAGCAGTATTGCAGATCGCAAACAGCTTCGCTCACCCTAATATTAACCTCGAAGATCCACTTCCTGAAATAATAGATTTAATAAGTGCAAACAATTTGCCCGTAACAAAGGTAAACAGGGATATTAATATCGTCGCAAAAGCTAACTTTGGTTTTGGCGATGTTAACACTTGTTTAATAATTTCGAAATATAATAACAACTGATAAAAAATGGATAGAAAAGCTATTTTAACTGAATTAAAAAAAGTACTTGCCCCTTACACTGAGAATAAAGAAATGCTGGACGGAATTAGTGAAGACACTGACCTGATAAGGGACCTTAAAATCAATTCGGCTAACCTGGTGGATATAATTATAGATGCGGAATCAAGATATAATATTGAAATAGATTTCGACTCAGCAGACAAAATGTATAAAGTGGGAAGCTGTATTGATGTGATTACAGAGAAAATGAATCAGTCCAAGTCAGCATGAAAAGCGCGGGCAATGATATTGTTGCTTTAGCTTCTGTGAATAAACGGCGGACAAACCAACCCGGTTTTTATTCAAAGATACTTTCTGCATCAGAGCAGCAGCTTTATCGTGAGCCCGAAATTTCGATCATACCATTCGAAAATTATGTGTGGCTATTATGGTCAATTAAAGAATCGGTTTACAAATATCTTAAAAGAAATAAACCCGACCTGGTATTCTCGCCAACTCAAATCATTACTCAGCATATTGAAATACCTGCCACTTTGGTTGTTCCGTTTCAGAATGCGCAATTTGACGGTACCAACGATCAGGACGATTTTTACCGGGGCACCGTTAAATACGGGTCCGATACACTTTATTTCCGTTCAAAGATTAGTGAAGCGTGGATAGCTACCGTTGTGGATGTAGATAACGATTTTGATGATATTTACTGGGGCATTCATTCAATCCATGATGCCAGCTATAAAAACCAATCAACAGCAGCCCGGACAGCCTTGCTGGGTAAATTGAATTCATTTTTCGCAGGCGATTTACGGATTGAGAAAAGCGCCATTGGATACCCTATTATCTTAAACAATACGGAACAAATACCGGTGCCTGCTTCAATTGCCCACGATGGTTGTTTTGTGGCCTATTCGTTTATACTTGAATCCGAAGACGTTTGCGGCTAAAAATCAGGATGGAAGGCTACACGAACCTTCCGCTGTGTGAGGTAATCTAAAGTCTACCCCTTAACGTATTTCATACATACCCTTAAGAAATTTTATTCGTTGCGTTATATTTTTTAAAACATAATGGTATTTTGCGAAGTTATTGACAGTTAACATTAATTTAACATTCGCGTGAAAAAACATTTATCCTCAGCTCAACAAAGAGCATTTAATCATTTAGCCTGGCAAACCCTTGGAACTGCTATTATCATTACAGGATTATTTATCCCGCTCACTTTATCTGCCCAAAAGATACAAGCAACCGCCGCAGATTCTGTCAAGGGGCAAGGAGTTATCATTCCGCAAACTGCTGTTAAACCAACCTATCCGAGAGTGGTGGGCTATTTAAGTTTTATTTTGCCGCTGGTTACCGTCACCCAAGACGCTACAACACACAATTTTAGTAACGGTGCAACCAGCATTGGCTTCCCGGTCGGGGTAAACATACTTTACAGCGATAAATTCGGATTCAGCTATGAGTTTACACCAACCATAAAGTTTTCGGGGGGAACGAGCAAGACGAGCAATATTTTGTTTGACCCCGGCACCATGTTTCGTTTTCAGCATGGATTTACCTTTATCTCCCGCCTGGCGTTTGAAACATCCGGCCGGTATGGTTTTACCCCGGTATTTAACCAGGTATACGCCCGCACAAAAGATGTAAATTACTTTGTTGCGTTATCGCTTCCGACGCGATTTGGAAATAGCCAGGAAGCTTCGATAGGATTAAACCTACAGATGGGATTTACCTTCAACTAAGATATAAGCTCTAAAATTATCCCTAACAAAGACAAAAAGAGGCACAGGGGCGAGTAATATTTGCTGTCCATCTGAGCGAATTTTGTCATTTTTATTTTTTTAAAGATTCCCACATATTTGAAATCTCCGACGGCTCGCGCCAGGAACAGAACCGAAATCGCCCAAAGTCCATAATTAAATAACCAATTGGGCAAATGAACGGGGATTGTTCCTGCTTTTATTAAGATAAAGACCGCAAAAGCTAAAAGGCCCAGGGCAACAATAAAACAGTCAACCGGACCGGGCTTAATAATCGGTTTATTATTTTGATCAGTAGGTATAGTTGACAATAAGGCGGTTTTCCCTCCAAATCCCCAATAAAAATGGATTATAAACAAAAACGAGAGAATAAATAGCAGAAGTGATGTGATTAATATTTTCATCGGTTACGGAAACAATTCATTTGGCTACCATAATGTTTTTAATCCGGCCTCCCGATACTGACTCATATTTTCATCTTTAGTTACGAAGATCAAATTTCGCTGAATGGCTTGCCAAATAAGCATTCTATCAAATGGGTCTTTGTGATTAGTTATTGAAAGCCTATGAAAGGTTGAACTCTCTTCAGCAGAAAGCAAAATAAGCTGAAAACCAGTTTGTAATGTTAATTTGGGCAGTTCCTCCGGTAAAACTCCCTGGAGCTTTAATTTCCCCAAAGAAAATTTCAAAGAAATTTCCCATAAATTAACGGAACTTACGAAAATAGAATTGTTAGTATTTTCTAATGCATGCCGTACAAGCGGAGAAAGCCTGCTTTTTTCGGTAATAGACCAAATGAATGTATGGGTGTCAAGCAGGTAATTCATAATCCCAAAAACTCATCATCCGTAATTTTAAAATCATCACTAAAAATGGCATTCGCCTGCCCTTCTAAAATGCCTAAATTACGTTTAGCCTGCTGAGGTAATTCCAGGAGGAAATAGCCCACAACTTCCTTTTTTTTTCCAAAAGTTACCGCAACCTTTTCACCACCCCTTACCTGTTCGAGTACCTCTGAAAAGTGAGTTTTAAATTCTCCAACGGTCATTGTTTTCATGTATTTAAAGTTTATCTTTGATAAAGATAACTTTTATTTGTCAACTTGTCAAGGAAAATTAACTTGTCAGATTGTCTCATTCTGTTAAATTGAATATACGCCGCCACGAGCCAAATAAATAGGCAGGGTTAACATGATAAATTTTGTAAAATTATAAAATATTGATTATCAACTTATTAAAAATGGTTAACTTGAAAAATGTTAACCCGTGTTAACCCTGTTTTTTTGCTAAAACCAGGTGTGAAGCCTGCCAATCTTACGGATAACGAGCCCAGCGACTACCTTGAATGCCACCCATCCAGAAATAAAAACCTGTCCCGGTCATGATCAGGCTCCAGGCGGCTGTCCACATCAATATTCATTATATTAACGGCACTTCCTTTTGTATTGGGTGTCCATTTAGGCAAACCGGGACCATTTGGGTCGCCAGTTTTTATGAAATTGGCAAAGTAATTTTCCATAGTTGCCGAAACTTTATAGTCGTCAGGCGTCCATGCATAGGTTTTGTTCGTCGGGAGGTTACCCAGCGCGAATTCAATTTCAGAAGCATGCGCTGCGCCTACAAGTTGCGGCGGCATACCACTGGTGTTGGGCTGGCCGCCTATTATTGGGGGGCGTGGTGTCGAGAAGAGGTATCTGAACACCGGTTTTCCGCTGGTTTTGCTTTGCAGGTCGGCCCATTTCCAGGTACTGTAGGTTATAAACCTGGCGCTGCCCAGAGCAGTAGCGGAACTGATCACTTCACTCTGTGTTGTTGCGGGATAAAGCTTTAAAACTTCATCCGCTTTGTCTCCATAAAGCGCATTTATTTTCCGGTTATAATTTTCGACCGTTGGCGTATCCCGTCCCATTAAAGACGAATATCCTACCTCAGCCGAATTCCATCCCACCAATAAGGGCACATGGGCCTGTTCGCCAGCCTCAAACGTTTCCAGGGCTGGTTTTACCAGGAAATGGCCGTCAACAATGGTAGCCTGCCTGAAGGTACCGGGTTTGGAGCTTAAATCAAGCAACTGCGCCGCAGGCATGGCCCGCAAGTCGGCTAATGATTTGGCGCCTGCCTTTTCCGCAAAAGCGACCCCGAACTGCTCGCCTTCGTTTAATGATACGGGTTTATCATTATTCGTTATTGCGCCGCTTTCGCCTATAGCCCCCGCAATGAGATCTTTCGACATAGGCGAAGCCATTTGTGCACTAACTGACATTGACCCGGCCGACTCGCCGGCAATAGTTATTTTCTTCGGATCGCCGCCAAATGCAGCAATATTTTCGCTTACCCAGCGTATAGCGGCACTTTGGTCCATTAACCCATAATTGCCAGATGCATGATATGGCGATTCGGCAGTTAGCTCAGGGTGGGCCATGAAACCGAATACACCCAGCCTGTAATTTACCGTTATGGTAACAATACCTTTTGTTGCTAAACTTTCACCATCATACCGAAACTCAGAGCCGTCACCAGCCCTGAAACCCCCGCCAAAAAAATAAACCAGCACCGGCAGTTTTTCTTTCGCTGATTTTGCAGGCGTCCATACATTGAGGTACAGGCAATCTTCACTCACTGTATCGGCCCGAAAGATCATATCGCTATATATCTTTTTTTGCATAGGCATATGCCCGAAGTGATCGGCCATGCGAACACCTTTCCAATTTTCAACCGGCTGAGGTTCGCGCCAGCGTAACTTACCCACGGGAGGTTGTGCGAAAGGAACCCCTTTGAAACTCCTTATCCCTGAACCTTGTTCGACCGTGCCCTGGATAAGTCCATTCCTGGTTCTTACTTGTAAAAGATTATTGTTTTGAGCGGTTGCTGCATTCAAAAAAAACAATGCTGGTAGCAGGCAAAAGAAATTTTTCATATAACGGTTTGAATTGGTTAGAGAAGTAACTTATCAAATTAATGAAATGTTTTTTTAAGATTACATTTGCGGCATTATAATGTTACAAAGACGGGTGGCCTCACCTAAATCCTCTCCAAAGGAGAGGACTTCAAAGCCCCTCTCCATTGGAGAGGGGTTGGTGTGAGGCTCAAACGTTGTCAAAGTGAAATAAACTATATCAATGAAAACTATCAGGTGGGGTATTTTAGGCGCCGGGCGCATTGCCCGTAAATTCGCGGGCGATCTTCAATATGCAGAAGGTTGCGTTTTGATCGCTGTCGGCTCACGCAGCAAAGAGTCTGCTGATGAATTCAATAAGGAGTTCCCGGTAAAATATGCGCATGAGAGTTATGAAGCATTGGTTCAAAATCCGGAAGTGGATGTGATTTATATTGCTACACCGCACAACCTGCATCATGAAAACACCCTGCTTTGCCTGCAACATAATAAAGCTGTGCTATGCGAAAAGCCATTTGCCATGAATAAGAAACAGGCGGTGGAAATGATCGAGATGGCAAAAGAAAAGAAAATCTTTTTGATGGAAGCCTTGTGGACAAAGTTCCATCCGCATTACATAAAAATGCAGGAAATGGTAGGGCAGGGCTTGTTGGGCGAAATTAAATCAGTGTTGGTGAATTTTGGTTTTAAGCCTGCTCCACCCGTACCGAAAAGGTTATTTGATCCTGCACTGGGTGGAGGAACGTTAATGGACATAGGTATTTATAACGTTTTTATTGCGATGAGTGTGATTGGAAAACCGGATCATATCGACGCGGTGATGACACCCTCCGCAACCGGTGTAGATGAACAATGCGCTATTTTGTTTCGATATAAAAATGGCGCGCTCGCGCAGCTGTTCTCCACTTTTTCATCCAACCTGGCTACCGAAGCAGACATTTGCGGAACCGAAGGCCGCATACGGCTTACGTCGAGGTTTTATGAGACCTCATCCAATGTCGAATTTTATAATGAACGGGTTGACAGTAAGCAAGTCATACCGATACAAAAAGAGCAGGGTTTTGGCTATCAATATGAAGCCAGGCACGTAAACGAATGTTTAAGAAACGGCCTTACCGAAAGTCCGGTGATGTCATTTGCCGATACTTTGCTGCTGATTGAAACCCTTGATGAAATAAGAAAGATAGCGGGAATTCATTATTCGGCGGATGCGGGTAAATGAATCATCATATAGCGATGGGTTTTAAAACCCATCGCTATGAATACGTTATCAGCGAATGTTAATCCTCTTTTACCTTATTATCACTTGCAGGCACAGTTTTGATATAAGCAAAAATGGCGTCAACCTCGTTGTCACTCAACCGTTCGAATTTTGGCATAGGAGGATGCAGCTTCCTATCGGGTGCCTCGCCGTCTTTTATGGCCTTACGGAATTGTAGTTGGGTGTAATCGCCGATGCCAGTGTTTTTATCCGGTGTTATGTTTGAAGCATATTTATCGTGCCCGGGTTCGCCTTTTAGCTTCATTCCTCCCGCAAGGTAACCCTTTGTTTGATCGGGGTGGAGATAATCTAATTTGGTAAGGCTTTTTGAATGACAATGGAAGCAGCCCAGGTTATCAACCAGGTAAGCGCCTAAAGCTACCGGCTCAGTTGGCCGATGTGGCACAGGTACGTAGGGTATTGTTTTGGCCGCACCATTCATATAAATCTTGCCGATAAAACTATAGTGAGTGAGACCAACGGTAGTGTCGGCCGCCGCAACCGCAGGATCATCCGAGCGCAGGTAAACGATAATATCATTTATATCATCATCGGCCATATTGGGGCGCAGCATATACGATTTAAAAGTGCCATCCCTTGCAACGCCGGTTTTAAGCAGGTGTTTTATTTCCGCGTCTGAATAGCGAACGGTCACGCCATGTGTTTTGGAATGGGTAAGATTTGCCGAATATACAGTGCCTGCGATTCCAGGTACATCTTCAATTTTTGTCCCGATAAATTTGTTGACAGAACGGTTATAATGGCAGCCCGCGCAGATACTGAACACTAAAGTTTTCCCTCTTTCGAAAGCTTCAGGCGATTGCACTGCTGAGTAACTTTCTTTGGTGGTTTCGAATTTTGTTTTGCAACTGTAAATACCAACAGCCGTCAGCATCAGGCTTATTATGGTGATAATTTTGTACGTGCGCATAGGTTTTTGCTGGGATGTTAATTTATCAAACTTTTATCTGCATTAGTACACCAGGGGAGATGTAATGTTTTATATAGTTACGCGTTACAGTATGTTTTAAGTTGCCTGTTTGGAAATTAAATTAAAATATTCCTTAATGTTTTTTATTATCCGCAGCCTGATATGATCAATTATTGTTTTCTTTGAGGACAGAAGTAAAAAAACTTCGAAAAAATTCGGAATTTGCGCCTTTTAATTTTGTGCCGATGAATGTTGAGCTGTTTATTCCTTGTTTTATTGATCAGTTGTTTCCCGAAACAGCATTTAATACTGTGAAGGTATTAGAAAAAGCGGGCTGTACTGTTCAATATAACCCGGCACAAACCTGTTGCGGGCAACCAGCTTTTAACGCAGGTTTTTGGGATGATGCCAAAGAAGTGGGGCGGAAGTTTCTAAATGACTTTTCGGAAGACAGTGTTATCGTATCGCCATCTGCATCCTGTACAGGTATGGTAAAAAATTATTATAGCGATTTGTTTACAAATACAATTTTGCACAATAAATGCCGCTCTATACAGGGTAATATCTATGAGCTGACCGATTTTTTGGTGAACATCTTACAGGTTGATTATTTTGGTGCTGAACTGGAGGGAAGGGCCGTTTATCACGATAGCTGTAGCGGTTTGCGCGAATGTAAGATCAAGAATGAGCCGCGTCAGTTGCTTTCAAAGGTGCTTGGCCTGGAGTTAGTTGACCTGAAAGACAATGAAACCTGCTGCGGATTCGGCGGCACCTTTGCTGTGAAATTTGACGCCATCTCGTCTGCCATGGCGCAGCAAAAGGTCGACAACGCATTGGCTGCGGATGCCGAATATATTATTTCTACCGACTCATCATGCCTGCTGCACCTGCAGGGCTATATTGATAAAAATAATCTTCCCATCAAAACCATGCACATCGCAGATGTTTTGGCAATGGGATGGGGAAACGTCTGACCGCTGATTTTAGTTTGATTTTTATGATTTCGTAAACTGGTAAGCATTTTGATGGTTGTAGTTATATGACCAGGTACAAAAGCGCCAATCTCGACACTGGCGTTATCGCATTCGAAACGGATGATGACGAAATAAAGGTGAAATTTAGGGACGGCTCCGTTTATTTATATACTGCCAAAAGTGCCGGTGCGGTGGCGATAGCAGAGATGAAAGCTTTAGCGAAAAAAGGGGTGGGACTTACCACTTATATCAATCAACACGTGCGTGACCGGTATCAATCCAAATTAAACTGAGGCGAAAGTGGGCCATTAAATCACCAAAATTTCAACCCACAGATTCTTAATCGAAGTTCTCATTTACCGCTGCGATTTCGAAATACTGCCTAATTGTGCAGCGATAAAATAATATTTTGACTATGATTGGTTAATAAAATATTATTTTATGTTTAAACATTGAAACAAAATAATGTTTTACTGGTTTAACCTTTACGAAAGTTAGCTATTCCTTTTAAACATGAACCAAAAAACCACTTCCAACGAATTAATCATTGCTAATTTACGGTTAGCTCTTCAAAACGAGGAGAGGGGAAAACGGGCGAAGGAGCTAATTATTGCAAATAAGGAGCTGGCTTTCCAAACCAAAGAGAAAGGAAAGCGGGCAAAAGAACTAAAAATTGCGGATAAGGAACTGGCTTATCAAACAAAAGAGAAAAGCAAACGCGCCGAGGAACTGGTAATTGCTAAAAAGGAACTTGCATTTCAAAAAGAAGAAAAAGGCAAAAGAGCCAAAGAACTGGTAATTGCTGATAAAGAACTGGCCTTTCAAACTAAAGAGAAAGGAAAACGGGCTGAAGAACTGGTTACAGCAAACAAAGAACTCGCTTTTCAAAATACCGAAAAGGAAAACCGCGCGGCTGAATTGATCGTCGCCAACAATGAACTTATTTTTCAAAACAAGGAAAAAGAGAACCGCGCGGCTGAGTTAATCATCGCCAACAAAGAACTGGCCTTTCAAAATACCGAAAAAGAAAACCGCGCAGCAGAATTAATTATCGCCAACAAAGAACTCATTTTCCAGAATAAAGAAAAAGAAAATCGTGCGGCTGAATTAATCATAGCAAACAAAGAACTGGCCTTCCAAAATACGGAAAAAGAAAACCGCGCAGCAGAATTGATCATCGCGAATAAAGAACTCATTTTTCAAAATACCGAAAAAGAAAACCGAGCAGCGGAATTAATTATTGCCAACGAAGAATTGGCCTTTCAAAACAAGGAAAAAGAAAACCGCGCAGCAGAGTTGATTATCGCCAACAAAGAACTTATTTTTCAGAACGAAGAAAAAGAAAAACGGGCAAAGGAACTTATTATTGCCAATAGGGAGCTTAAAAAGGCTGAAGAAGAAGTTCGGAAATTCAATGAAAAATTAGAAAAAAAAGTAATAGAACGTACCGAGCAGTTGGAAACGGCTAATAAGGAATTGGGTTCATTTTCGTATTCAGTATCGCACGATTTAAGGGCGCCAATACGGGCCATTAATGGTTATGCAAGAATTTTAGAGGAGGATTATTCCGATAAGTTTGATGACGAAGGAACAAAGGTGCTGCACTCAATTATGCGCAATTCAAAAAAAATGGGGCAGCTAATTGACGACCTGCTCGCTTTTTCCAAACTAGGCAGAAAACAAGTAACGGTTGCCGACATCAATATGACGGCCCTGGTCAATTCTGTAAAAGATGAGATGCTGTTTGATGACAACGAACATCGCATTGAATTTAACATGACCCCGTTGCCGCCTGCGAAAGGCGATTCATCGTTAATCAAGCAGGTTTGGATTAACCTTATTTCAAATGCCATTAAGTACTCACAGTATAAACCTAAATCGCGTATAGATATAACCGCTTACCAGGAGGATAATCTTATTGTTTACCAGGTAAGAGATAATGGGGCAGGGTTTGATATGAAGTATTACGATAAGCTTTTCGGAGTTTTCCAGCGCCTGCATTTACAGGAAGAGTTTGAAGGCACTGGTATCGGTTTAGCCATTGTACACAAAATAGTTCAACGGCATGGAGGAACCGTTTGGGCAAATTCGGTATTGACTGAAGGAACAGAGTTTAATTTTAGCCTGCCACGTATTTTAAATCAATAAAACATGCATTTTAACAGCATTGAAATTTTATTTGTTGAAGACAGCACTGACGATGCCATGTTAACGATCAGGGCACTCAAAAAAAGCGGGTTCGCAAACAATCTTCATCATGTTAAGGATGGCGCCGAGGCGCTCGATTTTCTTTATTGCAAAGGGGTTTATTCCCTCCGAAACAAAAACGAAAAGCCGAGGCTAATATTACTCGATTTAAAACTACCAAAAATATCCGGACTTGAAGTGCTAAAAGAGATAAAATCCAATCCGGAGAGCTGTTCGATACCCGTAGTAATTTTAACGTCATCAAAAGAGGATCCGGATATTCAAAAATGTTATTCACTTGGCGCAAACAGCTATATAGCAAAACCCGTTGAAAGCGATAATTTTTTTAATGTAATTAAAGAAATAGGTTTGTATTGGATGGTACTGAGCCAATTGCCCAACTAAAATTAAAATACTTTTGATTTTTTCATCGCTATTTGATCCGCTGATAAAATCCATGCGGACAGATATACAAATATTTGTTAAGCTAAAACCATTACCTAAGTTCGTATGTCATGGGAGGCATTTTTAAAATTCTTATTCTTGAAGATAATCAAAACGATGTTGACCTGCTGAGGAGGGAATTGAAGAGGAACGGGTTAGAATTTACCAGCGAGGTTGTTCAAACACGTGAATCGTTTGAGGACGCGCTGGATAATTACACCCCGGATATCATATTGTCAGATTTTTCGCTGCCTGCCTTTGACGGGGTTTCCGCTTTTAACATCAAACAGGCCAGGAGCCCGGAGATTCCCTTTATAATGGTTTCAGGTTCAATCGGCGAAGAAAGATCTGTTCAATTAATCAAGGATGGGGTAACCGATTATGTGTTAAAAGATAATATATTTTCGCTGTGTCATAAAATAAGCCGGGCTTTGGAGGATGCCGAAAAAAGGAAAGAAAAAAGGAATACAGATGATGAATTGAAAGCCCAATATGAAAAATTGCTAAAGATAGCCATCATGCAATCTCACCAGGTAAGAGTACCGGTGGCCAATATCCTGGGTTTGTTCAGCGTGTTTAATTTCGATGTGCCCTGTGACCCTATCAATGCAAAAATACTCCTTATGTTAAAAACGGTTGCTGAGGAACTCGACCAAACTATTCATGAGATTGTAGAAAATACGAGCGAGATCAGTAAAATAATAACCTAATTAACGGGTAATTTATTATAATCTGATGATCTGATGATTTTCACCTCTTAAATTTTCAGTACAAATTTGGTTTTAATAATTGATTTTTAGCTTGCTAGCTGTTTGTATTTTGAATATAAGCAAACTAATGTCACAAGTCTTTATCAGTCAGTGTGATCATCCCAATTAATCGCGTAATCCCTGCAACTAATCGGCATAATCCTCAAATAATCGGTGTAATCCAAACAAATATTTCTAAATTTGCACCACAAACAATACGTCACTTTGTACGTGACCGAATAAAAAAAGTTAATTTTATAAACCGTTTTATTCAATCCCTTATAAGGGCTTTGATAAGGCAAAATCATAGTTGTAGATGATTAATATTACACTACCCGATGGGTCCCGTCGTCCATACGACAAGGGGATCACTTCCATGCAGATCGCACTTTCGATCTCCGAAGGATTAGCACGTAACGTATTAGCAGCCGAGGTTGACGGCCAGGTTTGGGACGCAAGTCGCCCCATTGAGCATGATGCATCCGTAAAATTATTAACCTGGAACGACCTGCTGGGAAAGGCTACATTCTGGCATTCATCGGCCCACTTAATGGCCGAGGCTTTGGAGGCTTTGTACCCGGGTACCAAATTTGGTATCGGCCCGGCTATCGAAACAGGATTTTATTATGATGTGGATTTTGGCGACCGCGAGTTTTCCTCGGATGAATTTAAGAAGATAGAGGATAAGATGCTCGAGCTGGCCAAAACAAAAGAAGAATACATCCGCAAACCGGTAAGTAAAGCAGAAGCAATTGAATACTTCACCGAAAAAGGCGATGAGTATAAACTGGACTTATTAAAGGACCTGCCTGATGGCGCCATCACTTTTTATACACAAGGCAACTTTACCGATCTGTGCCGCGGGCCGCATATTCCAAATGCAGGTTTTATAAAAGCTATTAAGCTGATGAGTGTTGCCGGTGCGTACTGGCGAGGTGACGAAAGCCGCAAACAGCTCACGCGCATCTATGGGGTAACTTTCCCAAAACAGAGTGAGCTTACCGACTACCTGCACATGCTGGAGGAAGCCAAAAAACGCGACCACAGAAAGCTTGGTAAAGAAATGGAACTGTTTGCTTTTTCTGAAAAAGTAGGGATGGGTTTGCCATTGTGGCTGCCAAAAGGCACTGCCCTGCGCGAACGCCTGGTTAACTTTATGCAAAAAGCGCAGGTAAAGGCTGGTTACGAACAGGTAATCACGCCGCACATAGGTCATAAAAATCTGTATGTAACATCAGGGCATTACGAAAAATATGGTGCGGACTCATTTCAGCCGATAAAAACGCCGCAGGAAGGGGAGGAGTTCTTTTTAAAACCTATGAACTGCCCTCACCATTGTGAAATTTACAAAACAAAACCACGGTCGTACAAAGACCTGCCGGTACGTTACGCCGAATTTGGTACTGTTTACAGGTATGAGCAAAGCGGTGAGCTGCACGGCCTTACCCGCGTTCGCGGTTTTACGCAGGATGATGCGCATTTATTTTGCAGGCCCGACCAGGTGAAGGAAGAATTTAAAAAAGTGATAGACCTGGTATTATACACATTCACTTCGCTTGGGTTTGATAATTATACGGCGCAAATATCTTTGCGCGACCCCAATAATAAATCAAAATATATTGGCAGTGATGAAAACTGGTTATTAGCCGAATCACAGATCATTGAAGCAGCCGCCGAAAAAGGATTAAATACTGTTATTGAGCTCGGCGAAGCCGCTTTTTATGGCCCCAAGCTCGATTTTATGGTAAAAGATGCCCTCGGTCGTAAGTGGCAGTTGGGAACTGTACAGGTTGACTATAACTTACCGGAACGTTTTGAACTGGAATACACAGGTAGCGACAATCAAAAACACCGGCCCGTAATGATCCACCGGGCGCCCTTTGGCTCGCTGGAACGCTTCGTGGCTGTGTTAATTGAACATTGCGCGGGCAATTTCCCGCTTTGGCTGTCGCCGGAACAATTTATTATACTACCGATATCCGAAAAATATGAAGATTATGCAAAAAAACTTTCAGAATCATTAAAAGATTCGGATATTTGCGGGCTTATTGATTTCAGGGATGAAAAGATCGGTCGGAAGATACGTGATGCTGAAGTCAAAAAAATCCCGTATATGCTGATTGTGGGCGAAAAAGAAGCTGCCGAAGGGCTGGTTTCCGTCAGAAAACACGGTCAGGGCGATTTGGGAAGCATGAGTATAGAAGATTTTAAACAACAAATAATTAAAGAAATAACAGTATAACTTGGCATTAAACAAACCCTTCAACAGAGGACCAAGGCTACCCTTTAAGAAAAAGGAAGCTGAACACAACATTAATCAATTTATCAGGGCTACAGAAGTCCGCCTTGTAGGCGACAATGTAGAACAAGGCATTTTTTCATTAAGGGATGCACTGGCAATAGCCGAAGAGCAGGAATTGGATCTTGTTGAAATTTCCCCTAACGCGGTACCTCCCGTTTGTAAAGTAACTGACTATAATAAGTTTATTTACGAGCAGAAAAAGAAGCTAAAGGAGATTAAAAGTAACGCCAAGCAAACCGTTATTAAAGAGATAAGGTTTGGCCCGAATACAGATGATCATGACTTTGAATTTAAATTGAAGCATGCCATCAAATTTTTGGAAGCCGGCGAAAAGGTAAGGGCCTATGTGCATTTTAAGGGCCGTGCAATTGTTTACAAAGAGCAGGGTGAAATACTGCTGCTGCGTTTTGCACAAGCGTTGGAAGATGTAGGTAAAGTTGAACAATTGCCGAAACTGGAAGGGAAACGGATGTTTTTAACCGTTACGCCAAAGGGAGCAAAGAAATAATGTGCAGATGTGTGGATATGCAGATGTGCAGATGAAGAAAAAACAAATCGTAAATCGTAATTCTAAAATCGTAAATAAATAGTCCATGCCAAAAATGAAAACCAATTCCAGCGCTAAAAAACGTTTTAGCATAACTGGAACCGGTAAAATCACCAGGAAAAATGCCTTTAAAAGCCACATCTTAACAAAGATGTCGACTAAACGCAAGCGCAACCTTACCCACACTAGCTTAGTATCTGATGCGGATTTAGGTAACGTTAAACGTATGCTTTGCATAGGTAAGTAATTAACAAATTTTAAACCAGGTATCAGCGTTTTAAGTATCGGCTACCGCCGGACACCTGCTACCAAAAAGACAACAAAATGCCACGTTCAGTTAACGCAGTCGCGTCGAGAAGACGCCGGAAAAAGATCATGAACCTCGCCAAAGGTTATTGGGGTTCACGAAGCAAGGTTTATACCGTTGCAAAAAACACAGTAGAAAAAGGTTTACAATACGCTTACCGCGACCGTAAAACCAAAAAAAGAGAATTCAGGGCCTTGTGGATTCAGCGTATTAACGCCGGAGCACGCCAGCACGGAATTTCATACTCACAATTAATGGGTAAATTAACAGCAAAAGAAATCGGTTTAAACCGCAAAGTATTAGCTGATTTAGCCATGAACCATCCCGATGCTTTTAAAGCCGTTGTTGATGCTGTAAAATAAAAGAAGATAGCTCTTAATATAAAAAACCCGCTCATCGCGGGTTTTTTTGTTTGCTTTTGTCTGAACCTTGATTCGAAGGATTTAAGGATTACGTGATGCCTGATAAAATCCTGCGAATCTTAAAATCAGGCGAATCATGGTTCAGACAATAATTATAGTGTCCACCTCATCAGCAATATCCATATACTGTTTAAAATTATTCACGTCCTGGTTAACCAAATTTTTAAACACCGGGTTTAATACATGTGCCAGGCTTGCACCAAGTCCGCCGGCGGGAGGCTGATAGCTGATAACAACGTCAACGAGGGTGCCTTGTTCATCGAAAGAATCTCTGAAACGTACTTTGCCAGCATTGTCAATTATTGAACCCGGCATCGAGCTCCATCCAATCATTTCGCCAGGCACATCATGCACAATTTCGGCGTCCCAGCTTAGGGTAGCCACGCCGGTTGGCAATTTAAGTATCCAGTGAGATCTTATATCATCAATTACATCTACACTTTCCAGGTGATTCATGAACAAAGGCAAATTATCCAGCTTTCGCCAAAAATTGTATACCTCTATCCGCGGTTTTTTGATCGTAAATGACGATCTTATATTAACATTCACCGGGTCTGTAGTCTTTTTCCCGATTTGCGAATACAACTCGCAATGCCCTGTTATGCCCCTGTTTAAAAGATAACCGCCCGCGCCAAGTTTTAAAATACTTGAAAACGGCTTTTTAAATAAGTGCTTAAACCCCGAAAATGCAAGTTTTACGCCTGTCGCAATAGAAACATAGCGCTCGGGCCAGGTTAAATTTATTGGTTGACGTTGAGACGGAGTTTTACTTCTCCCAGTCTGTATTAATGCTGTAGTTTCCATAAACTATTAAATAGGTATATCATTTTAACAAGCAGGATAAGATGCGGTTTTCGTTAAATGAAAATAGTCAAGGTTGTTTCGAGTCATTGCTGATTCGAACTGGGACTATACTTTCGATGATTATTTATAAATTTTAATTTTTACTTTTATTGAATACAGTTAATCCACACCTAAAATCACAAAAGAATGATTATTTACGGCACTAGAAGCACCCTGCTAAAAACTGAATATCTTTTTGAACCATGTCCCAATTGCAATACTGCCAACAGCGTGCAGATGAATGTATTTCAGCAGTACGCCCATATATTTTGGATCCCGATTTTCCCTATCAGAAAAACCGGTGTTTCGGTTTGCACTAATTGCCGGCAGGTTTTAAAGGAGAAGCAAATGCCTGCTTCCCTTAAGCTGAGTTATCAAAACTTAAAATCTGATACCAAAATTCCTATATGGCATTTTACAGGTATATTCCTGGTTTTTTTAGTTGTAATTGCTGTTGTTATTTCTGATAAACAAACAAGTGACAAAGTAAGCAAATTGATCATGAGCCCGAAAAAAGATGATGTTTTTCAAATTAAATTGAAGGACGATGTATACACTTTGTACAAAGTGAAAAAGGTTGAGGGTGACACCGTATATTTTTTCGCCAACAAATACCAAACCAGCGAAGAAAGCGGGTTGAGTGGCCTTTCTGACAAAGAATTTGACACAGCTGAAACCTATGGCCTGTCCAAATCTGAATTAAATAACATGAACAAAAATGATGAGATAATTGACATAGAGAGGAAATGATTCCAGGTCGCGAAACCAATTCATCAACTTAATCCAACCTAATCAACCCATTCAACGTACTCCAACTCAATCTAACCAATCCAACTCAATCAACCCGACTTGCATTTCTAAAATACTTATCTTAAGTTTGCAATGCTTTAGGTTCCCGATGAATAATCGGGATTAAAAGGGAATCCGGCGTAATTCCGGAACTGTCCCGCAGCTGTAAGCTCCATAACCATAGTCCATTCTATTGGTCACTGTTCCCCGCAAGGAGAACGGGAAGACCGGGCAAAAGGGGAGTAAGTCAGAAGACCTGCCAGAGCATTATATTATTCATAGCTTTCGGGGATTGAAGCTTGGATGTGAATGCTCTTCATAGGTGTATTTCCATTCTAAACTTTTTATTTCTGTATGCTGTGAGCTTAACTCACAACCATGCAAAAAAAAGTACATCATTTAAAAAGTAGCCTGCGGCTGTTACCAGCCGGTCTGCTGTGCTTTTGTTTTGCCATACCCAGCACTGTTTTGGCGCAAACGGATACTACTAAAAAGCTGAAAGAAGTAAAAGTAAAAACCCAGCCGATTCCAACAATACAAACCGCTACCCCATCTCAGCAAATAGGCGCCGACGATTTCGACCGTTACAGCGCATTCAATGTTGCGGACGCTATCAGAGATTTTGCAGGGGTTAATATTAAGGATTATGGCGGGATAGGCGGCCTTAAAACAGTAGCCGTACGCAGCCTCGGGGCCAATCAACTGGCTGTTTTATATGATGGCGTGCAGATAAGTGACACCCAAAACGGGCAGATAGACCTCGGGAAACTTAACCTGAACAACGTACAGTCGATAACACTATACAATGGGCAGCCGCCTGAAATTTGCCAGCCGGCACGCTCATTTGCTTCGGCAAGTATACTTTCCATCAAAACCATTCGTCCTGATCTGAAGGAGGCCAGACCTTACCAGGTTTTATTGGGTATTAAAGGCGGCTCATTCGGACTTATAAATCCATACTTACAGTGGCAACAGCGCATAAACAATAGGTGGTCATTTATTATAAATAGCTACTGGGAGAAGGCCAACGGACGGTATAAGTACAAAGTTAGTGGCGATGGTTCCGACACTTCATCTGTGCGCAACAATAGCGACGTTAATACACAGGAAGCCGATGGTGCTTTATTTTGGACGAAAAGCGACAGCAATAAATTTAACCTGAATATTAATTACTACAATTCTGATCGTGGTTTGCCAGCTGCAGTGATCTTTTACAACCCATCGTCGAATCAGAGGATGTGGAATACGGATATTTTTCTGCAATCTGGCTATGAACGTATATGGAAAAATAGCATCCACCTGCTTATAAACGAGAAATTGTCACAGGAATATACCCATTATACCAATCCGGACTTTCTTAACAACCAGGGCGGGATAAGCGACCATTATACACAGCGGGAATTTTACGAGTCAGTGGCCTTGTCTTATCACTTTGCATCAAACTGGGAAATATCTTATGCGAATGACATCGCCTTTTCAAACCTGAACGGCCTTATTGCCGCGGGTTCCGGTTTTATTCAAGACCAATATGATCCCTCAAGATTTACGTTGCTGAATGTGATTGCAAGCAATCTCACTCTTGGCAGATGGTTTCTGCAGGGTAATTTATTGAACACGTACGTTAATGAATGGGTTAAAATAGGAAATGCTACTCCCGCACGGACGGTTTTTTCTCCAACACTGATGGCAACGTTTCAGCCATTCAGTACGCCTGACTTTCAGTTGAGAGCTTTTTATAAGGATATTTTTCGCGCTCCTACTTTTGATGAACAGTACTTCTATTCAACAAACAATTCACGTAATATAAAGCCTGAGTTTGCCAAACAGTACGACTTGGGGTTTACCTACCGGAAAGGCCTGAATTCTTTCTTTGATTATGTTACCCTTACGGTTGATGGCTATTACAACAATGTGACGGATAAAATTGTGGCGCTGCCCAACCAAAATCCGGCTGTACTATCGATAATTAATCTTGGAAAAGTGGATATCAGAGGGATTGACGTTGGGCTGAAAACACAATCAAAACTATCAAACGGCTGGCGTAATACGCTATCGGTAAATTACACTTACCAGCGGGCAGTTGATGTCACCGATCCTAATTCCAGTTATTACCGTCAGGAAATACCTTATACACCAAAAAACTCACTTGCCTTAAATGCCGGGGTCGACTGTAATCACGTGGGATTATATTACAATCAAATAGTGTCATCGTCAAGATACTACTTGAGCAACAGTACTTCATTGAACTTTGTCGACGGGTATGCAGTCAGTGATCTATCCTTTATTTAT
>Ga0206797_1074_pt1 | contig 20757 bp, 18 predicted proteins | sample Alteio_BWOrgCont_69_FD_152894 | JGI IMG/M metagenome (GOLD analysis project Ga0206797, IMG submission 152894) | Enriched cells from forest soil in Barre Woods Harvard Forest LTER site, Petersham, Massachusetts, United States -... | ecosystem: Environmental > Terrestrial > Soil > Temperate forest >...
ACGGCCTACGCGATCCTGCGTCATAATGGCGTGGATATCGGCAAGAAGGATTTTCTAGCGGACTTGATGGAGCATGTGGTCAAATAAACCCGGAGAATATCTTGGTTTTTTTATAGGATTCTGTGATAACATATCATCGATGAATAAAAGATTACAAGAAATAATCAACGGGCTTGGGCTGCTGTTCGCGGCGGTGGCCATGATAGCGGTGGGCATAGGTTTCATTTTTTTGGTTTCTGCAGTCTTTCACACCAATTTTAAATAAATACCTTGAAGGTCCTTTGAAGGAGCAAGATGCCTAAAAAAGAGAAGAAGATCTTATTGGTCGACGATAATCCCGTAGCACAAAAAATGACGGCCAATGTATTTAGTAATGATGGTTATGAAGTGCTGTTGGCCTGGGACCAAAAAGAATGTTTGAAGATGGCAAAGGCCCATCAGCCTGATGCGATCTTGATGGATGTCATATTTCCCGACGGTGATGGCAGGGAATTTGTTAAAGAACTAAAGCTTCATCCCGAAACAAAGGAAATCCCCATTGTTTTCGCGACCAATACCCTTGATATGAAAGATGATAAGGGTGATCTGATCATCACCATCGACGAAGTATCCTACCGCGCTTTTGCCAAGCCCTTGCACTATCCCAAACTGCTAAGCACCGTGCGTAAAGAGATCAATCGGATCAAAAACAAACGCCACACATGATCGTTTCTGTTTAATGAGCTAGAAGGTCCATCCGGTTGACCGCGGTGATAGCAGCGTCAAGGAATGGTCCTTGGAAGATACCGATGACAATGATCCCCAGGATGGCGATCGTCAAGAGCAGGCGGATACCCGCGGGTACAGGGATGGGGGAAGTGCTGCGAGGGGCATCGACGTAGATGCGCTTGGCGACCATTAGATAGTAATAAAGCGAAATGACAATATTAACCCCAGCGATCAAGGCCAGCCACACATAACCGCTTTTGATAACAGCCATCAATAAAGTAAATTTTCCAAAGAATCCAGCCAAGGGCGGCATGCCAGCCAAAGACACCAGCGCTAAGAGCAGAGTGAATGCTAAAATACCTGAACGCTTGGAAAGTCCCGCATAATCCGCGATCTCGTCACTTTTGGTCGCGATCGAAAACACAACAATGACCAAGAATGCGGCGAGATTTGTAAATAGATAGCCCAAAAGATAGAAATTAATGCCTGAAGCCCCAAGAGCGCTGCCTGCGGCGGCACCCATTAATAAATAACCCGCGTGACTGATGCTGGAATACCCCAGCAATCGTTTGATATTGGTCTGGTACATGGCCACTAAATTGGCATAGGTCATCGTGATCGCGGAAATAATGGCCAGCGCCAGGCCCCACTGAAGATGCCAGGCACCAAAGACGCCGAAGAAAAGGCGGATCAGGACGATGAATCCAGCAGCCTTGGACCCGACGGATAAAAGGGCTGTGACCGGTGTGGGAGCGCCTTGATAGACATCAGCCACCCACATATGAAAGGGGACAGCTGCGATCTTGAATCCAACAGCCGCGAAAATGAGCACCATGGCAAAGAGCGTCATTGAGCTCAAGGCATGCGTCTGGCAATAGCCTTGGATCACATCAAAATGAGTGGAGTGGGTCACGCCATAAAGGAAGCTGATGCCGTAAAGGAAAAATCCAGACGCCAAGGCGCCTAAGATCAAATACTTCATCCCTGCTTCAATGGAAAGTTTATCGCTCTTCAGATACGCGGTCATGACATAGAGAGAGATGGTCAGGATCTCAATGGCAATGAACATCAACAGAAAATCAGCGCTAGACGCGACGAGGCACATGCCGATAAAAGCCAGCCACAACAACAGATAAAATTCATTACGACGTTCGCCCAGGCTTTTAAAGAATTCCTGGGTCATGGCAAAAACAAAGACCATGGTGATGAGGAAAAGGCCTTTGAAAAACCATGCCAGGGAATCCATGACGAACATGCCGCTAAAGGTAAGACCAGTAAGGCTGCCTTGGGTGAGCCAAAAAAGGATGAGACCTGCCAGCGCAATAAAGCTGAAAATGCCGATCCAGTCTTTCTCAACTTTTTTAGGTAAAACAATATCAACGATCACCAGGAATACCAGGATGATGGCTGAAAGTGTTTCTAATGAAACCAAGTTCCAATTGATATCGGGCAACATAATTTATTGAATACTTTCTACCATAATGGTACTTTTTTTCAAATGATTCTAGAAATGTGCAGTTTCCTTAATTTGTATAAGATATACTGTCGACTATCGTCTTGGTGCTTGATCCAATGTGTGTCAAGATCACTGAAGGCAAGCATCCGACGAGGATTAATAAGGCCAATAATAATACATAAGGTAATTTCTCAACCAATGTTTGGGTATCCGCCAGCTTGGCAAAGCGGGGATCAAGCGGGCCTTGAAAACCAAGACGGATCGCTTTAAGCATATAGATGGCCGTGATCACAAGGCCAAAGACCGCGAAAACAGCCAACCAACGGTACTGGTCCCATGAACCCAAAAGAACAAGGATCTCGGCAACAAAGTTGGCAAAACCAGGAACACCCGCGGAAGCAAAGGCGGCCATCATAAAACAGGTGCCGATAAAGGGCATGCATTTAAGAAGACCGCCCAATTCATCCAAATTACGTGTTTTGGTTTGATCAGTGACGAAACCGGTCAAGGCAAAGGCCAGGGCCGCCATAATGCCGTGGGCAAACATCAAATAAACAACCCCGTTAAGGCCGATGGTATTAAAACAGGCGAGGCCAAGCAGGATATAGCCCATGTGAGAGCAGCTGGAATATCCAAGGATATATTTCAGATCACGCTGGGTCAAGGCTACAAGGCCGCAGTAAACAATATTAATAATGGCGAGTCCTGCGATGACAGGCATCCAAGCGTGGGCTGCCTGAGGCATTAATTGAATGGCAAAACGGATAATGGCGTAAGCGCCCATTTTTTTAAGCACACCGGCATGCAGCATGCTGATGGCGGTGGGTGCCTCCGCATAACCCACCGGTGCCCAGGTATAAAAAGGCCAGAGGGTCAGTGTGATGCCAAACCCGACGACGATCAGCAAAAAGATCCAATTTTGTGTCTGGATCGGTAAAGGATGATGGGCTAATTGCTGCTGGATCTGGACCAGATCGAATGTCTGAAGGCCGGTGGCAAGGTACAAAGCCAATAATCCGATGAGCGCGATAGACGCACCAGCAACGAGAAAAAGGGTCAGCTTCATGGCCGCGAATTCCCGGCGTTCTGAGCCCCAGATCGCGATCATCAAAAAGACGGGGACAGCAGCCACTTCATGAAAGAAGTAGAAAAAGAAAATATCCAATGAAAGGAAAGCGCCGTAGGTGCCGATGACCGTGATGAGCAAAAGGATATAATATTCTTTAATACGTTCCTTGATCGATGCGGATACCAGAACAGCCGCGAAAGAAGCCGCCCCCAAGAGCAATAAAAGCAAGGAATTGATCCCATCGACACCCAGATGATAGGAAATGCCAAAGGGAACGACCCAGGGAACGTTTTGAACGAATTGAAAGCCGCCAGCCACATGATCGTAAGCCGCGTATACCCAAACAGATAAAATGAAGGGTAAAATAACAGCAACGCTTGAGATCCGACGGATCAAGCAAGTTTTATCCGCCGGAACAAGGCATAGAAGTCCAAGCCCAAAGAGGGGCAACAAGAGTATCCAGGAAAGATTAGGACAGATCATAGTGTTCTAACCAAGATCAAAAATAAGATCATTGCTCCAAAAATAAATACCAAGGCATAGCGTTGAACTAAACCATTTTGTAAATAACGAAATGTTTTACCGCCAGAGCGGGCTAAATTGGTCAAGCCCCCTATACATAAGCGGACAATGATCTCTTTTTCAAATCGGGATAAAACGACAGCAATGGTTTGCTGGATATTATTAACATACCATTCGTAGACAATGTCGAAATAGAATTTATTTTGTAAAACAGTATAGAAGCCCCCAAGTTTTGTCACTAAGGGATCGCTTGCCGTACGTTTGCCATAGATCACATAAGAGAAGGCCAGACCTAAAACAGCCACCACCGAAGAAATGATGGCCACGCGCATATTAAGCGCTTCAGGCGCTTCAGAGGGAAATATGAATTGGGGAATTCCTATAAAACCTCCAATGGCCGAGAGAATGGCCAGGAAGATCAAGGGAAGCGTCATCACCGCCGGGGATTCGTGAACCTCGTGCTCGTGTGCTCCCTGATGGGCAGCCTCGCCCCAAAATGCCACAAAGAATAATCGTCCCATATAAAATGCTGTTAGGCCGCTGGCTGTTGCGGCGATCAAATAAAGTATGGTGTTATGTTCAAAGGCAAGGGCCAGTATCCCATCCTTGCTCCAAAATCCGCTTAATGGAAATATCCCGCAGAGCGCCAAGGTCCCGATCAGAAAGGTGATGCCGGTGACAGGCATTTTTTTGAGAAGCCCATGCATCTTCCAGATATTTTGTTCATGATGCAGCGCGTAGATCACAGAACCGGCACCCAGGAACAAGAGCGCTTTAAAAAAGGCGTGGGTTGTCAGGTGATACATCCCTTGCATGGGACCGCCTAAACCTAAGGCCATGACCATCAAGCCCAATTGACTGAGCGTTGAGTAGGCCAAGATCCTTTTAATGTCATTTTCAGCGACGGCCAGGATGGCGGCCATGAGAGATGTTATGGCCCCTGTGTACGCGATAAAAGTGAGCGCTGTGGCGGAAGGTTCAAAGACAAAGAAGGTGCGTGCCAAAAGATAGATACCAGCCGCCACCATGGTTGCCGCGTGGATCAAGGCGCTGACCGGTGTCGGGCCTTCCATGGCATCGATGAGCCAAACGTGTAAAGGGACTTGGGCGGATTTACCCATCACCCCGCAGAAAAGCAGGAGTGCAATAATGGTCAGCAGATGAGGATCGATATGAGGGATAGCTTTGACTAATTCTGTAAATTGAAAAGTACGGCCGTCCCCGGCATTAGAAACACTCCATAACAAAATGATCCCGCAAAGAAATCCGAAATCAGATAAACGATTGACCATGAAAGCCTTGACCCCTGCGTCTGCAGCGGATGGTTTGGCATACCAGAAACCGATGAGCAGGTACGACGATAGGCCCACCAGTTCCCAGAAGATAAACAGTTGGATAAAATTATTAGAGAGGACAATGCCGATCATCGAGAAGGCAAAAAGGCTTAAATAGGCGAAGAATCTGGGGGAGCTGGGATCTTCATCCATGTATCCCCTGGAATAGATAAAGATCGCAGAGCCCACACCGGTGACGATCAAGAGCATCATGATGGCCAGCGGATTCATGAGAAAACCGAAATTAATGGTCAAGCCGTCAAATTGGACCCAGCTCAAGGATCGCTGCAGTTCTCCGGCAGGGGTCGTGTGAAAGATCTGGGTAAATACCAGGCAGCTGCAAATAAAAGAAGTGAGGATGCCCAAGATGGCGATCAAAGAACTTGATGTTTTATCTTTGAGGAAAAAAAGCGTGATAAGAACGCAGGCCACGAGCGGCGCGAAAAAAGCTATCCAGACTAAAAGGGGATCGATGGCGCTTACCATTTCATTGTCCTTAATTCATCCGCCTGGATCGTCGATAGGCGGCGGTACATCAAGACAACGATGGCAAGTCCGATGGCCACTTCAGCGGCGGCAACAAGGATGACAAAGAACACGATCAATTGCCCGTCGTAATCGCCATTGAATTTGGAGAAGGCCACAAAAGAAAGATTGGAAGCAGCCAAAAGCAGTTCCAGGGACAAAAGGACCTTTAACACATTGCGGCTGGTCATGACACCGATGAGCCCGATGGAGAAGATAATGCCGCTTAAAGCCAGGTAATTACCAAGTGTGATCATGAGTTTTCTACATCCTTGCCAGTGCTCAAGGCGCCCTGCGCCAGCGAAACGATCCCGAAGATCGCGATCAATAAAAGAAACGATGTTAATTCAAAAGGGAGCAGGTAATCTGTAAAAAGGATCTTGCCGATAGTTTCAATGGTCCCGCGGATCGAAGAGGGGTCCATGGTCTGGGCTTTGATGAAGCTTTTGGTGGCCAAAGCAAATGTTAATGCGAACATCAGGCCCACCATGCCTCCAAGCCATCGAAAGTGACCTTGCTGTGCGGAGGTCAGGGCAATGGTATTAAGATTGAGGCACATCACCACAAACAGGAAGAAGACCAAGACCGCGCCCGCGTAAACCAAGAGAAGGATCATTCCTACAAAATACGCCTCGAGCAGTACAAAAAGACATGATAATGAGAAAATAGCGACGACCAATGACAAAACATTGTACAAAGGATTCCGGGCCATGACAACACAAAGGCTTGCGAAAATGAGGATAGCTGCAAAAATATAGAAGAAATAAGGGGACATAGCGATGTTCTAATCATAGAAATAAACGAAATAATGTCAAGAGGATAGTGCTATTTAAATTTATGAACATTGGCTAGGAACGTTTTAAGGCTTGCAGTATAATTTGAGGCACATTAAACTAAAGGGGAAAATGTTTTATCAATTCATACGCAGCTACGGGTGTATTTTTATCTTACCTGCCGTAGCCATTGTTTTTTCTTTGCTGCTCAAAGCCGCTGCCGGACCATTTTGGCAATACGCGGACCCTTCCTATATTTACCTTCTTAACAGCCTTAATTTAGTTAAAGGCATTCCTTCCGCCTTTTTTGACCAGCCAGGCGTCCCGCTCCAAAGCCTTGGGCAGCTGATCATCATGATCCTTAATACGGGACACTCTGCCACAAGCACCATCGATCAGGTATTAATGGATCCGGAATTTTATTTGAATGCCATTAATATCGTTTTGCTGGCGCTAATACCGTTGACCTCCATACTCTTAGGAGCATATACGTATTTTAAAACGAAAGATTGTCTTGCTGTTTTTCTATCCCAATTGCCTAATGTTATTTTATTAACATTGCGGACAAGCCTTGATCATCCCACCGTCTATGCCACTGTTAACGCAGAACCTTTGCTGCTGAGCGTGACCAATCTTTTTAATCTATTCCTGCTGAAATGGTATTTTGCAGATGCCACCAAAAAAGAAAATGTGGCCATTCTTATCTTAGGATTCATCGCAGGATTGGGGATTGCGACCAAATTAACTTTTTTACCGCTCTTAGCCTTGCCGTTAATGATCGCTGGATGGCGGATGAAGCCTGTTTTTATACTGATCACCATTGTCTCTTTTGTTCTCTGGACGTTGCCCATTATTGCTCTTTACCCTAAATTATGGGGCTGGGCTATTGAACTTTTAACCCATACAGGGGTTTACGGCAACGGGGACCAGGGGATCATTGATCTCAATGCTTATCTCATGACATGGAAGCATCTTTTTCAAGAATTCTGGTTTTTTATTTTATTTGCCGTCGGTATCGTCACTATTAGCTCGATCCAGCTTATCAAAAAGAGAGAGCATCGAGCAGTATTTTTTAGCTGGGCCATCAGCGCGACGATCTTGATCCAATTCATGCTCATTGCCAAGCATTTTGACGAACACTATTTGGTGATCGTGCTGAATTCTTTTGGGCCGATTTTTGTGGCGGTCTATCTCCAGTGGATGCCCAAGGGGGTTTTGGGAAGAATTTTTATCCTGGCGTTGATCGGTACAGGCATCATTCAGTCCGCGATCATCACGTCAAGATACGCTTCCAGGCTGGACCATTTAACAAAGGCAGTCGTGGGGTTTAATGATATGGTCCATTCCAAATATCCTGATGCTATTTATATCGGTAGTTATTTAGTCTCACCCATCCGAAGCCCTGAATACGCCTTGTTTATGGGCAATGACTCAAGTGGCGGCGGTGAAAAAGAGGAATTAACACGATTATATCCGAAGAATTTTTCTTTTTTTACGGAGAGCAGGGATATCTCCGGCACCTGCACCTACGGTCTTTATGATTTTAAAGGACCTGTCTGGGCAGATGATCTACTCGTCGATTATTCGCACATCATCTTTATCAATTCAGGGTATGACTTTTCTGATTCACCCTACGTCGTCAAACCATTAGAAGAAGGAGAGTTTTCGAAGGCGTATTTGTTGGTGGGATCAACAGAAAAAGCAGCCAATGCTTTTTTTAATGCAGCCATCCAAGAACTGCAAAAAGGGGATTACCCGCAGGCCTTTGCCTTGGCGTTAAAAGCCAGGCAGCTTCATTATCAGCCCCAAGGCAAGGTGGATTACTTTTTGTCGATCGTTTATCCGCATTTAAATCATTAAGTAATATCAAAGTTCTTGTGAGTCATTGGCGCATATGGTATCTTATACAAATATATTATGACTGGCCGAATTTCTAATATGGACAGCGAGGTAACGGCACATATCTAGTATCATTTGAAATAGTAAGTTTATGGTAGAAAAAGTTAAAAATAAGAAACTAAGCATTACCGCGGATCAAGAGCTTCAGATCTTGCGCAATGTCGTTGATATTGCCTCGTCCGAGCTGGATTTTACCTTGACCCTGCAACTCATTGTCAAGATCGTCACGGAGATGACGGACGCGGATTCTGTTTTTATCTATCTTTTTGATGAAAGCAAACGGAATCTGGTCTTGATGGCTTCCAAGACAGCGCACAAAAAAGAATTGGGCAATGTGGTGTTGAAGACTGGCGAAGGGATCACCGGATGGGTGGCCCGTGAAAATAAAACAGTGGCCATTAAATCCCGCGCTTATCGTGACCCGCGTTTTAAAAGTTTTGATGTGCTCCCGGAAGACCGTTATGAAGCTTTTTTATCGGTTCCGATCATCTATAAGGGAAAAGCCATTGGAGTTGTCAACGTTCAGCATAAAAGCCAACAGGATTATTCCACGGAAACAGTCAATCTGATCGAAATGATCGCCAAGCAGGTCGGCGGCATCATTGAACATGCCAGGCTTTTTGAGGAAACAAAGAAAAAGGCCCTGCAATTTGACTCGTTGATCAAGGTCAGCCGTTCTATCACCAGTGAAGATTACTTAGATGAGATCCTTAATCTGATCGTGGTGGTCACGGCTGAGATGCTCAATTCCAAAATTTGTTCCATCATGCTTTTGGATGAAAAAGGTGTGGAGCTTTCGATCAAGGCCACGCAGTCCTTAAGTTCAGAATACAAGCTCAAACCTAATATTAAGGTAGAGAATAGCCTCACCGGCAGTGTTATTAAGTCTAAAAAACCGGCAAGCGTCTATGATGTTAGTAAGGAAGAGATGTACGCTTACCGCGATCTGGCTGTTAAAGAGGGCCTAACCTCCATGGTGGCAGTGCCGATGATCGTCAAAGACAAGGCCATTGGGGTCATCAATGTCTATACCAAGCAGCCGCATCATTTTGATGACGAAGAAATCAATGTGCTTCAGATCGTTGCCAACCAGGCAGCTGTTGCGGTCGAGAATACCAAGTTGATGCATCAAGCTGAGGTGGCCCGTGAAGCCCTGGAGACCCGTAAACTCATTGAACGGGCTAAAGGTATTTTGATGAAGATGAACAGTCTTTCCGAAGAGGCAGCGTACCGCCTGATCCACAAAAAAAGCATGGATACCTGCCGTTCCATGAAGGATATTGCTGAATCTGTTATTCTAATGGCCGAGCTTCAGAAGTAGCCTAAAAAATTTTTATTGACAAAATTATAGTTTCGGGTGTATATTAAATTTGTAGTTTGAAGGGCAAAGATGTCCTCTCTTAAAACAGGGTTGTTTAAAGAGAGGATTTTTTTATTTCTAAATCTGGAGGCGAAGATGAGACAAACAAGCACAGTCAAAAGGACAACGGTCAAAACCCGCTCACCCAAAAACAGGCTTGAAAGTTCTTTGCCTCAAACGACTTCCAACACAGCGGATTTTTATCAAAAGGTACAGGAAGTGGCTTATCAGCTTTATGTCGCACGCGGATGTGCGCATGGTTACGACGTCGAAGATTGGGCGAAAGCGGAGGAAATTGTCAGGGGCGCATAAAATTTTCTTGACAAATAGTTTTTGAGCAGGTATATTTGCAGTATAGTTTGAAATTTAAAAGGTCCGGAGCATAGAAGTTTCGGACAGATCCGCGGGCAAAGATATGTCCTCTTAGGTTAGTGAATAACTGGTGAGAGGATTTTTTATTTTAAGGGCATTGAGGTCCGGTTTTATGTGCTAGAAAACACATGAGATCGGATTTTTTATTGCGCACAAAGCGCAGAAAGGCAGGGTATACACATGAGGATCACCCCCGCACACTCTATGAGACAAGCTGAACGCATGGCGTTTTTATTCGTTTTGGCCCAAGCGGCTTTAGCCGTGGGCTTATTTTGGGCTTTTCGAGCACATATCGTTTAACCAGTAATAAAACAGGAGGAACACGTAATGGGGACAACTGTACCAGCACCACAACTTAATGATGGGGACATAGCATGGGTCCTCTGCTCTTCAGCCCTTGTATTGGCGATGACAGCACCTGGGCTGGCCTTATTCTATGGAGGCATGGTTAGACGTAAAAACGTCAACAGTATCTTGATGCAATGTTTTATGTGCTTGGCCATAGTCAGCGTACTATGGGTAGTTATCGGGTATAGTTTGGCATTTGGCCCTGGTCATGGTTGGATCGGGCAATTTGTCGGAGGCATGGATTGGTTCATGTTACATAACGTATCCATGTACCAACCTGAACACTGGTCACCTGATCCCAAGTGGGACCCAACTACTTCTTATGGAAGTACTGTTCCTAACCAAGTCTACATGATCTTCCAGTGTATGTTCGCAGTCATTACACCAGCCTTGGTTATCGGTTCTTTTGCCGAACGCGTCAAGTTCTCAGCATGGGTCTGGTTTACCGTGTTATGGCTTCTTGTTGTCTACTGTCCAGTTGCCCACATGGTCTGGTCACATGACGGGATCGAAAATCATTGGGGAGTTTTGGACTTCGCCGGTGGTACAGTTGTGCACATGAATGCTGGTATCGCAGGTCTTGCAACTGCATTGTACTTAGGCAAACGCATTGGTACTGATAAACCTGGTATGCATAACGTACCATATGTCATGATCGGTGCTTCCTTATTATGGTTCGGATGGTTTGGTTTCAACGCCGGTTCTGCCATTTCCGCAGGTCCGCTTGCAACCAGCGCCTTCGTTGTAACTAATACAGCAACAGCTGCAGCGGCTATCAGCTGGGCTGCGATGGAATGGATCTTTACTGGCAAACCAACCTTAGTTGGAGCTTCTTCAGGTGCTGTGGCAGGTTTAGTCGCCATCACCCCAGCTTCAGGTTTCGTGGATGTCGGTGGTTCATTGTGGATCGGTTTCTTAGTCAGCGTGTTCTGTTATTGCATGGTGGCTTTTGTAAAACCGAAATTAGGTTATGATGATACGTTGGATGCTTTTGGCGTGCACTATATCGGTGGGCTTTGGGGTGCTTTAGCCACCGGACTTTTTGCCGTCAAATTTGTTAATTCTGCCGGTTCAGGTGTGTTTGACGGAAATCCTGGCCAGTTTATGATCCAAGCCAAGGGTTGCGCTGTGACAACATGTTATACCTTTATTGTCACGCTGATCATCTGTTTTGTCATCGACAAAACTATCGGTATGCGTGCATCTGCCGAAGATGAGATCATTGGTCTTGATCTGAGCCAACATCATGAACGTGCTTATACAATTTTAGACTAAAATTTAATCGATAAAGGAGGGTTTCTTACATGAAATTAGTCATTGCCTTAATTCAGCCCTACAAGCTCGATGATGTTAAACAAGAGCTTTATGCGGCGAATGTGAATTTGATCACCGTATCCGAAGTCCTGGGCCATGGCCGTCAGGTTGGAGTTGACGAGTATTACCGTGGCGTTAAAGAAACAGGTAATTTACTGCGCAAGGTACGATTGGAGATCGCAGTCAACGAGGATTTCGTTGAGCCGACCATTAAGGCACTCATTAAAGGTGCGCGCACCGGTAAGATCGGGGATGGAAAGATATTCGTCCTGGATCTGCCAAGATGTATCCGCATCCGTACGGGTGAAGAAGGCTCCAAGGCTATTGGGTAGGTACCAGTAGTTAGGTAATGAAAAGCCCGGCCTTTCTGCCATAGGGGGCATTCCCCGTAGAAAGGCCGGGCTTGTTTAAATTTCGGTTTTTTAGTCGCACAAAAGGTCTTGACAATATTATTGTTAGAATGTAATATCCAGCAACACAACTACATTTATCGAGGAGGGGTTCTATGAGTCAAGCTCGCGAAGAAGTCATTCAGGCTTGTTCTGAGGAGAGCTGCTGCAATGGTTCTTTCAGTGAACATTTACCTGAGCATTTTGGGGAAAATGTCTTTAGTCTTAAGGTGATGAAGGAAATGCTTTCTCCCAAAGCGTATGTTTCTATTGAAAAGACGATCAAAGAAGGCGGCAAATTAGATGCTTCTATTGCTGATGAAGTGGCCGAGGCCATGAAGAAATGGGCTATTGCTAAAGGGGCGACTCATTATACCCATTGGTTTCAGCCTTTGACTGGTGTCACCGCTGAAAAACACGATTCTTTTATTGATTGGGATGATAAAGGCGGGATCGTTCTAAGTTTTTCCGGCAAAAATCTTATTCAAGGCGAGCCTGATGCCTCTTCGTTCCCTTCAGGTGGTTTGCGTGCAACTTTTGAAGCCCGCGGCTACACAGGTTGGGATCCAACATCTCCTGCTTTTATTAAAGAAGGGCCTGAAGGCGCCACCTTATGCATCCCGACTTTTTATATCGGATATCATGGTGAAGCTTTAGACAAAAAGACTCCTTTGTTGCGCTCCATGAATGCTTTAAGCAAGCAGGTTTGCCGTTTGGCCAATCTTTTCGGGATCGATACTAAGGGCAAGAGAGCCTATTGTACGCTCGGACCTGAGCAGGAATATTTTCTTATCGATAAGGCCCATTATGAAGCACGTATGGATCTGGTCCAGACCGGCCGCACCTTGTTCGGTTTGAAGCCTGCCAAGCATCAGCAGCAAGAAGACCATTATTTTGGCGCTATCAAGCCGCGCATCATGGGCTTCATGGAAGATCTAGACCGCGCCTTGTGGGCGTTAGGGATTCCTTCCAAGACCCGCCATAATGAAGTAGCACCTGCTCAATATGAAATGGCTCCGATCTATGAAGATTTAAATTCTGGTGTTGACCATAATATGCTCGTCATGGATTTGATGCGTCAAATAGCGGATAAGCATGGTTTAGTGTGCTTATTACATGAGAAGCCGTTCGCTGGTGTTAACGGTTCTGGTAAACACAATAACTGGTCCGTGGTTGGTCCCGACGGGAAAAATTGGCTGTATCCTGGAAAGACACCGCATGAAAACGCCAAATTTTTAGCCATGTTATGTGCCGTTATCCAAGCTGTTGATTCTTATGCTGATCTCTTACGCGTCACGGTTGCGACCGCAGGTAATGATCATCGCCTTGGGGCGAATGAAGCTCCTCCTGCGATCGTTTCCATTTTCTTAGGCGATCAATTGACAGACATCATCGAACAGATCGAAAAGGGCGGTGCAAAGTCTTCCAAGGCTGGCGGTGTATTACATGTAGGCGTCGATGCTCTGCCTGAATTGGCTCGTGACACCACAGACCGCAACCGCACCTCTCCGTTTGCCTTTACCGGTGCCAAGTTTGAATTCCGTGCCGTAGGTTCGAATCAGAATCCATCAGCTTCCAACATGGTGCTTAATACCATCGTCGCTGAAGCGATCAGTGATATCTGCGATCAATTGGAAGCAGATAAAAAAGCAGGCAAGAATTTTAATGAATCCTTGCAAAAAGTTTTGCAGGCGATCATTAAGAAACATAAGCGCGTGCTCTATAACGGTGATGGTTATGTTGAAGAATGGCAAAAAGAAGCCAAGAAACGCGGCTTGCCTAATTTCAAATCAACACCTGAGGCTTTAGAAGCCATCAAGGTTAAAAAGAACATTGCTGTTTTAGTTAAGCATGGCGTTCTGAGTGAAAAAGAAATTAATTCTCGTTATGAAATCAATGTGCATGCCTATAACACTGTTGTTGCCTTGGAAGGTTCTTGTGCCGCAACCATGGCACGCACACAATTGATCCCTGCTGCCATTGAGTACCAGAAGCAATTGGCAGATAATATCAAGGCCGTAGGTTCTTTAGGCAAGACTACAGCTCAGAAAAAAGTATTGAAGGAAGTTTCTGGTTTGATCGAAGCTGCGATCTTGGCCTCAGAAAGCCTGGAAGCATCTGTCGCCCGTCACGATTCTGCGAAGACCGTGGCTGGTATGCTCAAATTGCGCGGGTCCATCGACTCTTTGGAAGCGTTCATTCCAGCGTCCATATGGCCTTTGCCCAGTTATGCAGAGATGCTTTTGATGAACGCATAAGAAGATCAGAGCAGCTGTATATTCAAAACGGGGCGGATATTTTTTCCGCCCCGTTTATTTTATAGTATAATCTTGAAATGATTTTGATCGTCAAACATATTGATATTGAAGGCCCGGGGACCTTGGGTGATTTTTTAAAAGCCAAGGGAGAGCCGTTCCATATTTTAGAACTTGGTGCCGGTGAAACCCTGCCCCTTGACCCAGGGAAATTCAAAGCAGTGATCGTCCTGGGAGGGCCTATGAATGTCGACGAGGAACACAAGTACGCATTCCTGAGGGCAGAGAATGATTTTATCCAGAAAGTCCTCAAAGCAAATATCCCCTATTTGGGGATCTGTTTAGGCTCTCAGCTTTTAGCCAAGGCGGCAGGGGCCCGCGTGGTCAAGTCGCCTGTCAAAGAGATCGGCTGGTATAAGGTCCAGCTGACCACAGAAGGTAAAAAAGACCCGCTGTTTAAAGCTTACCGTGAAGCGGATCCCATTTATCATTGGCACGGGGACATGTTCCAAATCCCGGCCTCGGGACAATTACTGGCCACGGCAGAAGGCTGCCCGCACCAGGCTTTAAAAGTTGGAAAGAATGCGTATGGCCTGCAATTTCACGTCGAAGTAACGGACAAGAGCATCAAGGAATGGTGTGATGAATATTGTGCAACAGACCTGCCCGGGCGTTTAGACCACGCCAGTTCCATGATGGAAGATTATTGGAAGCACAAGAAAGTTTTTGACGCTCAAGCCCAGCAACTCTACCAAAATTTTTTGGATATCATGAATGATTAAGTTAGCCTTAGCTCAAATCAATCCGACCGTCGGAGATCTTTCCGGCAATACGCGCAAGATCCTGGACTACATCGCCCGTGCTCAAGGGGAAAAAGCAGAGCTGGTGGTTTTTCCTGAGCTTGCCATCTGTGGTTATCCGCCGGAGGACTTGCTTCTTAAAAAACATTTCGTCGCTGAGAATATCAAAGCGCTGGATGCCTTGGCTAAAAAGATCCATGGCATCCATGTAGTGGTGGGTTTTGTGGACAGTGATTCCAGCGGGAAGATCTACAATGCCGCGGCCATGATCAGCGACGGTAAATTGCAGGATGTTTATTACAAGCAAGAATTGCCTAATTATGGCGTCTTTGATGAGAAGCGCTATTTTGATCGCGGGCAGAATGCAGGGGTATTCACGCTCAAAGGCATCAAGATCGGCATCAATATTTGTGAAGACATATGGATCGACGGAGCGGTTTATCAAGCGCAGGCCCGTACCGGGACCAAGATACTGATCAATATTTCATCATCACCCTATCAGGTGGGGAAGATGGCCATGCGTCAGGAACTTTTGGCGGCTCGCGCCAAAGAAACCAAAAATCACATTGTGTATGTCAACACTGTCGGTGGTCAAGACGAGCTCGTGTTTGACGGGGGAAGCATGGTGATATCTCCTCAGGGAACTTTGTTAGCGAGGGCCGTTCAGTTTGAAGAAAAACTTCTGATCGTTGACCTATCCCAACAGAACAATCCAGTAGCCCCTGCTTTGAACAGCAGCGAGGAGATCTATCAAGCATTGGTTTTGGGCACCCATGATTATGCATCCAAGAATGGTTTTAAAAAAGTAGCGTTGGGTTTAAGCGGCGGGGTTGATTCTGCCCTGGTTGCCTGCATTGCCTGTGACGCCTTTGGTTGTGACAATGTCACCGCTATTTCGATGCCAAGCCCTTTTAATAGCAAGGCCACCCGCCAAGACGCAAGGACACTTGCCAAGAATTTAAAGATCGAGTTAAAAGAGATCCCTATTAAAAGGATCTTCGCGGCTTATTTAAAGACCATGGGGCCGTATTTTGCCGGCTTGCCTTCGGATACCGCCGAGGAAAATATCCAGGCGCGCATCAGGGGGAATATTTTAATGGCCATGGCCAATAAATTCGGCGGATTGATCCTGACCACGGGTAATAAAAGCGAAATGGCCGTGGGCTACTGCACGCTTTACGGGGATATGTCCGGAGGCTATGCCGTGATCAAGGATGTTTTTAAGACCAAGGTCTATGAATTAGCGCGTTTTCGCAATAGCCTTTCAAAAGAAGCGCTGATCCCTAAAAGCATATTGCTGAGAGCCCCGTCGGCTGAGTTAAGACTGAACCAAACAGATGAAGAGACCTTAGGGTCTTACGAGGACCTGGATAAAATATTGATGGCTTATGTCGAGGGGCATGCTTCTCCTCAGGAAATGGTGGCTGCAGGTATGGATGCCAAGCTTATTGCACGGACCATCCGTTTGGTGGACATGAATGAATACAAACGGCGCCAGGCCCCTCCAGGTGTTAAGATAACTTCATGCGCTTTCGGCAAAGATTGGCGTTTGCCGATCACCAACAGGTATAAAGAATGAAAATATCTATCGTTATCCCCGCGTATAATGAAGAAGCGACCATAGAAGAGATCGTGGAAAAAGTCCAGGCAGCTCCCTTGCCCGGAGGGCTTACCCGCGAAATTGTGATCGTGAACGATGGCTCTAAAGACAGGACAAAGGAGCTCCTGAACCGTTTCGAGGGACAGCCCAACACGATCGTTATCCATCAAGCCAATCAAGGTAAGACAGGCGCCCTTTTAACGGGGTTCAAGAATGCCACTGGAGATATTATATTGATCCAGGATGCGGATCTGGAGTATGATCCCGATCAGTATCCTAAATTGCTTCAGCCTATTTTAGATGGGACTACCCAAGTGGTCTATGGCTCGCGTTTTTTAGGCAATATCGAGGACATGCAGCCTATCAATCGTTGGGCCAATGAAACTTCTAACCGGACATTCAGCTTTCTTTACGGACACAAGATCACCGATATCAATACCTGTTATAAAGTATTTACCCGTCGGGCATGGGAAGGGATGGTCATCACGTCCAAGAATTTCGCCTTTGAGACTGAATTTACCGTGAAGCTTTTGCATCGGGGATTCTTGATCCAGGAGGTGGCCATTGACTATACAGCCCGTTCACGCGAAGCAGGTAAAAAAATAAAATGGTCTACCGCGCTCGAAATGTTTTGGCCTATCATTAAATATCGTTTTATCCCTGTATCTTAACATGTGGTCAATCGTCCCTCTCACTGCTTTTTGTGTTTTGTGGTATGGCTGCTATCAGTATTTTTTAAACGGGAGCATTGCTTTTTTCATTACAGCTGCCATATGGGGCGGCACTGTCTTTGTCCTTACCGAATCTTTAAGTTTTTTTCATGCCTTATCATTTTTTCCATTACTGATCGGATGGTCTTTATTTTTAGCAGCAGTAATAGGCTGGGCCTGTCCCCGTTGGCAATGGCCTCAGTGGAAGAACCCTTTCCTTATTTTTTCTCAATGGGCATTAGTTGAAAAGGCCCTTTTTCTTTTTATTGTAGGCATTGTGATGATCAAAGGATTCAGCGCCTGGGTCAGCGCGCCCAATACAGCGGATGCGATGAGCTATCATCTAAGCCGTATTGAACATTGGATCCAGGACGCATCTCTCACCCATTATCCTACCCATATCTTGCGTCAATTATATTACCCCGTAGGGGCCGAGTATATTGTCATGCACTTGATGATCTTATCAGGCGGGGATCACTTGGCGAACCTTGTCCAGTGGTTTGCTTGCGTGGGATCACTCGTCGCTGTTTACGGCCTGGCAGCCCTGCTGGGTTGTGATCGTCGAGGCCAGCTGCTGGCTGTTTTTTTAGCAGTGACCTTGCCCATGGGCTTGGTGCAGGCAACGAGCACGCAAACAGATTATGTGCTGACGTTTTGGCTGGCTGGGTTTGTTTATTTGCTTTGGAATCTTTATCAGCAGCCGCGTTTGGCCCTAGCGTTAGGATCAGGGATCTGTTTGGGGTTAGCTTTGTTGACCAAAGGCAATGCGTATATCTATGCGCCCATATGGCTTTTGATCTACGCGGCAGCAGGCCTGCGTACGCCGCAAAGACAGCGTCATGGGGTATTTTTGGTTTTAATGATACTTGTCGCTTTATTATTCAGTTTTTCTTATGGCATGCGTAATATCAAAACATTCGGCAATGCCAGTTTGCCGGCAGCATCCTTGACCAATGCGACGATCTCACCGTCTATCATCGGTAGCAGTCTTTTACAAAATTTGAGATTACATGTAGGCACCTTAAAGCCATCCACCGGTGAGGATGATGCAGGCAATGGGGTCTATGTTTTGATTTTTTTGATAGTGCTGGTGGCCATGGCATTACATCCGCGCTTGCGCAATCAAAGATACTGGACCTATGCAGGCGCTTTGTTCTTTATGTTTGTATTTTTTTGCACCGTTGTCCGTTTTCAACCATGGAATAGCCGCTTTCATTTGTCTATTTTTGTTTTATCCTGCCCTTTGGCAGCAGCAGTCCTTTCTTATTTAATTGGCCGTTGGGTGATCTTAGCCGCAGCAGTGGTCTTCGCCTGTTGCTGGCCTTGGTTGATGGTTTGCAATGAACATCCTTTCTTGGGGCCCAAAAGTATCCTGGCAACATCGCGTGTTCAGCAATATTTTTCCGAACGGCCAGACCTGATTTTACCGTACGTTTTGACCGTCCATGGTGTACAATCCTTGCAATGCAGGGACATTGGTCTTATCGAGGGGGTAGATAGCTGGGAATATCCTTGGTGGGTTCTCCTGCACGAAGTGTATGGTCAAGGATTTCGTTTGGAAAATGTGGATGTTCATAACGAGAGCGCACACTTGGATCTTCCTAAAGGGGCTTTTGATCCATGCGTACTTATTGCCGAGGGAGACAGCCGTACGTCAATCGTGCTCCCAGAAGGCCGGTATCTGCGGGCTTGGTTTATTGATCTACCCCAGGGCTTGACCAGTATTTTCATTAAAGATCATTGAGGCAATGATAGATGATACACGCTCCTAAACAGGTAAAGACTTTTTTATGGCCAGCTGCCCATATTTTCGTCGGACTTTTATTAGTAAGTGTCTTTTTTATTGCTGGAAAGAATGTGACCCAAACATTCCCTGTGGCCAGCATGGCCGCCTTAAACAATCTCGAGCCGCAGCCGATGGACTATTTATGGGAATTGAATACCCACAAAGTCCCTTTGGATCAGAATAAGATCGGCAGCTATGTGGATTTTTATGAGCATGTCCTCACTGTTTTTCCAAATCTTTGGGATGTGTATGGCATCTTGGGCTATTGTTATCACTATTTAGGGGATGATGCCAAGGCGATCAAGTACTTACAGGCAGCCATCCAATATGATCCGGATTATTTCTGGAATGATTACAACTTGGCGGTCATCTATATCAAGGAATCCCGTTATCAGGAAGCGGACATCCTTTTACAAAAAGCTTTGAATGTGAGCGCGCAAGATACTTTTAAGAAAATGATGGCCTCCTCATGGAGCTACCATCTTTTATTCAAGACAGAGGATAAGAAATTCTATGTCGACCTGGCAGGGCATCTGAAAGAAGCGTACAGGACAAGCTATATCCTAGATAAAATATTAACTCAAGAGGCTTATGAAAAAGAGATGCCAGCGATCATGAAAAAGATCGATCCGGAGCTGCATGCGTTTTGACCATTTAAAGAGTTTGTTTATTTCAGCAGGGTTATTGGCGGTATTGCTCGTCAGCGGACTGTTCTTAAGCGGGCATAAGCTCCTCTGGAACGATGAGCTTTACACGCAAAATACAGCCATTGACGCGCACTCTTACGCGGATATCGTGCAATTAAAATTCCCAGACGGCAATAAAAACCCTCTTTTCTATCTCATTCAAAAAGCGGTTTGTGACCTGTTTTCATACCATATGCCCCGTGCTTACGCGAAAGAATTAAGCAGGACCCGGGACATCCCTTCACAAATTATCCTGCGTATCCCTTCCAATATTTACATGTCCTTGGCCCTGGCCATTATTTTTTATTTCTTCACGCGATTTATCTCCATAGGGGCAGCGGGATATGCCCTGTGCGTGGCCCTGGTTTCTCCCATGGTATGGGAATATTGGGTTGAGGCCAGGCCGTATTCGTTATGGTTTTTATTAACGACCATTCAATTATTGCTGCTGTACACAGCGATCGTTTTTCCAAAAATAAAAACAGTCAGGAATATTTTTTTGACGCATATGCTGCTGGCCCTGACCACACCGACCAGTCTTGTCCAGATCCTTATCGCGACCCTGATGCTTGGGTGGAAGGTCAAGTATAACAAGAGGCAGTTGGCCTTGATTTTTATTTTACCAGCAAGTATTGCTGCTTTTTATTATTTTCTCCATACCCCTTCCCGGATAAGGACGTATATGTTCGGGGCCAATCTTTTTGATGTGATCATGCCGGAGCATTTATTCATTTATGTCATTTACGCCTTAGTCGCGTGGGTTCTGCCTGCGGAGTATAAGAAAATTTCCCGGAACATGTTCTTTTTGCCTGTTTTTCTGTTGTTTTTAGCCAGTGGTCTTTTTATCCTGT
>Ga0206797_1075_pt1 | contig 20721 bp, 15 predicted proteins | sample Alteio_BWOrgCont_69_FD_152894 | JGI IMG/M metagenome (GOLD analysis project Ga0206797, IMG submission 152894) | Enriched cells from forest soil in Barre Woods Harvard Forest LTER site, Petersham, Massachusetts, United States -... | ecosystem: Environmental > Terrestrial > Soil > Temperate forest >...
GGAAAAGGAAAAGATCAGTAACAACGAATTATATGCCTTGGGCATTGAGGATACCGATGTTTTGGTAAACTTTAGCCGCGTGGCTAATGGTTTGCTGAAGCATGGCGTGATGGACAAAACCCAGATACTGGCTAACCTGGAAGCGCTGATTGACGACCCGATGCCTTATGCTTTAAAAAAAGGCGGAAAGTTTAAAAACCTGGCCGAGGATGTGATCGCCCTGCGCAAGGAGGGCAAGTTTATTAAGCAGTCGCGGAGCAACTTTAAGCTGAAGGAAGACATAGCCGATTTCCCGGTGTGGGGGTTGGAGCACATTGAGGTGGGCGCGCTGGCGCAGATGAAAACTGCTATACAATTGCCCATAGCGGTTGCCGGCGCGCTGATGGCCGACGCGCACCAGGGGTACGGTCTGCCCATTGGCGGGGTGCTGGCTACTACGGCCAATACCATTATCCCCTTTGCGGTGGGTGTGGATATTGCCTGCCGTATGTGTTTGAGCATTTTCGACCTGCCTGCCCAACTCGTAGATACCGAAAACGACAAGCTTAAAAATATGCTGGTTGAGCATACCAATTTCGGAATCGGCGGAACGGTTAAAACGCATTTCGACAGCTCGTTATTTGACAGCAGCGCCTGGAACGAAACCAAAATTATCCGCGGCTTAAAGGACAGGGCCTATGCACAGCTGGGTACATCCGGTACGGGTAACCATTTTGTGGAATGGGGCGAGCTGACTGTTGCGGGTGGCGTGTTGCCGGGTGTGCCCGAGGGTAATTACCTGGCCCTGCTTTCACACTCCGGCTCGCGCGGGTTTGGGGGGAGCGTGGCCAACTATTACAGCAAAATAGCAATGACCAAAACCAAGCTGCCGCCCGAAGCCAAACACCTGGCCTGGCTGGACCTGGATAAGGACGAAGGACAGGAATACTGGATAGCCATGAACCTTGCAGGTGAATATGCCAGCGCCAACCACCACGAGATCCATAACAAAATAGCCCATGCGCTTAACTTAACGCCGCTGCTAATGATAGAGAACCACCACAACTTTGCGTGGAAAGAGCAGCTGGCCGATGGTACCGAAGTAATGGTACACCGCAAAGGCGCAACCCCGGCAGGCGAGGGCGTTTTGGGTATTATCCCCGGCAGCATGAGCACACCCGGTTTTGTGGTGCGCGGCAAGGGCGATGCGGCCAGCATTAACTCCGCCAGCCACGGTGCCGGCCGCTTAATGAGCCGAAGCGCAGCATTTAAAACGCTGGACAAAGCGGCCATTGCCGCCAACCTGGTAGATAAACGCATCACCCTGATGGGCAGCGACATGGACGAGGCCCCGATGGCCTATAAAGATATCCACGCCGTAATGGCTGCGCAGCAGAATTTGGTGGAAGTATTGGCGAAGTTTGAGCCGAGGATTGTAAGGATGGCGGATGCGAGGGAGAGGGCGGAGGATTAGCGGTTATAATATCCTGCGAAGATAACAATATCAAAGCTAATTTGTAACAATGCCGGGTTTTTAAGAAAAATCCACCCAATAATAAATGTGCATAATATTTTTTGTATATATACATGTTTGAATATATACAGAATTGTATATATTTGCAAACAATATGAACAATATTACCGGTCCGCCTGTAGAAGGGGACAATTTTTTCGGACGAGAACGAGAAATTGCATATGCTTGGGGAAGAATATCTTCCGGCAACAATATTATATTGCCATCGCCAAGGCGCGTTGGAAAAACTTCGTTTGCATTAAAATTAGTCGATATAGCAGAGAAAAAAAAATGGAACACGATTTCTATCAATCTTGAAAAGATTACTTCCGAACATGAATTTATTGAAAAGTTAGTTAATGAATTAAAGAAGCTTTCCTGGTGGAGCAATGTTTCTGACAAGATGAGCGATTTTTTAGATACATTAAAAAAACTTAAACCATCGGTGGAATATGCCGGAGTCAAAATGCAACTGGAATGGGCAGAACAAAAAATGGATATTTACCGGCGATTGGCAGAATTATTAAATCATAATGAGCCTACGCTGATCTTTTTTGATGAACTCACTGTGCTTTTAAATGTTATTTTGGAGAGCGATAAAGATGGAAAGAAACATGTTTCGTCATTTTTGCATTGGTTAAGAAGTAATAGGATTGTATCAGGATCCAAAATAAGATGGGTTTATTGCAGCTCAGTCGGAATCGAGAATTTCACACACGAGCACGGTATCAGCGATACTATAAATGACATTAGTGGTTATTTCCTCAAACCCTTCTCGAGGGAAGAAAGTATTGCTATGCTAAAGAAATTAAGTAAAGACAAATTGCCGATTACTGATAAGATCGCGGACGAAGTTGTTAATAAGCTTGACTACTGTTTGCCATTTTTTCTTCAGGTAATATTTGATAAAATGAACTACCTAGTCGCCATTGAGGGAGAGCCAATTAACACAGAATTAGTTTATAAAGCTTATGAACAGATAAACAATGAGAATCATTTTAATACATGGATAGAAAGAATCGAAAAACAATATCATAGCAACAAACTTTCTGTGTTTGCGATACTCAAGCATGTGTGTCAGGCAGTTGGAGGCGCCTCACGGGCAAATCTTATAAATGTTGTTGTTGCTACTGGCTTAGATGGGAATGAAGCGGAGGAAATGGTTAGGAAACTTATTTATATGCTAAAAAATGACGGATACCTCGTTGAGGACGATGGATTGTATAAATTCCGCTCGCCTTTACTTAGAGATTTCTGGTTTAACAGGTTTGTAAGATGAAAGAATTGATACCACTGACAAAAATTGGATTTTTTAATCCGGGGCGCCTGAATGATCAGGAAATAGAAGATCTCTTTGTGGCTCGTGTTCCCTTTTTTCGGTTCCTGTTGCGAAAAATAGTGTCAGAAAAACCAAGCTCAATACCTCAACAACATTTAATCATTGGGCAGCGTGGCATGGGTAAATCGGCATTACTTACCCGAATCGCGGCTGAAATCAGAAAACCGGAATACAACGAGAACTTTATAGCCCTATCGTTTCCCGAAGAGCAGTATAATATAGACCGTTTATCAAAATTTTGGCTTAATTGCCTTGATTCCCTTGCGGATGCTTTAGATAAAGATGGTAAAGCACATGATTTGTTGGCGCTGGATAATGACATTGCTGTTTTATCGAAAAATAGTTTGCTCGATCCGGATGTGGCCTTTGAAAAACTTAGTAAATGGGCAATTGAGATTAACAGGAGACCTATTTTACTAGTTGACAACCTCAATCTGATTTTTTCAAAAATCAGCAAAGAGGATCAGCACAAATTGCGTGCCGTATTAATGAGTAAAGGAGCTCCCATTCTCGTTGGCGCAAGTTCTGCTGCGGTTAATGAGACAGTGGACTATCAAGCTCCTTTTTACGACGCCTTTCAGATCAGTTATCTCAATAAGTTAAGTTTCCAAGAAAGCTTCGATGTGCTATTTAATCTTGCCAAAATAACAGGGAATAACATTTTTCAGAAAAACATCTTTACCCGAAAATCTCGGTTACATGCTTTATACCAGCTAACGGGGGGAACGCCCAGAACGCTGGCGATCCTGTTTCCATTAGTCCAAAATGGATTTAGTGACCAGTTACAGACCGATCTAGACGCCCTATTGGATATGGTAACCCCATTATACAAGGCAAGATTCGAGGAATTACCCCCTCAATTACAGGTCGTTCTCGATGCAGTTGCGCTTAATTGGGATCCCATTACCCTTCAAAAGCTGCGTGAAGTCACTATGCTGGATAATCCTCAGTTATCACCGCAATTAAAGCGGCTCGTGGACATAGGCTGGTTGCAAAGATTGGATGCATATAAAGCAAAAGGCGGAGCGTTTGAAGTAAATGAAAGATTTTTTAATATTTGGTATCTGATGCGCCGAAGCAGCAGGCGACAAAAACGTGAACTTTATTGCCTCACTAAATTTTTAGAATCTTTTTACGGAAATGACTTGCGCGATATCGCACTTCTAAGAATGAATTACAAAAGCGAAAATGCCGACCACATCGCTTTGGACTTGGCTCTTGCCGATGCTATGAAAGACGATGAACTTAAATTCAAATTAAGAAATAAAGGATTTGATGCACTGATAGAAGCCGCGGCTAAAAATAAAGCACTACTTAAAGAATTTATCATTCCAGATGACATCAGTGAGCAACTGCTTCGCAAAGCCGCGGATACTTACAATTTGCTAACAAAAAACAAACAATTCGAAGAAGCAAAGGCACATATAGAAAAAATACTCGTTGTTTATCCTGAGGACATAATGCTCTTAAGTTTTTTAGCGGTCCATGAATTTTATATTAATGAAAATTTCGACGCCGCCAAAGAATTGTTTAAGAAAATTATTAGTCTCAATAAAAGCTTGGGATTTGGCTGGAGTGGCCTAGGAGATGTTTTAAACGCCACTGGAGAATTTGAAACGGCAATTGCAGCCTACAGTCAGGCCATAAAAATAAATAGTAATAACTCTTCAGCACTTAAAGGGTTAGCGGAGGTTTATATCGCTAAAGACGATCGTTACAAAGAGGCCGAAAAACTATTGCTTAAAGTCAGTAAGCTTGACCCCGAAGACAACGGCGTTTATATTAGTTTAGGACAACTTTATACAGAAAAATTAAAAATGTATCACAAAGCGGAGGCGTCTTTCAAAAAAGCTTGCGAAATCGATCCTAATGATGATATCGCTTGGTATGAGCTTGGGGACCTATATCGTAAAAGGCTTAATAAATTTGATTTAGCGGAACAAGCCTATCTTGAAGCTATTAAACGCGATGAACGCCCGCTAGAAAGCATGGTTAGTTTGAGTGTTCTCTATATGAATAATCTTAAGAGATATGCTGAAGCCGAAAAAATACTTTTAGAATGCTTAAAAATTGAACCGGATGATATTATGGTACTGGATGCACTTGGCCATCTTTATACTTACCACAATTATGATTTTGAAAAGGCGAGAACCGTGTACGAAAAGAGTATAGAGGTGGATCCAGGATTTATTCGCAGTTATATCGGTCTTGGTATTCTCTTTTCTAAAGAACCGTCAAAAGAAGACGAAGCAGAAGCTTTCTTTAAAAAGGCGGTCGCTCTAAGTCCCGACACCGCCTATCCTAAAGTGGCCTTTGGTACTTTCTACCAAAACACTAAACGATTTGCCGATGCAGAACGCTATTATCTAAACGCGCTAGAAATAGAGCCAGATATGGTGCCTGCCTTAAATAACTTAGCATCTTTATATATAGCCGAGCTGGGGCGGTATGATGAGGCGGAAACGCTATTAAAAAAGGTTAGAGACATTGATAAAGAAGACTACGAGGCCTTGCGTACTTTAGCTAGTTTTTACTTATCAATCACAGAAGATTTTGAAAAAGCTGCGGCTTGTTTTGAACAGGCCCTTAAACTTGAACCCAATAATTATTCTAGTTTAAATACGATAGGAAATCTAAATAGTGACTATTTAGATAACTATCAAAAAGCTGAAGATTCTTATAGAAAGGCGATGAAAATAGATCCTGAAAACGAGATAGCAAGTTATAATCTAATTTTTCTTCTAAGGGATAAATTAGGCCAATTTGATGAAGCTCGAAAACTTTTTGGAGCTCTTAATAAATCAAAACAAATTAGAGATAGTTATCTCTTAAATCAATCTCTTTTTGCTTATTATGATAAAAACATAGGAATAGCTGAAAAATATCTCTCAGAAGCGATGAATTGTATTGAAAACAAAATACCGGAATTAACCATCGACGACTGGTATCGGGCTTTCGCTGTTATTTTCAAACTCAATTATGTTGATAGTTTACTCGGTGTTTTCCGACAAACTGGCTATGATATAATATTAAAACCACTATATATCGCTTTAGAGGCGTTAGGTGTACACAATGATAAGAATTTTATCACAAGTGTTGCCGCTGAAATCCGTGAACCAGCTGAAAGAATATTGGAAAAGCTGGAAAGGTATCTTGATTATTAGGCCCACGCCGCCGCAAGTGTCCCCGGCTTGTGGCCCGCATGCTCAGTAAACGATAGATTTTAGGTTAGGTTAAATGGTGCTAGAGTCCCGGCTCGAAAAAGCTGGCCTTACTAGCAAATAATAAACGTTTTTATGTTAACCCTGTCAGATTATAAATTATTGATTATCAGGTTATTAAAAAAGTTAACATTAAATTGTGTCAAGTTGTGTTAACCCATCTGCCACTTCCGCAACCGCACCCCTTCCCATGGGAGGGGATTTTAAGCGCTCGTATCACGAGGTCAGAACTGGACTCGAACCAGTGCAAGTCGGTTTTGGAGACCGCTCCCTTACCATCCCGGGCACCTGACCTTTTACAGTGGAGAACCCGGGTAACGATCCCGGATATCCGGATTTTCGGTCCGGCGCATACACCAAGTTTGCTAATTATCCTTATTAGTGGAAATAAAAGGACTTGAACCTTTAACCGACACCGTATAAGGGTGCTGCTCTAACCATTGAGCTATATTTCCTTCAGTAGGGTAACCCGCGCTCGAACCGGGAACCTTCCGCCAGCTGGCGGATAATCTGAACCAATTGATATACTACCCTGAAAAATGTCCCTACAACAAAAAATCCCCTTAGATTTATCTAAGAGGATTCTGTATACTTTATATTTTTTATTCAATACATAGCTATCCCCTCTGATAAATCAGTTTCGGTATAAAGCATGGTATTGATGTGGTGTTCATGGTACAATGATAAGCAAATTTTTATAAAAATGAAAATTTGTCAAAAGCATCCTGGCTTGCGACACGCTCTGCTTTAAATCGTACGTGCCTACCTTCGGGTAATTGACGGGGTTCGAAGCTATCCACAACTGCTGATCAACTGGACGGGATTTGAACCCGTCCACCCGGCATCACTCGTATTCTGCCAAAACATCCAAAACTTGCCTGCTCTTAAAAGGGTCTGCAAATTTAGATTTTTCGTTATAATCGCTGTTCCAGCGGTTATACCTACGGCCTTTTATTTTTGCTAACCGGCACGCCGGGGGTTTGCTGGAGTATAAATAGTCGCCCAAAAAGCTTTCCTCCTGCGCCAATAGAGCATCGCCCACCCTCACTTTGTAAATCATGTGCGGCAGCACTTTAATTTCAAATAGCGAAGGCTCCGCAAATTGATAGTGCGGCTCCCAGCGGTAATAGGGTGCATTCCAATAGTCAACCAGCTTAAAACAGGCCAGTTGTTCATCGCTCAGATTTAATTTATTAGCATCACGATAGTACATGTTGATGTTCCGTAGCTTTGGTAAATCCGGGTAATCCCCGCGGTACCATTTGTTCCCCTTGTTCCGCCTTTTAAAACTTTCATCATAGTGGTATTGCACCTCGTTTATTTTATCCAGTATCGCCTGGTAAAACCCGGCTTTATCGCTTTCGGCAACGGCCTTCGTCAATACAAATAAACGCTTCCATCCTTTTTGATAGGGGTGGTCCAGTGTTTCCATTGTTACTTCCTTATCATTTTCCTGCAAGGTTTTAAGTTTGCGTTCAAGCCGCAATAAATGTTTATCACGATCTTCTTTCTGAAGTCGTTTTTTCCGTCGTGCCGATTTTAGCCGGTACGGTAATAGTTGTGTGTCCATCGGGACTTCTGCATAAATTTTTCATGAAAAATTTGTTGATTGAAAAATTCATCCGCCTGTGGCAGATATACCCTTTTGAAGCGCACAAAAAAACAAAGCCATCAATGGCCAATGCATTACAGAAAATAAAAAATATGAAATCTGTCCCGCCTGTTCAGGCAGTGTGCAAAAGGATTATATGCAGGTAAGCGTAGTCTTCATTCCCGTGGAATTTGGACAAAGATGCATTAATTTTTCAAAATAATTAAAAAATAATTTCCACTGCGCAAATACACTGCGCAGTAGCCCTCAATCTTTGTTCTAACAAAACAAAAAAGGGAGGTTCCCAATGAAATTTAATTTACTAAGCAAGGCAAAAACACAGGTTACTAATTACGAAGGCGCAAAGGCGTTCGCGCTAAGCCCCGAAATGGAGCTGTATACAGCGGTAGTTACCTGGAGCCTGAATGATTCGTTCTACGAAAAGAATGAGGATCGTATGAACCGTTTGCGCGGGTTAATTGCCAAATGCGACCCTATGTTTGTGGGTAAGCTGGCTATCTACGCCCGCACTAAAATGTATTTGCGTTCGGTGCCGTTGGTTTTGGTGACTGAATTGGCTAAGCTGCACTCGGGCGACAACCTGGTCGCCCGGGTTACTGACGGCGTAATCGGCCGTGCCGATGAGATCACCGAGTTGCTGGCTTGCTACGAGTTGCTGAATGCGCGCACCGGCACTAAAAAGCTGAACCGCCTGAGCAAGCAGTTGCAAAAGGGTTTAACAACTGCCTTCAACCGGTTTGATGAGTACCAGTTTGCCAAGTACAACCGCGAAGGTGCTATTAAGCTGCGCGATGCTTTGTTCCTGGTTCACCCAAAGGCAAAGGACGAATTGCAGCAATTACTGTTCAACAAAATTGTGAACGGCGACCTGCAAACGCCCTACACCTGGGAAACCGAACTATCGGCATTGGGTCAGCTGAACTTTGACAGCGAAGAGGCAAAAGCCGAAGCGTTCCGCGCCAAATGGGAAGAGCTGATAGACAGCAATAAGCTGGGCTACATGGCCCTGCTACGAAACCAGCGTAACATACAGGCGGCGGGTGTAAGCTATGCCCACTTCCAAAAAGTATGCGCAACGCTGGCCGATGCGGACAAGGTAGCAAAAGCAAAGCAGTTCCCATTCCGCTATTTGGCGGCTTATCGCGAGTTGATAAACCCGGTTACCACTGTGCCTGCACAAAGTGCGCTTAAAAAGCTCACCGCGTTAATGCGAGGCAGTAACAACGGTTATACCGGCGAACTGCTGGACGCTTTGGAAAAAGCGGTGCAGGCAAGTGCGGCGAACATCAGCGGCTTTGACCCCGAAACACGCGTGCTCCTGGCCTGCGACGTTTCCGGTTCCATGAGCCAGGTTATATCGGCAAAGTCAAAAATTGCCAATTACGACATAGGTTTAATGCTGGCCATGTTGCTGCAGTCGCGTTGTAAAAACGTGCAGGTGGGTATATTTGGCGATAGCTGGAAAACCATCGTGGTACCGCGTACCAATGTTTTGGCAGGCGTGCAGCAATTGTACAAACGGGCCAACGAGGTCGGTTTTTCGACCAATGGTTACCTGGTGATAAAAGACCTGTTGTCCCGCAAGGAAAAGATGGACAAGGTAATGTTGTTTACCGACTGCCAACTGTGGAACAGTACAGCCGGAAGTGGTGACCATATACACCCGTTGTGGTTGCAGTACAAAAGTAAGGTTGCACCCGAAGCGCGGCTATACCTGTTTGACTTAGCCGGACACGGCCAGGCGCCATTGCAGGTATTGCACAACGATGTTTACCTGGTAGCAGGCTGGAGCGATAAAGTTTTTGATGTGTTAGCAGCATTGGAAAACGGAGGCTCGGCTTTAGACGCGATCAATAACGTAGAATTATAAACCAAGTATGGGGATGCTAACGGCCCCATACTTTTAAAAAAATTAAAAAATAAGGATGCCGTAGAAACGGGTTACTTCGCACCGCTCAGGGGGTGGGCAGTGTGGCGAAAGCCATGCTGAGGGTTCGAGTCCCTAAGGCGTTCCCCCGTCCCGCGTTCGCCTGTTGCTCCTTATAAAAATTATACATAAAGACACAATAAGGATGTCGTAGAAAAGGGATACTTCGTGTTGCTGGTAAGGGGAATGGCATCTACGCAAAAGCTGGATGTGGGTTCGAATCCCTAAACAATTTCCCCATCCCTGTTCGCCTGTTGCTCCTTATAAAATATACGCCGAGGCTAAAGCTAAGGCGCATGAGAAAAGAAGGTGTCGTAAATAAGCCTTACTTCACCGGACCCGCTGCCGGGGCTTGCCTACGGACGGGTATGAATGGCTTATTGTTTTTTACCCTTCTTTTTTAAAGAAATTGAAGATAAAAGGTGTCGTAAATGAGTGTTACTTCGCATTTAACGTCCAGGTCGCCGGTTCAAATCCGGCTCCCGAATATTCGGGATAGCTCAGTTTGGTTAGAGCAGGAGCACCGCAAGGTGCATTTTCACTTGTTGCTTGTTACCCTTTTAAAGAAATGAAAATATTAAGGTGCCGTAAATATGCGCTACTTCACATTGGTGTCGGCGGTTCGAATCCGCCCTTCGTAGCAATACGTTGTAGCTCAGTGGTAGAGCAAAGCCCGCGCATATTGCCCATCGCCCTTAAAAAATAAAGAAGATGCCGTAAGTAAGTGTTACTTCGAAACCTGTCACGTTTACCAAAAAGCCACTTGCGCCTGTAGCTCTTCTTTTAAAATACCTAAACCTGAAAAGGTGCCGTAAACCGGTGATACTTCGGTTAGAACATCCCGACAAAGTCGGGAAGGACGTTGGTTCAACTCCAGCCAGTGATTAATTTCACAAGTAGTTCAGTAAAAACCTCACCGGTTGCTTTTTGCCCTTTTTTAAAAATATAATGAAAGATGCCGTAAGTGCGTGTTACTTCGTTGGTTAAACCGTGTAAACGGTGCAGGTTCGAGTCCTGAAAGTCATGCGCTGATTGTTGCTTTTTCACTTATATTTGTGCCGTTTTTAAAATTTTGAGTGTTGCCGCAAGCATTCCACCCGGCGTAAACAGAAAGTACTTTGCTACCGGTCGGTTCCTTTAACTATAAAAAACATCGTTTTCCCTTTTCATGTGTAAAATAAACAGGGTTGTAAAAGAGTTTGGAATAATAAATAAATTTAAATCAATCATGAGCGGCAGGTTTTTCGTTATTACAAGCTTATTGCTATTGCTTTTTTTGAGTGTGAGGTCGCAAAATCAAAAGAAAATAGAGGTAAGCACCTTGCCCAACGTAGCTGTTTACGATAGTAACGGTTTGCAAACCACGCTCCGTCAATTGGCTAAAAATAAAGTATTGTTCATCGACTGCTGGTTTATTCCGTGCCCGCCGTGTTTTGTTGAAATGGGCGCTTTACATAAGGTTTATGCTCAATATGCAAACAACAAGAACCTGTGTTTTATAACCATCTGCATGACCGACAGCGCGCAGGTTAAAGCATTTATACGACAAGACACCGTGATGAAAGCCTACGTGAATCAATACCAGTATTTCAGTGGGTTGAAAGAATTTAAATTGCCCGTTTATTTTATGCCGGGATGTAACTCAAAGGTGCCGTTGGGAACGAAGGTACTTAGCCACTTCGCGCCCAACGACCGGTCTAAATGTCCCGATGTTATTTTTGCCTTCCAGGCATATCCCACCTCAATGGTTTTTGATAAGCAGGGTAAACAGGTTTTTAAAGAAACCGGCTTTGATAATTTGGACCAATATGAACAACGCCTGACAAAAGCGCTCAATGATGCCCTTTCGGTTAAGTAATTGACAATTCCTGCCCGTTGTCTTATGCTATTACTGCGGATAAATTCTTTCTTGACTCTTGGTTCTGTTAACTTTACCGGTTATAATTGGGGTCAAAATCGACAATCCATTCAATACCATATTTATCCCTGAACATGCCGGCGTAGGTGCCCCAGGGACTATCGCCGATGGGCCCTTCAATAGCTCCGCCTGCTGATAGTCCGTTAAATATTTTGTCTGCTTCATCCCGGCTTTCGGCATTAACCACTATTTTCGACCTGTTTTCGTTTTCGCTTACCCGTCCCATAAATTCGGGAACGTCGTTGGCTATTAACACATTCTGTTTGCCAATAGGCAAGGCAATGTGCATGAGTTTATTTGCCTCATTTTCGGGCACCTGAAAATCCATACCCGCCAGGTCCTTAAAGCGAACAATCTTCGTAAACTCTCCGCCAAAAACTGATTTGTAAAAAGTGAATGCTTCTTCGGCATTGCCATTGAAGTTGATCCAGGGATTTATTGTTCTCATAATTTTTATGTTTAGATTAATGATTTTCTTCTTATAATTTCTGCTGTAAAGCGGTCAACAGCTCTTCCAGGTTTGTTAATATCATTTTAAACCCTATCGTGAAGCCATCCAATAATTTTTCCAATCGCTCAAACGATTCATTAAAAATGGTGATACTCACTTTCGTTATACCGTTTTCTTCGCTGAAGTTGTAATCCCATTCAGACCCCGGCAGTTCGCGGTTTTCGTCTTTGTCTGCAAACGCGTTGTACATCTTAAAATTGGTTTTCGGGGTAATGGAAGTATATTCCTGTACTGCCCAACGCTCCTGCCCATCGGGACTGATCATCGCATAAAAACGGCGCCCACCCACTTTAAAATCCATATACTTAGTTTTGGCGCGCATAGGTGCGGGCGCTCCCCATTGGTCCAGCAGCTCGGCTTTGGTAAAGGCATCCCATACTAAAGCTTGCCCGGCATTAAACTCCCTGGTTATATAAACCATTTTCGCTGCTTTGTCAACGTTAAAATCAAATAGCAAATCGTTGTTCATTATTTATTGATGGTTAGTTAATAATTTTATTGGTATCAATGTTACTTCGTGGTCTGTTGTTTAAGTGTTGATAATAATCCGTCGAGCTGATTAAATTTAGTTTCCCAGTTTTGCCTGAGCTGGGCCAGCCAGTTGTCAAATTCCTGCATTTTTTTTTCGTTGAAGTGATAATAAATTTCCCTGCCGCTCTGCTCAGGTTTAATCAACTCACATTCCTGCAATACTTTAATATGTTTCGATACGGCTTGCCGGCTCATATCAAATTTTTCGGCCATTACATTTGGTGTTAATGCCTGTATGGTAAGTAAAGTTAAAATGGCCCTGCGGGTGGGGTCGGCTATGGCCTGGAATATGTCTTGTTTCATTTTTTATATTTATTACGCGCAACCTTCAGGTTGCAAATATATATGCAACTTTTGAGTTGCGCAAATTTATTGTAATTTTTTTTGGTAAACTGGCGGGAAGTTAGTGGCTTACTGGGAGTTCCGTAAGTGCGGTCTACCGATTAGTATGTATATATATAGACGTCAAACATAGTAGCCCGTAAACGAAAGATAGGGATAGCGGGGCGTTCCCGCCGGTAGAAGCGGGCCGCGCTGTACGCTTATACGGCACAGGCATTAGGCGCGGGGCCGGTATCCGCTGCCATCGCTAACGCGGAAGGGCTGTAAGACTGCGTTAATTACTTTTTTTTAAAATTAATTGATCGGTCAGTTCAGTTATTTTACGTTTACTTCCCGTTTGTTTTTTATATTTATAATTGTCAATATCGCCTGAACTTAACCATTATGCTTACGTTTAAAACTTTCACCTTTCTTTTTATCGGGATATATATCGCGATCCAACTATTTTCAATAGCCCTGCAATTTTCCGGCGCGAAGATTATTACCGTATACAAAGGAAATTATCCGGATTCTGACGCTTACATAAGCGGTTATAAAACTGAAAATGGGTCGATTAAAAAATTTGATGTCAGGGTAAAACCAAAAGATGTTTGGGATCGCCTGTTACTTACCCATGAAGATGATAATTTATTAAGTGATCTTTTTAAAATAGCCGCAAGCGTGGCCTTTGCATTCTATATCTACAATTTGAGTTACGATAACATTTTTTCCAAAAAAAGCTTCAACCTTTTTTGGCTCACTTTGTGTTTTTGTGTCTTCAATTATTGTGCTTATTATTGGGGAACCAGCTATACGCGAGATTTTTATAGCGATTTATATAAGGCACATGGAGGAGATATATATGTTGGACACGACTTTCAGTCGGGGCCTAAATTCGGTGTCATGATACAAGGGGGATGGCCTTATTATGTTATAATCATGATCCTTTTAAATTTTTATAAAGTGTTTAATCGCCGCCACGAAGGGAAACCGGACGAAGATTGGTAAAATAACGGGACGAGTTTACCGTGCAGAGGATTATATTTATTCGAGTGCATCCAATTACGCCGGTATCGATCAAATTGTTGAGGTGGAGTGCTTGTTTAACTAGTGTAGTCACAGACTACAAGCATAGTGGTACGTAGACGGAGCTTACGTACAGCGGGAAGAACCGAACTAAGTTATGGCAACTTTAAAAAATTCTTAGGCAAATTCGTTTTACTAATAATATTAGTATATTTACAGGGCGTTTTTGTAAGAATTGGAATCCAGACAAAGAACATAAAAAGACAATTAACTTTAATTAATAGCCTACTGTTAACAATTTTAAAGAACCAAATAGCAAAAAAAAACTATTTTTAGAAATTCAATCTCATTATGAAGAAAATTAAATTTATCGATTTGTTTGCAGGCATCGGTGGAATAAGGCTTGGCTTTGAATCTGCGTTCCATAAAGCCGGATTATATACTGAATGTGTTATGACTTCCGAAATAAAACCTGCAGCAGTAGCGACATTGCATCATAATTTTCCACATAATTATTTTGTCGGAGACATAACTGAAGTTAAGATTGAACAAATACCGGAATTTGATTTTTTACTGGGTGGTTTCCCGTGTCAGCCTTTTAGTGCTGGTGGAAAAAGGCAGGGCTTTATGGACACTAGGGGGACATTGTTTTTTTCCATCGAAAAGATATTGGCAGAAAAAAAACCTTATGGCTTCATTCTGGAAAATGTCGAGGGTTTGGTTAGGCACGATCTTGAACACAAACATGATAAGATAGGTCGTACACTAAGCGTAATATTAAACAACTTGCAACAATTGGGGTACGAAGTCAATTATCGGGTACTTGACGCATCTGAATTTGATTTGCCGCAAGCAAGGAAAAGGGTGTATATAGTTGGTACGAAATCCGAAAAAATAAGCTTGAACGGATTTGAAAGGAAACACAAAAAGCTACGCGAGATATTGGAAAGTGGGCTAAAAACGATGGATACAAAATTTACGCGGTTGCTATTGGATAATTTCGAACTGGAATCCCTGTACGGTAAGTCAATCAAGGACAAGCGTGGCGGTGATAATAACATCCATAGTTGGGATATCGGTTTGAAAGGCGCTATTAGCAATGAGCAGTCAATATTATTGTCAAACCTATTTAAGCAACGCAGGAAAAAGAATTGGGCGTCCCTAATTGGTATAAAATGGATGGATGGAATGGCATTGACGTTGAAACAGATATCCTCATTCCACCGGTCCGATCATTTGGAACAAATGCTCGACGACTTAGTCAAAAAGGGTTATTTGAAATTTGAACATCCAAAAAAACTTGTTACTGAGATTACGGAAGTTGGAGTGAAAACCACTAGGGTGCAGGATCCGACTTTGCCGAAGGGTTACAATATCGTATCGGGGAAATTAAGTTTTGAGATAAATAAGGTACTTGATCCAAACGGAATAACACCAACATTAGTTGCGACAGATATGGCACGATTCGTCGTGCCAGACGACAAGGGGCTTAGGCGGCTGACACTAAGAGAAGGGTTGAGGCTATTCGGCTATCCTGAAGATTTCGTTTTACCAGTTCCTGTTAACGAGGGTTTTGACCTGCTCGGGAATACTGTCGCAGTCAACGTGATAAAGGCTATAGGCGAAAGGCTTATTAAACCCTATATCAAATACCAAGATAGTGGTGTGAAACAAGCCGTTTGTTAAACTAAATCCTTACCAGTGGTTACCTTATACCCAGCTATAACTTTTGTCAACCATGTGCTAGTTACGGCATCCCTCGCCGTGCCTGTCCATTGACGTTGGTTGCTGTCAAATGCTTGAACAAATTGCAGAGCGCTTGTAAAATTGGGTTGCTTTGGGCCTCTGTCACGTGCAGACCTCGTGTACCATTTTGTCGGTCGTATGTTAAAAATTTCGCCTTGTTTAACTTGGCATTTTAGTGCGTAATCGGTACTTGGTCCCGTTATTTCCCAAACTTTCTTAAGCCATACATCTTTTATTTCGATATGGTGGCCTACCATGCTATACCCAAATATTAAATAATCGGAATCGAGCCTGTAAGGATGCAAGAGCAAAGACCGGCGATAAGCTAAGAACGCTGCAACATCAAAATTTGGCGATTTGTCATAATCAAATGACTTTACTTCGAGCATGCCCTTTGTATTGTCTGTAAGATCCAATTGGAAATCGGGGAAATCTTGGCTGCCGGGGCTTGCACCAAAGACAACCCCTTGCGTTATTAACCAATCCCTTAGCCATTCTTGCAACAAGTTTCCCACCGAATCCCGGGAAGTTATCTTGATGTCATGTCCCTTTAAAATAAAGCTGATTATTGCTTTTTCACCTATTATATTATTCTGAACGACTAACATGTCGTAAACTTGTTGGGCGGTAAGTTGCATATTGACTGAGTGTGCGGTAAGCCTCATGATGTCTCGGCTGTGGTGCAAATTATAAAAAATAGGGCGAGTTACCAAACAAGTATCTTTTTTGCTTATTATAAATAGCATGGCAATAAAAGCATTTGTTCCAAAGTTTAAAAAACACCTGGGTTTTGAAACGACCCCTGAAAGGTCTGCGTTAATGAAAAAAATACGCAGCCAAAATACAAAGGCAGAAATATCGCTGAGAAAGGGACTTTGGGCGCTCGGTGTTAGATACCGGAAAAACCATAAAAAAATGCCTGGTTCTCCGGATATAGTGATAACTAGATATAAAGTAGTAGTTTTTGTTGATGGTGAATTTTGGCACGGTCATAACTGGGCCATAAAAAGAGATAAGATAAAGACTAACCAAGCCTTTTGGATACCCAAGATTGAAAGGAATATCGAAAGGGACATCGAGAACAACAAAGCTTTAGAAATGCTGGGGTTTACAGTAATAAGGTTTTGGGAACACGAGATAAAAAAAGACTTGCAGGGTTGCATAGATAAGGTTCTTCGAAAACTGGTGTAGTTATGAATATTGATACTTTATTTTATCTCTGAAGTTAGATAAGTCATTCTTCAAAATACTAAGCTGTGGAGCGAGTCTGATAAGTGGAGCTTAGCGCAAAGATCCCTTCTGCCTATTTACGAGGTCACGGATAGCCCGTATGTCTTTCGTACATACCTGCGCCAGAAAGGAATATAGATAGGATCCCTTTTGAGAAATAAAAAAACCGTTAAAATATTACTGATTGAAGGCCATTTGACCATTTTCCAACTTTTTTAACGGCTTCACCTTCAAATATGGCCCTCTGTGCAACGGCTTTTTAGGCCGACACAGCCCCTATAAGTGAAGGTTTACAAATGTATGGATTTTAGTTTAATACCAAAACTAGAAGATTTCTCCTGTTTTTTTGTCTTCGCAGGGCCCCTCGAAGACGAGATTCTTGCATTTGCCTTCCAAATTTTATCGACTTATGAATTCTTTAAATTACCTAAAAGCATCTCAATTTGACTTTGGTCGATTCCAAGTCCACTACTTGAAAGTAACGCCTCGGCTAAGGCTTTTACAACATCCCAATTGGCCTTTATAAGATCATTACATTTAGTTATCATTGTTTGGATATTCAGGTCGTTGTTTAGACAATTTTTCAATTGGCTTTCTATAACTCTAAGCTTATGGACATCGCTATGGATATCCTGGCGGTCGGAATGCGTAAAGTCTTTTAGGGAACTCAATGGTTTATTGGCATAAATATTTTCAGCTGATTGACCAGCTATAAGTACTAACGCCCTATTATGTAACACGTTAATAAGATCATCTTTATCTTGATTCACTAAGAATTCATATTGGTAGGGTGAAATATCAAGAACATATGCTCTTGGATCATGCTCAGTTAACGACACACTTACTCCTGCATATTTTCCATGTATTGACATAATGTATATTTCTCCAACATTCCACCCGAGATAGTAAGTCGCTACAACATGTCCTGCCTCATGGTATGCAATGAAGGCTATTTCATTTGACGATGGCTTCATCCTGGGAAATCACACAATATGTTTACTTATTTATTTTCAATCGCGCTAGTTTGTAACTTCTAGCTAATTATTTGTCATGATCTTGAGGTACGTCGAAGTTTCAGAGTTTGGTTGCTAAAAACCCTTTTAAACGTGATACTTCTTGAACGATTTTCTCTAACTCTTCCTCAATTTTAGCAAGTCTAAGCTGATAGCTGGCTTTTGAAAAAGATTCAGTTAGCATCAAAGCACAGAACATTTTATAACGTTCGGCTATCGCCTCTATCGTCGGATTGATTTTGTAACGTTCTTCGATTCCAAATGGATCAGTAATTACCACTGTGCAATAAGACTCGGGGATAGTAGTCTTATGATTTATAATATCGACTTCAGCATTATTTATAACAATATCAAATCCCCAACCACTCGTCGTAACATTGTCAACCTTCATGGGTGTATCACCCGAATGCCAAAATCGCGCTTCTAAGAAAGGCCATTTTGAGTCAACATCAGGAAGCAAGCCGTCTTGCCAACCACTATTTAGCATCAACGATGCACTAGTTAATGTATCATTACTCCAAAGTTGATCTACTCTCCTAAATGTGCCATCTTTATTTATTATGTAAGTATTGATATCGTGATGTTTTCCCATATTATTGACTTTTGGTATCAAATTTAGAAAATAAAATCACACTGTTATCTTTGTTTATGAGCACGCGCTTGCTACTAAGTTTTAATTTGTCCATCTGACAGCATCACCAACTTATTGCCCTTCTAAGACGGAAACTCAAACGCTTTAATTACCAAAACCGGCATGCAATCTTGATATAACACCCTTTCAGGGCTTTGAACTTGTTTGATTAGCTAACACAGGAATCGTCCACGTGTTAGGGGATGATGCCCTTCAGGGCTTGGAAAATGCCTGTTTTTTAGCCCTGAAAGGGCTCAATATGTCTGCGATGGGTGTAGTCCATCGAAAATGTAAGAAAATCCGCTTTTCGAAGTGTAAATCAGACGAATATGCCGGTAGTTTACAATTACATAATTTCGTCCCGCGAACCTAAATCATGTAATCAACAACACATTTGTTATTCTTATATAATTTGTCCCCGCCAGCGTCTCTACCAAAACCTGCGCTACCCAGCTATGTTCATCACCAATGCAGGATCCCTTCGGAGATCCTGCGAAGACGGAAGCTTTTAATTTTGTCCATTTTAATGCATCACCATCACCTATTAATGATGCAAAAAAACAGGTAAAATCTCACTTTTTGCATCATTTGCATCAGCTTGCATCATTTCCGCGTGTAAGTCGCTGATTATCAATGCCAGGTGCATCACGTGCATCACATGCATCATCTGCATCATGTATTTGTGATGCAAAATGATGCGTGGGTGCAAACTACTTCGCCTTCACAAACTTAATCCGTACAGTCACCTTTTCGGGCTGGCCGTTGGTGTTGCCTACCCATGCAGTGCCGTTTTTAACCAGGTCGATGGCCTTCTGGTCGGCCGCTTTGCTTAAGCTTTTTGTAACGGTGATATTGCTCACCGCGCCGTCGGCCGCCACGGTAAAAGAGAGCTTAACAACTCCCGCGCTTCCATCTGGCGATACGGCGTTTTTCTTTAAATATTTATTAAAGTCGCCCCACCCGTTACCGGGGTGTGCACCTGATTCGGTTGCTGTTTCGTCATCGGCATTTTTGTTCGATTTATATTGTGTCACCACCACCTCGTTCAATGAGTTATTATCCGGTTCCAGTTTTATCTTCTTCAGCGAATCCTTGTTTTTGGTACCTACCTGCCGCGATACATAGCCGAGGTTGGCAATATATAGTTTGTCCTTGCTGGTATCGGCGGGTATGGTAAAGTACCCGCTGTTATTGGTATGGGCCGTTACGTTTGATCCTTCCACCCGCACGGTAGCCCCGGCTACGGGCAACCCATGATCCGTTTCGATCACCCTGCCAATTACTACGTTCTTCAATTGCTTAGTGCGGGCCTCCCTGGTATGATTATCAACTATTGCCCCCGCAGCGTGCCCCTGGAGCGCTTTATCCTCTTGTTTCTTATCTGCTGTTGCCAGTTCATCTGCCGGGGTAACTGCGGCCACGCTGCTGGATACTTCGCGGTCGGCAACTGTATCTGCGCGTATGTTCACGGCACGGCTGGGCTTAGTGGCTGCTATATCTTTTGCTACCGGTGGCGCCTGGGTAACACCCGCGTTATTGTTTGGGGACAACTTTCGTAATTGATTAGCCGGGGCCGCGGCGGTTGGTGCTGCAATTGGTTTTTGCTGTTCAGCAAGCCGGTTTGCCACGGTATCGCTGGTTGCCTTTCCATCGTACTTCACAACGTTTGCCACACGCTGCTGCTTAGTTACCGACCGGTTATTCTGAAAAAACACCACACCAAAAGTCAATACAACCAACACCGAGGCTGCAATGGCCATGTACTTCCACGGGATAATGCGCCGTTCCTTAGCGGTGATCCGCTGCCTTAGGCGTTTGGATATTTCGTCCAGCCTTGCATACTGGCTGCCCTGTGCGTATCCATACCCTTCCAATGCGTCCATCAAAAAGGGGTCGCTTTGTGCGCGGCGTTCCAACTGGTGCATAGCTTTGGCATCGAGCTCGCCGTTCAGGTATTTTCTTATTTGCGATATGTCAGTTTCTCTATTAGACACTTTTTCTTTCCAGGCAAATTTTAAGGTTGCGTTTGCCGTTTTGTATGTAACTCTTCACTTCGTTTAAACTAAAGCCGGTAACGTCGGCTATTTCTTTATAACACTTCTCTTTTAAGTAAAACAAACCGATGCTTTGCTTTTGCGCCGGCGGCAGTTTCTCTATGCAACGTTCCAACGCAAGTATGGCTTCTTCACGGTTTTCGTCATCA
>Ga0206797_1076_pt1 | contig 20709 bp, 21 predicted proteins | sample Alteio_BWOrgCont_69_FD_152894 | JGI IMG/M metagenome (GOLD analysis project Ga0206797, IMG submission 152894) | Enriched cells from forest soil in Barre Woods Harvard Forest LTER site, Petersham, Massachusetts, United States -... | ecosystem: Environmental > Terrestrial > Soil > Temperate forest >...
GACTCTTCAAATAACCATGCGGGTTATTCATAGGATCAGCTACTATAATCTTTTCATCACCATTATCATTACTAAGAGCATAGCCTACCACATAGTGAGATGAACCATCAGAATTTAGGGCTCCTACCTGAGGCTCATAGAGACCCAAGATAACGGGATGCCCCGCATTAATTTGCGCGTCTACCGCAGACCAGTTAATTCTGTTACTTGGACCCACACTTACCCCCAAACCCGCTGGAGTACCAGAAGTATAGTAGCCCTGGCTGGTGAAATACCCATTGTTGGCAATATAGTCAGGTGTAATTGAATTGCCATAGAAGGTGGCAATCATGGCAATAGAGGTAATAAGACAGCCCACTTCCGCTACAGTATAACGTGTATTACCCAAGGTATCTTCATCACCCACCTGTGTGCGGTACCAACTTGGGTCTGCGGTGATTAAATCTCCCCCCCCACTTCCAACGAAGTTTGCTGTTTGCAAAATAGCAACTTGCTGAGCATACTTGGTTGCCTGTTGCTGCTCGGCAGCGGCTTGAGCACTTAATTGCGCGGCGGCGGCTGTAGCATTTTCCTGTAAGGCTTGCTGATTTTGCTTTACGCTAGCCAAGGCAATTTGCTGGTCTGATTGCTGCGATTTTACATTAAGCAGCTGAGTATTTTGTTGATTCAACTGGTCACGTGCATCAGCTACCTGGGCCTCAGCTGCTTGAGTCTGACTATACACAGCTGCTACTGATTTCTTCAGGGCAGAGAAATCGGCCTCAGTTTTGGCATTAGCACTAATTGATTGACCAGAATAGAACGAAAGGTCATCCGGCATACTCTCATAGGAAACCCACATTTCACGTACCAAAGCATTAAGGGTAGTTTGCAAGCGGCTCAGCGTTGATTCTTCATCAGCAATTTCCTGATTTTTCTCGCTTATCTGTCCTTGGGTTGTAGAGATTTGCGATTGGGTTTGCTGCAAACTAGCCTGTAGTGTAGAAATTTGACTGTTTGTCTGCTGCACTTCTTGAGCAGCAGTGGCGGCTACCTGTTGTTGTTGGGCAGCTTGCGCGGCAGCGGCAGCGGCAGCGGCGGCGGCGGCTTTTTGGGCAGCTTGGCAGGCAGCCGTAGTTGTACACGTGGTAGCAGCCAGCGTTTGCGTAGGAACCAAAATAACTGGCAAGACTACCAGAGCAAAAGCTATACTAAGGGAGAGGAAGATTCGAAGATAGTGAGGCACTATGGATCGATTCATGTGGTGTGTATTGTACACTGGATGCTATTGTTCCTTCAAGTATCTTCGCACCGCAATAAAGCTGCAGAGCGTGCCCAAAAGCACTCCTGCGCCCAATTGCAGAACAAAGAGATAGGTTAGCAAACTACTAACAGCATTGGCGCGATTCAGACCCAATGTGTTACCAAAAATATCAGTGAGTAAATTAGTACTTCCTACACTAAAATTCTGATTGACCAACCCCTGTAACTGAACCAACACAGCCCAAGAAATGAGCACGGCTAAAATAGCACTAATAATGCCGTACAACACGCCCTCCACCACAAACGGGCCTCGGATAAATCCAGGACTTGCTCCCACTAATCGCATAATTTCTACCTCTTCTCGCCGTGAGTGAATGGTGAGCCTAATAGTATTCAAAATAACTAACAGGGAAATAATGGTAAAGAAGACCGCAAAGGACAGTGAAACAATTTTCAAGAAATTGGTTATCTTCAGGTAATTGTTGATACTATCGCTATTTTCTTTGTAGCTAGTAAAGTAAATAAGCTGCTTATAGCGGTCTTGATTGACGAATTTATCAAAGGTAGAAATCTGATTTACATTATTAAATTGCACGGTAATTTCCCGCAGTAACGGGTTATTATCAGCGGTAATGAGACCTTTAAATTCATCAACATCTGCAAATTGCTGATTAAACTGCTCCCGCGCTTCATCTTTGGAGATAAAGTGAATTTGGCGTACTTCAGGCTGGGCCAAAATTTGGGTTTGCAGATTGGCAACGTCACTATCACTAGCCTCATCTTTTAAGAAAATGAGGTAATCAATATTTTGATTAAACTGTTGGTATTGCTGCTTTGCCACCACCTGACCCACTGCAAAAACAGTGAAGGTCATCAGCGTCATGGTCATGGTAATAATGGCAATAACAGACAACCAAATATTGCGTCTAAACCCTCTGACTCCGTATAACAAAATGCGCCAGAAAGAATACATCATACTAAGTACGTTCCTTTCTCTTGATCAGCTACCACTTGTCCTGCACGCACAGTAATAACCCGTTTCTTGAGCGCATCCACAATTTCTCTATCGTGTGTGGCCAGAATTACCATAGTGCCGGACTTGTTGATTTTGTAGAGGAGCTCAATAATTTCCCAGGTATTCACGGGGTCTAAGTTGCCAGTTGGCTCATCAGCAATGAGAATTTTAGGATCATGTACCAAGGCACGAGCAATGGCAACACGTTGCTGCTCACCACCGGAAAGTTCGTGCGGAAAATTGTCTTTTTTGGCCAACATACCCACCGTTTCCAACATAAGCTGCACACGTTGAGTAATTTCACGACTAGGCACACTAGAAACTTCCAAGGCAAAGGCAACGTTTTCGCCCACTGTTTTGGTAGGAAGTAATTTGTAATCTTGGAAGACAAAGCCTACCTTGCGACGAAAATAGGGAAGCTCTCGCTTACGTAGCATAGTAATATCGCGGCCAGCCACAATAATACGTCCCTCCTCAGGCCATTCCTGCAACGTAAGACATTTAATGAGTGTAGATTTTCCGGCACCAGATGGGCCCACTAAACTAAGGAATTCCCCCTTGTAGAGCTTGATATTAATATGGTCCAACGCCACATGGGTACCAAAGCGTTTAGAAACATCACGAAATTCTACCAGCACAGGGCGGGGGAGGTGCGCTGGAGTAAGCGCTTCTGGTGCAGCAGAAGGAGTTACAGCTCCATCAATAGTTTCCGCTACGGGCGCCTTCACCACTTTTTTGGTACGCAAGCGGGGAGAGCTAATGCTCCGCCTTGGGGTTGGAGTAGAGGTAGGAGTAGCTGGAACACTGGATGAACGAGCAGGCATATACCCTAGTATATCACGTCTGAAGATTCCAGAAATGCCTCGACCAGTGCTGCTCCTTCATCTTCCCCTGTCACCCACCGAACATCTCCATGGTGTCGCCACCAGGTATACTGGCGTTTTATATACTGATTTGAAGCAATTTCTATTTGCCTCTTCATTTCCTCAAACGTTAGCTGCCCTTGCACGTAGAGCGTGATATACCGATACTCAATCCCACAGCGGATAAGAAACGAAGGATCTACCCCCTGTTTCAAGAGACCTTCCACCTCAGTAATGAGCCCAGCCTCTAGGCGCTCCTCTAGGCGGAGTTTCACCCTCTCCTGCAAAGCTGCTCGTTCCCAAATAATGCCCAGGGTAAGCGAACGGTATCGTGGCACATTCTTTTTATCGGCAAAACGATACCCATCCACTACCGCCTGCACGTAGAGCATACTGCCCCCCACCAAAATAGGTAGCTTTCCCCGTTTCACCATTTCATCAATTGCCGCATAGGCTAGCGCTTGGTATTCCGCCACTGTAATAACCTCACCAGGATTTTTAATATCAATAAGATGCTGTGGCACCGAAAGATTTAAAGCTTTAGCTGTACCAATATCCATACCTCTGTAGACTTGCTTCGCATCAGCTGAAACAATCTCCCCGTTAAAACGATTAGCCAACGCCTCCCCTAACGCCGTTTTTCCAGAAGCAGTAGGGCCAACAATAGAGATAAGTGAATGCATACCTTATTTCTATACGAAAAAGACAGCTGCCACCAGCTGTCTTTTCTGTTTATGGGAAAATGTTAGACGCGTCGGTCGCCCATCAAATGAAAGGCCTTCAGAATAGCAATCAAAATCATTGCTCCTAAGACCCCCCAAATAACTCCCCACACTGAAAGAGTTCCCGCTTGCGTGGCACCACCAATTCCTAAAACAGATCCCAAAAGCCAGGAACCTAAGAGAGACCCCACAATGCCAATAATAATGTTTGCCAGTGCCCCTTGCTGTGCGTCAGTTCCCATAACCATGCTTGCTAACCAGCCAATCACCGCGCCTAGAATGATAGTAATAATCCATCCCATATAAAATCCTTTCTGCTCCGGAAATGAAGCCTAATCACCGTGTTGAATACTCTATATAGTAAGGCATCATCATTAAGTAATGATGAAGATAGGTTTTAACCAAAAAATCGCCATTTGGCGATACACTTTTTCTCCAGAAGAACTTAGCTTAATGCCGCTTTGCGACGAGATTTTAATCCCCCTTTTCGCCCCGCTTTTTGGGCGCGAACAGGATCATACTTAAAATTTCCCCTGCTCTTCTCCTGACCCAATTGAGCAATTTTACGCATTTTCTTGGGGTTACTCTTTACTAAAGTAGCAAAGCCACGGGAGGTTGTAGCCATATGGTTTTGGTTATTATTTTTTGGGGGTGGCCACCCTTGCAAAGTTTCTTCTCACTGCAATAGCTTGCATTGGGAAGAACATTGTTACCATATCACTACTCCATGAAGACTCTGTGAAGCGCACCATACTGGTGCTAGTTCTTTTTTACCTGATTAAGTGGCAGCACAAAGGCCACTGCTCGTTCGCCATCTTTTTCAAGCGTTGCCGCTGCCATGAGCACACGAATTCTCTTACCATCTTTACGAAAGCAATCTTTTTCAAAGATAGGAGTTTTGCCAGTAGTTCGAAGTACTGCCAAATCTTTTTCATCCTCTTCTCTGTCATCTGGCGGTGTAAGATTTGACCAATTAATTTTGCCGTTTAAGAGCTCATTTTCATTGAAACCCACCGCATCTAAGAAAGCCTTATTAGCATCAAATACTGAACCATCACTTCCCCAAAACATGACACCGATAATATTTGAATCTACCAACGCGCGAAACCTACTTTCACTCACTTCAATATCGCGCAAACGGCTTTCGGCAATACGCTTTGCCTGCATTTCATCTTCCTGGGCACGATGTAATCTTTTTTCCTGCCGAACCAATACCTCAATAACAAAGGTTACAATGAGTGATTGAAGAATATACAAGAAAAGACTAATACGGTCAGTAGTAGAGCTGAGTAAAAAGGTATGAATAGGAGCGGCAAAAAAATAGGTACCCATCACCGCGCCTAGAATGAGGGTAATTCCAGCAGCTAGGTAGCCGCCGTAGAGTGCAGCAATAATAACCCCTAGAAGCAACAATGCGTAGGCACCTTGATAGGCGGTAGTATGGAACAACTCCAATTTCACAAAGATTAAGAGAATGGTAAAAAGAACTCCCAAAAGGAGTCCTATCCAAAAATTCTGTTTCAACAACCTACGCTGCATAACGTTACTCTCTTTAAGCTATTCCATTCCCACCATTATTAAACAGCAATTATGAAAAAAAAATGAAATTATTAGGACTCATTTGCCGCTAGTGTTTTTACTCGTTCCACAATGTGCTGATAATTACGTGAATCTTCCACTTTTTCGCCATTAATAAAGAAGGTTGGCGTAGCGGTAACTCCTAGTTCTTGACCACTTTTTAAATCAGCACTTACCTTTCCGGTAATGGCTTCATCGGCCAAATCTTGATGGAATTTTTCTAAATCCAGGTCAATTTCTTCAGCTAGTTGTTCCAGCACTTCATCGCTTAGATCGGCCTGATGTTCAAAGAGGGCATCGTGCATTTCCCAAAATTTTCCCTGGTTGGCTGCTGCCTCAGTTGCTTCTGCCGCCAGAGTAGCATTTGGGTGAATAGGGTACAGTTGATCAAGCGGCATGTGCCGAAAAACTACTACCAGCTTTTCACGCATTTCCTCTTTCAAGAGCTTAATAATAGGATAGGCTTCACCGCAGTCTGGGCACTCAAAATCACCATATTCTAAAAGCTCAACAGTTGCAGCACGGTTGCCAAATGTATGATCGGTTTCAGTTCGCATAGGAAAAATTACCAGTAAATGCACCTCCTGAATATACCTTAGTCACTTCATTAAAAAAAGGACTAGCACTGGTGCTGGTCCTTATGAGAGAGCTCTAGCAAACAAGCTCTATGATGAATACCACTAGGTGGTATCTGATGGCGGAACTTCCTTTATTAGCACATCAGCAAATACCTCAGTTAAGGGGAGTTTCTCAAGATTGTTACTTGGACTCTCCAAAATGACTGTTTTACTATTCAACCTGAGAGCATCTGCAATCACACATCGGCTGCATTCATTCAGACATTCACGTTTACACATACATTTCCTCCTACGCGCACACTATTTTTATAGGTTTTTCCTGGAGAGATGTCAAAATTGTGCTTCATACTTCCGTTGCCAGTGCGATATACTAAGACCATGCGCGCTCACCCTCACGCCGAATCACTTCGCAAGCTGAAAAAAGTCAAACTCCACGAAAATGGTGAGCAACTGGTGAACCTGGAAGAATACCCCCTGCAGTTGCATCCGCAAGTAATTCCCTTTCTTCGCCAGCAGGTGGCAGAACGCTTGGTGCAGGCGCAAAATAGACTACCACAGGGGTATCGCCTCTTAGTACTTGATGGCCTGCAGGCACCCAGCAGTATTCACGAACAGTGGGATGCACACTACAAAAAACTTGAATATGAACATCCATTTTGGCCGGCACGTTTGCTTCACCAAATGACCAATCACTATTTTCACCCCCATAATCACACAGTGCCACATGCGCACACCACCGGCGGGGCAGTTGATATAGTACTCACTAATGCAGAGGGGACTCTCTTTGACCTTGTCCCTCCACTAAGCGATTGGAATCTAGGCCACACGCGAAGTAAAAAGGTTCCCATCGGTGCCCAGCATAGGCGTCGTTTATTATTAGAAGTGATGACTGGAGCTGGTTTTAGCAACTTCCCCCACGAATACTGGCACTACTCCTACGGCGACGCCGGCTGGGCTAGCAGAAGTGGCCACAAAACTTGTTTTTACGGCGCCATTAACGAAATTGAAGGATTAAAAAAAGCCGCTTCAAGTGAAGCGACAGAGAAACGGTTGGCTGTTACGTAACGGACGTAAGCAGACTAGTAATTTCTGACCAGTCTTTGGCCAAAATGATACGCTCCGGCAGCTTATCTACCATCAAATTCTGTGTGCGATGACCCTGGAGCAGAATTACACGCATAGCATCGTCCTCTTCCACAACCCTTATTGCCTCCGAAAGGCTTTCTTCCACCAACACATAACAGCCCAAAGCAGCACAGGCTGTTGCCTTACTTGATGAGCTTTTTCCGTTGCAAAGTCGCACTTCCTCAAATGTTTCTGGGAAAAGCCGATGCACCGTGCCTTGCGTTACTGAAAGCAGCCGAGGAAACCGGGCTGAAACAACCATGAGCCTTGCAATGTGATTACGAATAGCCGCCATGTTAACCACAGCATCTGGAAACGCTGGAATGGTCAACTGAACGGCAAAGTGAAAGGTTTCAATTATCTCCTTTGCCTGCTCAGGAGTAACATCCCAGAGCTTATGATAGTTGTGGCCAGCATCTGCATACTGGGCCAACGTGAATTCTTCTCCGTACATGGAAGCGTACCATTTCTGCAATGTTTCCATTGTGTGAACCAGGACATTGTCCATAGTAAAGGCCACCGCCTGTTTACCTTTGAAGAATGAGCGAAACTCTTCACATCTCTGATTATTAAAATACCGCATTAATCCCTCCTTGTTGAACCTCAGCGGCCCTACCTAGACAATGCGTCAGCATTATAGCAGCCAAAGACAGTTTTGTCGAGATTTAGTCCCTACCTACTACGTGAATTTCCGGCTGCAAATGGTAGCCGGTTTTTTCTTCAACTGTTTTTTGAATAAGCGAAATAAGAGCCAATACATCGGAGGCCGTGGCACCATCAACATTAATCAAGAAATTAGCATGCAATGAAGAAACTTGCACTCCACCCAAGCGATACCCTTTCATACCCGCCTGCTCAATCAATCGCCCCGCCCCTACCCCTTCAATTTTCTTAAACACCGATCCGCAGGAAGGATACTCTTCCACTTGCGGCTGCCGGGCTTTGCGCCATTCCAGGTTGGCAGTAATTCTTTCTTGAATAATTTCAGTTCTTTCAGGTGTAAGAGAAAAGGTTGCACTGAGGGCAATAATGTCTGGCTCATCACGCAGAATACTTTCGTCGTAGCCAAACTGGAAGAAGCCAGTATTCACTGTATGTACCTGACCGTCATTAGTTAAAATTTCAGCGCGCTCCAGCACTTCGGCAATATAGATAGTCCGTTCTCTATCAGGTGAAAGAAAGTGTAAATTCTGCCAGAGTGCACCGCCAACGGTACTAGGGATGCCTGCATAGTGTTCTAAACCAGACAGGCCACTACTGCCTGCCAGAGCAATGGCATCAGCAATGGTGGCGCCACTCCCCGCTTTTAGCGTGGTACCCTCAACGGTAATAGTATTGTACCGATTTAAAATAACTAAGCCCGCTATACCACCGTCACGAATAAGAATATTTGCCCCACTTCCCATAATAAAATATGGAAGCTTCAATTTTCGCGCCATAAGTATCCAGCCAACAAGCTCTTCCTTACTGGTAGCAGTAACAAAATACTCAGCCGGTCCCCCAATTTTGTAGGTAGTGTACGGCGCTAATAAGACGTTTTTTTGAGCATGTTCCAGAGAGAAATCCATATTGCTATTCTACCTCTTCTTCGGCATTTTTGCGTCGCTCATTAGTGATTGAAAGAACAAACCAAACAAACCCGCCAATGTAGAGGACAGCAATAAAGAGGTGAGTAATAGGATAGTGACTCCAAATACGCAAGCCAACTTTGGTAAGTGAAATGGCAGCTGCATTAAACAAAACAGCCCCTAGCGCCGTATAGGCCAAAAACGGCGCAAACGGCATTTCAGCAATACCCGCAATGTAAGAACTAAAGGGACGAATTTGACCAATAAAACGTGTTACCAGTACAGTGGCAGCACCGTAGCGGTCATACCAACGCTCTACTCGCTTTGTAACATTTTTAAAATCTTTGCTTTTCACCAACCGTTTATGGAAGCGTTCGCCCAAAAAGTAAGCGGCCACACTACTAATAATATGGGCAATGGTAAAAACAATGAGCGCCACAAAGTAGGAAATTTTTCCCTGAGAAATGAGCGTTTGTACCACCACATACCCCAGTTCTATAGGAACAAACGGGACACCAAGATTCTCTAAGCACATAAACCCAAACATGCCCGGCAGGGTGTATTTATAGAGAAAGCGCAGGAGTGCGCCGTGATGAATCATGTGGGTTTAGCTTGGCAAAAAATAGGAGATTACACAATCTTTATAGAGTAAGTTAGATTAAAAAAAGAGAATCTCAGTAACTTTCCAAAAAGTACACTCAGCAAATTATCGATAGTCTAATATACTATTCCAATTACCTAGTCTTTAATAAGCGGTTATGTTTCTGATTTGGCACTAGTCTTTTCTGCGAAAAGTACTAGGAGTGCTAAACCTAACAAGACAATAAGCGGACCAGTATTAGGATCAGTAGCAGAACCGCTGAAGAGCATTCCAAATGATTGACCAACAGCCCAAAATGCTACCGCTAATACAATACCCACCCAAACAGCCCAAGGTCTGATTTTTTGGAAAAAAATGCCAATGCCTACTCCTGCTTGAACCAAGCAAAAGAGAATGATTGACCACCCACCAGCAGCTAAAATGCCGTTATTCACGTGCGTATCAAAATTCATTAAATTGGTGGGTGCAGACATAGCTTGACCCATAATGAGATTGGTAGTGGCTACAGCGCTTCGCTGAGCAGGTAAGAGTGTAAGGACAGCACCACCCAACCATACTGCGGCCCAGGCAATGGTAAGCCAGGCTGCAGGTGATTCTGGTTTCTTGTGTGAAGGCCACACAGCCAAGCCTAGTACCACGTAAAGCAAAGCTGCACCTGGGGCGCCAGTAATTAAGCTACTAGTACCAGTGGCTAGGCCACCCAACCCTTCGCCAAAGAACCAAACGCTTAAGCCCCAGACCACTGAAAGGATAATAGCGGGACGAACGGTTTTTTTGAACAAAAATCCTATACCAATGAGGAGTTGCATGGCAGCAAAAAGTAGGTTCCAAGTAGCGGGAGCGCGAAGAATAATGTGCACCGCCCAGGCAACGGGAATAGCCACAAAAACTGGCTGACCAATACCCGCTGGGGCAATTACCGTAGTTGCAAAAGCTGAAGTGAACATGAACTTTTGTAATTGCAAAAGGCCATCAAACAACCAAATTAAGCCAAGAACAATTTGAATAGTTCTAGAGGTAGCAGGGGAAGTGCGCATAACTCTATAGTAACACCTGTCTTCACCAAAAAAGCCAGGGCCTTCAATGTATTTGAAAACGCTGGCTCTTGGGCCAGTGGAAATTCCACTCGCCCGAAATGCAGCAAGACCGGCTGCTCGGTTTTTCGTTCGTCATCAATCAACAGGCTTTTCCAAACTGAAATCATCCAGCGGCACTGTTCGAATACGACGTGATCCAAAATCAATTTGAATAGTTAATTTTCCACCCTGCCGAATAGTATGTGGATGAGGTATACAATGTACCACTCCCGTCATACCCCTAGGGACATGAGTGTGATTAGAGGGGAAAATAACTTGGCGCAAATGCACCGTCTTATTTCCGTGCTGAATAGCAATTACCACTCCATCTTCCACCTGAACCTTACAGCCTACATGAGGAACCTTAATCCAATTTGCCAAAATAAACCCCCAACCTTTAAAGAACTTTATCTCATAAAATTGGCTCTAGGTCAATGTATTATGTATTGAAAGAGACTCTCCGTCGCACTACTTTCGGCTAAAGCCGCAAGACAGTACTCCATGAGAAACCACGGTTCAGGCATTAAAGTCAGACTGCCTCGCTCACTGAAGGGTTCGCGAATATCGCTCGTTTCACTCGCTGCTCTCCTCCACGGGAAACTATGGTTTTCCGTCTTCTTCCTACAGACACCCAAAACAAAAGAGTGTGTGCGAAAACAATTGAGGATTTATATGGAAAGAGCAATGCTCTTCCTATCCGATTTGTTTTCGCACACACTCTTTTGTTTTGGTATCGGAGAGAGGACTCGAACCTCCACGCCTTGCGGCACTAGCTCCTAAGGCTAGCGTGTCTACCATTCCACCACCCCGACGCACTTGGTGTATGGTAACAAAAAACCAGAAAAATACCAAGAACCTACCTGAAAAGTGACCAGATTGCCGCAATGCCGGAGATAATCATGAAAATGGTAATCACCCAGCCAAAAAAGCGACTTACCTTACTACTTACCCAATTGCCCATAATCTTTGAATTCCCCGCCATCAAAAGAATAAGAACCAAAACTACTGGCGCTACAAGAGCATTGCCAATAGCGGAGTAAATCAATGCCTTAATAGGGTCAAGACCAATAAAATTCATTGCCAAACCAAGAAGCGTTGAAACGGCAATCACCGCGTAAAAAGCCCGTGCCTGGTTAAGACGACGATACAACCCTTCCTTCCAGCCAAAACTTTCAGAAAGTGCATACGAGCTTGAACCTGCTAAGACTGGAATGGCTAGCATACCAGTACCCACAATTCCTAGGGCAAAAAGGGTATACGCCGCATCGCCTGCAAAAGGGCGTAGTGCTTCTGCGGCATCAGCGGCAGTGGTAATTTGGGTGATGCCATGTTGAAAGAGGGTAGCGCCACAGGCAGCAATAATGAAGAACATTACTACATTGGAAAGAAGCATACCGCTCCAGACATCAGTACGCATCTTTTTAATATCTTCGGGGTATGTTTCCCTTACGCGTTGGGCAATACTTGTTTTACCAGCCAAAATTTCTTCTTCAACCTCCTGCGAAGTTTGCCAAAAGAAAAGATAAGGGGAAATAGTGGTTCCTAAAATAGCGGAAATAATGAGAAACTGATCCTTATTCCAATGAATAGTGGGGATAACCACATCTTTAAGAACGGAAGCCCAATGAATGGTGGGAACACTGAGCGCAGAAAAGATATATGCCAGTAAAATGAGTGCCAACCATTTCAGGTACCGAGAATATCTCTGGTAGGTAGTAAAAATTTGTAACAACAAGCCAACTACAGCAAAACCAATAACTAAGAAGCTGAACCGAAAATGCGGAAAGATAAGCTGACTGGCTTTTGCCATAGCACCTAAATCTGCTCCAATATTAAAAGCATTAGCAGCAAAAAGAAGTGCAGCACAAACATAAAGCACCCAACGAGGAAAATGGAGTCGAATATTTCCAGCTAATCCACGGCCGGTAACCAATCCAATACGCGCGCACATTTCCTGCACCACTGCCATAAGGGGGAAGGTGTAGAGCGAAAGCCAAATTAACTGCGTGCCATACTGGGCGCCGGTTTGAGAATACGTAGCAATTCCTGATGGATCATCATCTGAAGCACCAGTAGTAAGACCGGGGCCAAGATCATGCCAAAAATTTAAGGATTTTGCGAAACGCTTCCCATAACCCAGGGGAACATTTTCAGCCGGCACGGGAACGGCTGGTGTTCCTTCAGGCTTACTACTCATTCCAGCGAATATTATACATACATCTAGGGTATGCCCGTGCAGGAGAGAAGTAAAGCCAAACCTATATTTTAGATTACACCGTAATAAGGTCTTCTAACTTTTTGAAGGTAGCATCGCCTATACCTGGCACATTTTCAATATCCTGAATAGTTTTGTAATTACCGTGGTCTGTACGATATGTAACAATAGCCTGAGCATAACTTGGTCCAATACCCGGTAATGTATCCAACTGATCTGCCGTTGCCGTGTTAATGTTTATTTTCCCGGCAACCGTAGGAGAAGGGGAACTGGCGCTGGTAGTATTATCACCTGCATCTGGTGTGGCAACGGGAAGTGTAGCGCCATCAGCAGCCAAAGATTGTACTTCTGCTTGTACATCTTGCACTGCCTGGCTTAACTGTTGGCCCTGCTTTACCAACTGATCATTGGTATCTGCTGACTCTTTGGTGGCTGCCTGAAAATCTGCTGTTAACTGCTGACGATACGTACTATCTGCCTGATATTGCTTTACTAAATCATCAACCCGCTCTTCTAACATAGCAACCTCTTCTTTACTTACCTCAGGCGTTGGCATAACTTTTTGCACTGCTAATGTGGGGACGCGTAATGCGCGCTGTAAGATACCTCGTACATTTTCCCGATAATAATATGCCGTCACTACTCCAGATACCAGTGCCGCCATACAAGCGGCAGTAATTATCCATGCCTTATGAGCAAGCAGATGCTCTTTCAGCATATTTAAACGAACCTCTATATAATCACTCCAGCGGGTAAAAAATTGTGGTGTATCCATGCCTCCACCATATGCAAAGCCCCTTTGTGAAACAAGGCTATTCCAGCTTCTGAATATCTGGATGAGCTAGTCTCTTGGAGATTCTGACCTTTTTGCCGGGAAAGTCTTTTCTGTATACTTGCACGGCTGTGCGTACACGCTGCAAAAATTCTAAATCGGTGAGACTGGCCATGCGAAAATCGGGAAGGCCGGATTGGCTTAAGCCCTGAATGTCCCCCGGGCCGCGCAATGCTAAATCAGCCTCAGCAATAACAAAGCCGTCTGATGAATTCACCAATACGTTCAATCGTTCCCTAATCTTTTGCGACATTTTGTGAGGGCACAGGAAGCAAAAAGACTGGGCTGACCCTCTCCCAACCCTTCCACGCAACTGATGCAACTGCGCTAAGCCAAAACTCTCAGCACCTTCAATAACCATGACACTAGCATTGGCAATATCTACACCAACCTCGACCACCGATGTTGCAACAAGAATATCAATAGTGCCGGCATTCATTGCCTCCATTACAGCAGCTTTTGCTGCAGGCTTTAACTTTCCATGCACTAAGCCCACTCGCAATGTTGGAAATAATTTTTGCAAACGAACAGCTTCTTCTTCAGCCGCCCGCTTACCCTTTTGCATGTCTTCATCAAAAAGAGTTAATTCTACCTCAACATCTTCTTCAACTATTTTTTCGCGAATAGCGGGACAGACCACAAATACTTGGTTTCCTACTGCCACTTCTTCGGCAATTTTTTCGTACATACGACGCTGGTATGGCTCGTTATCAATTAAAAATGTCTTCACGGGAATTCTCCCCGCTGGCCGCTCCTTCAAACTAGAAACCTGAAGGTCTGCAAACAACGTTAGCGCTAAGGTACGTGGGATTGGTGTGGCCGTCATACTGAGCAAATGTGGTGGTTTTTCAGACTTTTCACGCAGCAAAGAGCGCTGCTGGACACCAAAACGATGCTGTTCATCTACTATCAAAAGCCCCAGTGGCGCCAGTGAAATTTTGTCATAGAGTAGCGCATGCGTACCTACAATAATATCGGCTGTTGCCGTCTCCACCTCTTGATGATTGGCGGTCCACAGGCCAACGCGTGCACCAGTATGCTGTAACAGACTCTGTAAACTCTTAAAATGTTGCTCTGCTAATATTTCAGTGGGAGCCAAAAATACTGTCTTATAGCCAGCTTTTGCCACCATGGTAGCAAGCACGCCAGCCACAGCAGTTTTTCCCGATCCAACATCTCCATTTAATAATCGCGTCATGGGAACGCCCTTCGCCATATCCGTCAAACACTGCTGAATTGCTACATCTTGCCCCGTAGTAAGCACAAAAGGCAGGGTTTGCTTAACTTTTTCGTAGAATGAAACATCGCTAGGAATACGTACCCCCTGCTGCTCCTGTACCACTGCCATATTCTGTTCAATACCTAAGAAGAACTCCCAAACCTCTTCAAAGGCAAGAGTATTGTGCCCTTGCTCAATTTCTTCTTGAGTAGTTGGTTGATGAACGTACCGTAATGCTGTCTTTGTTTGTTGCAAATCATGACTTTCCCTAATCTGGTCCGGTAATGATTCCTCAACCAGGGTTTCACCTAAACACTTGGCTATTAATGAGCGAATAAACCGCGAAGAAATATTTCCACTCTGGCGATATACCGGAATAATCACCGGCCGAGCCTCTAATTGTGGTGCGTTTATCATGCGCTGCCCTCTGTATACTGGCGCCAAACTCCCAATCATGATCCAAGTACTCCCTGGTTGCAGTTTCTGCTTTAAATAGGGCTGATTGTACCACATCACGTGTACACTGCCTGACTCATCGCTACAAACAGCCGTCAATGACCGCATGCCACGCTTACGCGTATATCCTTCTTTTACATCCTCAATGGTAAGGCGAAAAGCCTGTTCTACTCCTACTTCTGCACTTGCCACCGGCACTGGATTACTGCCATCTATGTATCGTCGAGGATACCATCCCAACAGGTCTGCAATGGTAAGAATTCCCATCAAGCGGAGATGCTCTGAGACAGCTGGCCCAACCCCTTGAATGAGTCGAACAGAATCGTCTAACTGGTAGCGCATATAATTCCCCCACCCACACAGATATTTTCACTATAGATAACCGCTGACTGTCCTACAGCCGCAGCCCAAACTGGCTCTTCCAAATAAACTATAATTCCCTGGTCTGTTTTTTCAATACGCTCAACACGTACTGGTAGTTGCTGGTAGCGTGACTGACATGTTAGTCCTTTTTTTTGTAATAATATATCGACTGACGATACTTCATCTTTTTTCCCTGTCATTATTACATCGCTAACCTGTAAAATAGTAGTAAACAGATGCGGGTCATCATGCCTATCTACTATATATACTCTGTTGTGAGGAGCATCTTTAGATATAACGAATGTCGATGGTACTTGTGTCTCACCACGTATGTTCCTATACAATCGATTGTCGAGGTAATGACCCATCTTCTCCCCAATGGTATGGAAAGCCATCCCCGTATGGTCCCCCACCGGTTTTGCCTGCCATTGCCGCTCTTCCAGCGTTACACCCTGCACATACGGTGGCAGTAAAAAGAGTGGTCCAGGCGTACGACCAATTTCATCCTGTAAAAATTCCTTAATATCCAAATGCCCAATAAAACAAATTCCCTGACTATCCTTCTTCTTACTGGTTGGCAAACCAAACGCTTCCGCCATTTCTCGTACCTTCTTCTTCTGAAACTCACCTACAGGGAGTAAAACGGGAGCCAGCTGTTCATCAGTTAAGGTGTAGAGAAAATATGACTGGTCCTTACCTGGATCAACCCCCCGCATCAGGTTAGCACCATCCCACCTTGCATAGTGTCCAGTAGCAATTTTGTCTGCACCCAGCTTCCGGGCGGCGGCCAAAAAAGCAGTAAATTTAATCTCTTTATTACACATAATATCTGGATTAGGCGTTCGCCCTGCCGCATATTCGCGCAATAAATAATCAACCACCTTTTCCTTATATTCTGCCTCAAAATTAATGGAGCGAAAAGGAATACTTAAATGAGCACATACCAAGGCGGCATCTGCTTGATCCCTTTCCCAGGGACAATCTGTGAGACTCTGAGCATTGAGAGGAGTCCAGTTCTTCATAAACACACCCTCAACCTCATATCCTTGCTGCTGTAGAAGTGCAGCAGCAACTGATGAGTCTACTCCACCTGACATAGCCACAATCACTTTCTCTGCCATAGCGCTATTTTAACCTGAAAAACCTTTCGGCTGTGGCAGTAGTATACCTGTCCACTTCATCAATTGCCACCCCACGAACTTCAGCAATACATTCAGCCACATTTCGAACATACTCTGGCTCACCTTTTTGCCCCCTGTACCCTTGCGGCGGCAAGAATGGCGCATCAGTTTCAAGCATACAACGGTCCCAAGGCACTTGAGCCACTACTTCTCGAAGTGCAGTATTCTTGGGATATGTGACAATTCCGGTAAACGAAAGGTGCGCTCCCAGGTTTAACCAACGCGCTGCTTCCTGCCAGTTTCCAGTAAAACAGTGAATCACAAATGGGTGACCAGCCGCTTTTTCCTTCACTGCTGCATACATATCATCAAAGCAATCTCTACTGTGAATAATGAGCGGCAAATTCTTCTGTTTTGCTAACTCAATAAAATAATCAAACCGCTCATGCTGAATTGCCTTCACCCGCTTGCGTTCGCGCACTTCTGTTGGCAGGTGAAAGTAATCAAGGCCTACTTCGCCAATAGCTACTACCTGTGTATCATCTGCCAATTCAGCCAAGGCCAAACGATCATGTTTCTCTTCATCATCAGTGGGATGAATTCCTATCGCTGCCCAAATGTTAGTATGACTATGGGCCAAACGAATACCACTTAATGAGGTACCTAAACCTGTCCCGGGAATAATATAGCCCCTTACACCTGCCTCAGCCGCCCGCGCCAACACGGCCGGCAAATCTTTAGCAAGCTCCGGAAAATTCAAATGACAATGAGTATCAATCATGATTCCAACCTGGGGAATAGAATAACTCCTTCTTCCGGTAATCTAAGTCTTGGTGGAGTCTTCCCCCACACTTCACTATGACAAACACTGTCTTCAATACCCGCAAAGACTGTTGCGTGGAGCTTCTCAATAGTTTCTGGCATAGCAGGCAGCAACATGACTGAAATGTGACGAATAAGCTCTATAAGTTCATACAAAAGCTCTTCTAAATCTGCTTTCTTATTCTCTTCTTTTGCCATTGCCCACGGCTTCTGCTCTTCAATGCGTCGATTACAAAACACCACCATACCTTTTACCACTGCCAACGCCTTATCAATCTGGCGCGCAGCAATAAAGTCATGATATTCCTGCCAAGCCTCTGTAATTAACGTCTTCTCCAAGTTCTGCACCTGTTCCACAGCTACTCCTGGCACACTACCATCACAGTACTTCTTACACATAGCCACCACCCTACTCACTACATTGCCAAAATCGTTGGCTAAATCACTGTCATACACTGCCCGCAACCGCTCAAGGGTAAAATCTCCGTCATCCAGCGTCTGAATTTCCGCTAAAAGGTACCACCGTGTAGCATCTGAACCAGCTACAGTAATGGCTTCATGCGGATCTACCACATTACCAGTGCTCTTACTCATCTTCCGGCCATCAGAAAGAATGAACCCGTGCACCAAAAGTTGGTGCGGCAGCTCAAGTCCAGCCGACAGCAGCATGGCAGGCCACATTACCGCGTGAAAACGAGCAATATCCTTTCCCACACAGTGAAGGGAATACGGCCAAAACTGGTTTGGTACTATATTGTCAGCTTCTAAAGTGGCCGTACCCGTTAAATAGTTAACTAGCGCATCAAACCATACATACATAATCTGAGAATCATCGTCCGGCACGGGAATTCCCCAGGGTAGCTTGTTCTTTTCGCGCGAAATGGACACATCTTGTAATCCGCTCTTTACAAAATTTAGTACCTCATGTGCCCGGTTGTCTGGCACCACCGCATACGTTTTAGTTTCAAGTATATCTTTTAATTTGTCAGAATATTTTGACAAACAGAAAAAATAATTTTCTTCTTCAATAAGTTCAATAAATTTCATATCTATACCAAACGTAGAAGGGTCTTTGACATCATTTGCAGAAGCTAAAAATTCCTCTTCCTTCACGTTATACCAGGCCCGATAGGTTTTTTTGTAGATATCCCCAGCATCAAAGCATTTTCTCCACATTGCCTGTGCCATTGCAACATGATCTACATCTGTTGTGCGAATAAATCTATCTGGAACTACCTGTAAAGCCACTAGGAGGTCTTTAAAGAGGTGCTCTTGCCCATCTACAAAAGCCTTTGGCTCTAGGCCAGCTTCAGTTGCAGTACGAAATATCTTTTGACCATGTTCATCTAAGCCAGTCTGAAAAAATACTGAATTCCCCTGCAGTCTATAGTAGCGTGCCAAAAAATCTGCCTGCACAAATTCCAATGCATGCCCCAAATGTGGCTTTGCATTGGGATAGGAAATGGCAGTAGAAATAGACGTTGGGTTCATGGCCGTATACTAGCTAAAAATGAAGGCTTTGCGCTACGCATCGAGTGTAACAAGTAGTGAAACCTCGCCCCTCACTGTATTTTGAGAAAGCTCCTGTAGGACATTTTCAATTTTCCCATAATAGAGTGTTTCAAATTTTTTGGTTAACTCTCTCCCCAAACATACGCGTAATGGTACCCCCCATTTTTGCAAAGATTCAAGCAAGGTAACTACCCGTTCCGGTGATTCATAGAACACAATGCCATCATAATAATCACCCAAGCCCTCACCCAATTTTTTGAGTAATGTTTCCTTGCCTTTTTTGCGCGGTAAAAATCCCACAAACAGCGGCCGCTGCACACTTAAGCCAGCAACACTTAAAATAGTGGCTAAGGCAGACACACCGGGAATTGGTATCACGGCAAGACCAGCCTCCCGCACACGCTCCACTAAATAATCGCCCGGATCCGAAATACCGGGTGTTCCAGCATCACTTACATAACCAACTTTCTTTCCGGCCTGAATATCATTGGTAATTTGAGTAATAGTTCGCTCAACAATGTGACGAGGTGCAGCTTCCCGGTAGGAATGTAAGGCTGTCTTTACACCATGACGCTGCAGCAAAACCCCAGTTACCCGTGTATCTTCGGCGTACAGACAATCTAGCAAGCCTAATACTTCAATTGCCCGCAGCGTAATATCCTGTAGGTTACCAATAGGTGTGGCAATGATGTACAAACCAGGGCCATAGCTATTATTACTCATATAGTGTTCTTAAATAGGTCTACCCACTCATTTTCGCTCAGCTCTTGAGCACGTACAGAAGCTGGCAACCCATGTGCCACCAACTTAGCCTCCATGCCAGCCACTGAAATTCCACGTATACCCGCTAGTACATTCTTCAACTGCTTGCGGCGTTGCTGAAATGCCATTTTCACGTAGCGAAAAAAGCGTTTTTCTTCTGTTTCGGGAAGAGCCCTAACTTTCTTAGTGACTAACTTCAAAACAGCTGAATCAACTTCTGGCGCTGGTGAAAAGGCAGTAGGTGGTACCAGCATCTCTAGAGAAGCCACAGCAAAATATTGACACAAGACAGAAAGAAAACTGCGCTCTCCTGTTTTGGCGGGTGCTGTTAAACGCTCTGCTACTTCACGTTGCACCAGAAGACTAGCCAGCACAGGCCGTGGACCCTGCTCAAACAATAAGCCAATAAGTGGCGTGGTAATTTGATAAGGAATATTAGCCACAACCTTATACACCCCTAAACGTGCTAGCACAGCAGGTAAAACTTGAATAGCATCACCCTCAATAAGTTCAAGTTTTCCGGAAGCTAACTCAGCTGCAAAATCACTCCGAATAATAGCAGCCATGGTGGCATCAAATTCGCACACAATCACTTTTGCCGCAGAATTAAGCAATACTTCAGTCAATACGCCTAGGCCAGGGCCAATTTCCACAACTGTATCACCAGACTGCACATCACCAGCTTCAACCACTGCAGCTAAAACATTCTCATCCACCAAAAAATGCTGGCCAAGTGAATGCTTAGACCGAGCACCCGCACGACGCAACCGTTCCGCTACCCAACCCTGATTAATTCTCTCCTGCATAGGCTCACACTCTACCAGAAAAACTATGCTCTGTCTTGACCAATTTTAGACTGTGTCAAATCCACTATCGTACAATTCTTGCAGGTCATTAATCATTAACTGCGCCGTGGTAAATTGCATGTCTGCCTGACGTTTCTTCTCTTCAACATACGTATACAACTGCGCCGGTGAGGTAACGCCAAACAAAGGACGCTTGCCCTGCACCCACTGCTTAAATAATCCCTTTTCTTCTA
>Ga0206797_1077_pt1 | contig 20700 bp, 9 predicted proteins | sample Alteio_BWOrgCont_69_FD_152894 | JGI IMG/M metagenome (GOLD analysis project Ga0206797, IMG submission 152894) | Enriched cells from forest soil in Barre Woods Harvard Forest LTER site, Petersham, Massachusetts, United States -... | ecosystem: Environmental > Terrestrial > Soil > Temperate forest > O...
GATCAATGACCAATCCGAAGCAGGAACAATGTTTTGATAACCCTTTCCATGGTTATCTTCCAGCATAACGGTTCGCAATACTTGATGGCGTTCTATAATAGATCGCAGCGTATTCTCTAATATCTCAACTTCTAATTCGCCATGTATGCGTAATACCGCCGGAACATGGTATTGTGCGCTTCCCTCCAGGCGATCGAGAAACCATAAACGTTCCTGACTGAATGACAGTGGAATATATTCAGGGCGATCTCCTGCTTTTATCGCAGGCAATACCGACGCTTTATTTTGTTTATCAATATAGGCGGCTAAACCGGCGATATTCGAATGAACAAAAAGGTCCCTTATATTTAATTCAACGTTCAATTCCCTTCGGAGCGCTGATATTACACGCATTGCCAGCAATGAGTGGCCACCAAGCTCAAAAAAGTTATCATTAACGCCGGCACGTTCTATGCCAAGCAGGTCCTGCCAAATTCCGGCAATAACCTCTTCCGTTTCATTGCGTGGCGCTACATATTCGGCCGACAAATCTGTTAATTCCGGATCTGGCAATGCCTTTCTGTCAATCTTGCCATTTGATGTTAGTGGAATGCTTGTTAGTTCGACCCAAATGGCCGGTACCATATATTCCGGCAGCTTTTCACTTAAGTATGCCTGTACAGCCTGTTTGTCGAATGTGCTTACCGGCACCACGTAGCCTACCAGGCGTTTGTTGCCGGGTTCGCCTTTGGCCAGCACTATGCCCTGGCTGATGTACTCACTTTGGTTCAGGATGCTTTCTATCTCACCTAATTCTATACGGAAACCACGGATTTTTACCTGGTCGTCTATTCTTCCTAAATATTCGATGTTGCCGTCGGCGAGCCATCTGCCCAAATCGCCTGTTTTGTATAATCGTGCGTTGGGTTCAGTACTAAATTTATTTTTAATGAACCGCTCTGCTGTTAATTCAGTCCGGTTCAGGTAGCCGCGTGCAAGGCCCGCACCGCCTACATACAGTTCGCCTGCTACCCCTATGGGTGCCAGCGCATTGTCCTGGTTTAATATGTACAGACTTAACGTTGGTATCGGTTTACCGATAATGCTTTGTCCGCCGTTGATATGTGACCATTCTATTTCCCTGTAGGTTACGTGGACAGTCGTCTCCGTAATGCCGTACATATTTATCAGCCTGCTGTTCTGATAAGTTTGTTTCCAGTATTGCAGTTTGCCCGGGTTCAACGCCTCGCCACCGAAAATTACGTAACGGATAGTGGTATCCGTGATTTCGCTTTCGGCAAAATTTTCCTGGAGGTTATAAAATGCGGACGGTGTCTGATTTAATATCGTCACGCCTTCTTTTTGTATCAGCGTTGAAAATAACGTCGTATCTTTTGCTACTTCTTTGGGTACGATGACCACCTTGCCGCCGTAAAATAACGCGCCGTACATTTCCCATACCGAAAAATCAAAACAGAACGAATGGAACATGGTCCATACATCGTCCTGGTTGAAATCATACAACTGGGGTTCTGTTTTAAACAGCCTTACTACGTTATAATGTTCTATCATAGCACCCTTAGGCTTGCCTGTAGAACCTGAAGTATAAATGATATAAGCTAACTGCCCCGGTAAGGGTTTATTGGCTATGTTTTCGGTAGATTCTTTTGCTATCTGTACCCAGTCGCCATCTATGGCTACAATCTTTATACCATTTTCAGTTACTTTCTCTTTACTTGCCGTGCTGCTTAATACCAGTTTTGCGCCGGTATCTTCCAACATGTAGCTGATACGGTCCTGTGGATAGTCAGGGTCAATTGGCACGTATACGCCGCCGGCTTTTAATATCCCCAATATTCCTATGATCATTTCCAGGCCGCGCTCGATACAAATCGGCACCAGTGTCTCCGCCTTTACTCCCTGTTTAATGAGGTAATTTGCTAACTGGTTTGATCTTTCGTTAAGTTCCCTATAGCTTAATTGCTGATCTTCAAATGCAATAGCTGTTCTTCCAGGCGTTTTTGCTACCTGGTCTTCGATCAAACTAACAATGCTTGCTTCTTTTGGATAGACCGCTGCTGTATCATTAAATTCAACAAGCAGCGTCTGCTCTTCCAAAGGTGTAAGCATGCCTAACAACCCTATTTTTTGTTCAGGAGCGGCTATAATAGAAGCTAATAATTCTTTAAAATGGGTTAACATTAACCCAATCGTTTCCTCTTTGTATAGATCAGTATTGTATTGCAGTATTCCGCGTATGCCTTGCGGAGTCGCAGATAAAGTTACAGTGAGATCACTTTTCGAAGTATCACGGCCGCCTTCTTCCAATGTTAACTGCGTATCACCCAAACGTAAATCAGGAACTTCGGGTGTATTTTGGAATACAAACATCACCTGGAATAATGGACTGCGGCTCATATCGCGATCTTTCACCACCGCATCAACCACTTTTTCAAATGGCACTTCCTGGTTAGCATACGCACCAAGCGTGGTAGCTTTCACTACATCCAACAATTGAACAAATGAAAATTCTCCTTTAACCTCGCTGCGAAGGGCAAGTGTATTTACAAAAAACCCAATCAGGCTTTCTATTTCCTTTTGCTGACGACCCGCCACCGGGGTACCTATACAGATATCTTCCTGTCCGCTATAGCGATATAATAATACCTTGAAGGCAGAAAGTAAGGTCATGAACAGCGTGGCGCCATATTGATGACTTAGCGACTGTAGTTGCAACGACAACTCTTTGTCAATACGTAGATCAATACTGGCACCCTTGGTTCCCAAAATCGCCGGCCGAACATAGTCGGTTGGTAATTCAAGTGGCGCTGTGCCCGATAACGTTGATTTCCAGTAATCCAGCTTGTTTTCAAGGACCTCATCCTTTAGATATTTACGCTGCCAGATCGCATAATCTGCATATTGGACGGGCAATGCCGGAAGATTTATATTTTGGCCATCTATATAATCCTGGTATATTGTTACAACTTCCTTTACCAGGATGGAAGTAGACCAGCCATCTGAAGCTATGTGGTGAATCGTTACAACTAATATGCTGTTTTCTTCGTCCACTTTCAGCAGCTTGGCGCGAAGCATATAATCCGCAGAAAGATCAAATGGTATTTTTATGAATTCCTGTACCTGCTGTTCTATTTTCTCTTTGTTGTCGCCTGAATGGTCTTCAAACAATAATGACCAACCCGATACCGGTTTAATTTGCTGATAACCAGAACCATATTTATCTTCCAGAATTACCGTACGCAATACCTCATGCCTGTTTATGATATAACGGAAGGTATTTTCCAGCGCTTTTTCATTTACTTCACCTTTCAGTCGAATAACTGCGGGTATGTGGTATTGAATACTTCCTTCAAGCCTGTCGATAAACCATAAACGTTCCTGGCTAAATGACAAAGGGATATGTTCGGGGCGTACTTCGGCTACAACGGGCGGTAAAATATCTGTCGATGCATCTGCTGTCAACTGTGCCGCCAGCAGCGCTATTGTCGGATAGTCGAATACATCGTTAATCTGCATTTCCATTCCGAATTCTTTGCGGATAGCTGATACTAATCTCACTGCGAGCAACGAATGCCCGCCCAATTCAAAGAAATCGCCTGTTATGCTTATATCTTCCAGTTCCAATACCTCTTGCCAGATTGCTGCAAGTTTCGCCTCTGTTTTATTTCGAGGTGCGGTATAGCCTTGCTCCGACGATGAGGTTTCAGGATCAGGTAAAGCTTTACGATCTATTTTTCCATTTGCAGCAAGTGGAAAACTTGTCAGTTCTACCAAATGAGCCGGGATCATGTAATCCGGCAACTGCTCTTTTAAATAAGCCTGGATACCTGAACGGTCATATTCGCCATGCGGAATCACATAGCCTACCAGTTGCTTGTTTCCCTGCTTATCTTCGCCTGCAAGTACTATTGCCTGGCTCACCAGTTCGCTTTGTTCCAATATACGGCCCACTTCGCCGGGCTCAACGCGATAGCCTCTTATTTTTACCTGGTCATCTACCCTTCCTATAAATAATACATTACCATCGGGCTCGTATTGCACTTTATCACCGGTGGCATACATTAATGCACCTGTTTGATCAAAAGGATTTACAACAAATTTTTCTTTTGTGAGCTCACGGTTATTCAGGTATCCTTTTGCTACGCCGTCGCCGGCAATAAACAATTGTCCCGGTACTCCGACCGGACACAGGTTCATATCCTTACTTAATATGTAGGTTTTTGTGTTGGAAAACGGCTTACCTATCGGGATAACAGGACCATAACTATGGTTTTCATTCACCTCGTGCACCAGTTTGCCAATAGTTGTTTCGGTTGGACCGTAGTGATTTACAATGCGGCAGGTGGTTCCAGTTTCCCGGATCATATCTACCACGGTAGCCTGCAAAGCCTCTCCACCAAATATTAATAGTTTATTTGGTAATAGCGGCTGTCCGTCCATTGTCAGTGCCTTCCAATGGGATGGGACTATCTTTAAACAGTCAATCTGATGATTATTAAAATATTCATGCAAGCCCTCAATATGACTCACTGTTTCTTTGGTAAACACGTGTAGTGTGCCACCTGTTAACAGGGAGCCATACAATACGGTATTACCCAAATCGGTAGCTATTGATGATACCAGCGCAAAGCTTTTACTTTCACCGATTTTTATACGATCATCCAAACCATACACGTAATCCACCAGGTTAGCATGACTCACCAGAACGCCCTTTGGTTTCCCTGTGGAACCTGAAGTATAAATAACGTACGCAATGTTGCCTGGCTTGAGATCGGTTACCGTATTTGTTGCCGGCTGTTGTCTCAATGTGGCTCTGTCTTCGTCCAGTTCTATAATGTCAAGGTTTACATCAGCTGGTAATTTATGGCTGACAAAGCTATTTGTAACTACTACCCGGGCTTTGGTATCCTCCAGCATATAACTGATACGATCCTGCGGAAAATCTGCGTCAATAGGTACATAGGCACCTCCCGCTTTCAATATTCCCAATATACCGATCAGCATGTCAAGGCCGCGTTCTACCAGCAATGGCACCAATGTATCTTCTTTTACGCCTTTGCTTCGCAGGTAATGCGCCAATTGATTGGAACGTTCGTTTAGTGCATGGTAGCTTAATTGCTGCTCTTCAAAAGCAACCGCTATCGTTCCCCCGTTTTTTTCAGCCTGCTCTTCAAATAAACCTGAAACCGTTTTGTCTTTTGGACAGGCAACCCGGCTATCGTTGAATTTAACCAACAATTGTTGTTCTTCAGAGGACGTCAGGATATTGATACTATTAATGCTTTGGTCAAGCCTGAGAGGGAATTGCGCTATGATAAAAAATATTCGTTGGGTTAATAACGCTATTTCTTCCTCACTAAAATACTCATATTTAAATTGAGCCTGCAGCTCCAGCGCCTGTTGCTTGCCATAATCGCGCCAGCATAATTCTAAGGGGTTACGCTCATTTTCGTTGGCCAGCCTGACTATATTTGCATCGATATCTTCTCCGAAATTTAACTCGAAGTTTAATGGTTCATAATTAACCAAAACTTCGCATAAGTATTCCCCCGAACTCATCTTCAGGTCCCTGCTTAAATCTCCGATCTGGTAATTTTGATGCCGGTAATCGCTTCTCTGCGAACCCGCAATTTCTTTAAGCAACTCTGTTACCGTTTGATCCTTTTGGTAATGTCCTTTAAAAGGCAGGATACCGCTGAACATCCCAACCGTATTTCTTAATTGTCTTGAACCTCTTTTGTGGATCGTGTTTCCTAAAATAAATTCAGTTGAGGATGAAGTTTTACCCATGTAAATAAGCATCGCTGCCATGGTAAGCTGCTGTAAACCAGCCTGGGTAGTCACCTGTATTTCCTCTAATAAGGCACGTTGTTCTTCAGTGAGTGCAAAACTATAGGTTGCTCCTATCTTACCTTTAATCTCCGTGTTCTTTTTTTGAAGTAGTTTTTCCGGTTTTTCCGGGATTTTATTTTTCCAATATTCGCCGTCCTGCTGGTAATCCGCTGAACCATGATAGGCGTCAGCGGCGATTGCCGCGTCCCGGTATTGAGAATAGCTGAATAAAATCTCTTCGCCGCTTAATAACGACGCATATTTCCTCGCAACATATTGTACATAAACTATAAATCCATAGCCATCGGTAATTAAGTGATGGTATTTCCCAAAAAACCAATGCTCCTGGTCGTTAATTTTTATTAAAAATTGTTCGAATGGTAAATTCCCCTTATTTAGCAGAAATGGAGTGTTAAACCGTTCCTGCATCCAGGCGCGCGCAGCCTTGTCACCATCACTGTTTTTGCTAAAATCGAGATCGATTAATTCAGCCCCTGTATAATCCTCGGAATATTCACAAAGTAAATCCTGGCCCTCCATATCAAACCGCATTTTAAACGAATCGATTATTGCAGGAGCTGAATTTACAGCTTCGTGAAACTTTGTTTTATCTAAATTGCCTTTTAATATGATATACCCGCCAATGTTATATTGCGGGCTATCAATATTTAAAAGTTGATCCATATATACATCCTGTTGTGCAGGATGCAAAGGAAAAAAGGTCTCAGGCATAAAAATTATTCGATAATTGTAAATTAAGGCAGAAAAAATTTAGGTTATTATTGAACTACATTAGCTTCTTTTTCATATAGAAGCTCTTTCTCTCCATATAAGCGTTCGGCAATCATCCCCCGGTCACGGCATAATTCTACCAGTTTGTTTGACTGTACGATCGGGTTGGATTCATCCGTGTACTTGATACTGCTGATGAATTCGCACCAGGGTTCCATCCCCATGGCATATACATAAATTTCTTTCGGATTGAATATGTCTACCAGGTCCATCCCTTTTTTACAATCGGAACCTGCCAGCCTTCTGCTGCCGTCCATGTCACGTGGCAGTTTCTTTGTCAGCAGCGGCCCGTAAAGCCAGGTCAGCGGCGCTCCGTCGCATTCCATCCCGATGAAGATCACATCTACATCCCCGATCGCTTTGTGGATCAGTTCGTACAGTTTTGGCTCTACGATCCTTGAGTCGGCCAGGAAGATCAGCTTGAACTCGCCTATCTTTACCAGGTAACAGCTCTTGGTCAGTATATTCAAATCACTGTGCTCCCCGATAAACGGCAGGCCGGTGATGATCGCATCGGCAAAATGGATGGTCTCCATCTCGTCGATGGCAAACACATTGTTAAACCCTACATTGTTGAACATCAGCTTCAGGTCCGGGTCCTCCAGCTTGCCGCTCGTGGTACGCGGCACAATCAGGTTCTTGATCTTATGCCGCAGCGGCAGCAGTGTTTCGAACAGGATATGGTCCTGGTGATTGTGTGTGATCAGTACATAGTCGATCGTATCGGGCAAATCGGCATCTGAAAAATGCTGTACATCTGAATGATAACCATAGTAGCTGATCAGCGGGTCTACCAGGATGCTGATGTCTTTGGTCTCTACCAGTATACAGGCATGACCGAAATAACGCATCCTTACTTTATCGCCTGTATACCTTTGATATGGCGGTGGCGGGGTTTCAGTGAAAAAGGTCTCAAACAGTGCTTCCTGGTCATTGGTAATCCCCAGCAGCTCCTTTATATATTCATAGCTCTGCGCCTCCCGCTTCATTTTGGACAGTACATCTATCCGCGCGTCGTCAAACTGGATATCCAGGTGCAGCACATCCGGCTCATCTAACCTGGGTGTGCTCAGGCAGAACGGGCGCTCATCATTATTGGTGATCCACAGGGCGATGCTCTGTGAGCTTTTATTATAAAACTCGCTTTGGTACAGCAGTGACTCGAAAAACCTGAAATCGGGGTTGTTGGCACGGTCGTAATATAATTCCACATAACCTCTTAGTATTTCAGGCACTTTTGGATATACATCTTCCAGCCCGAAGCCTTTGGCTTCTGCTGCCAGCAGCTTGTCCAGGTCTTTGATCGCTTTGGCAAACTGGATCACTTTCTCCTGCTTGCGGTAGGTTTCTTTTTCCAGCGCCGATACTTCCTCCAGACGGCCCCCTCCGAAATCCATAAATGGCCCGCCTTTCATCTTCGGGTTCAAACAGGCATTGGCATGAATCGATGGCGCCATCAAATACGACTCCATGATCGTTAAATGACGACCTACTATATTCATCGCTGCCGTCCCCGGTGATATTAAATGACTCCAAGCATACCACTTATCTACCAGTGGCTCCAATACTACGTTCGGCTTTAAGTATAACTGTTTACTCATAATCACGGATATTTATTGTTTTTTGTTCTTTGATACTATTTTATCCAAACCATTATTATTATTCGAGCTTAACTTCGGGGCAATAAATTAAGCTTCTATTAAGTATAGGTATCACAAACAATATTTATGTCTGTAATACATTTATATTATCGTATAAGCATATTTTGAGTTTAATTCAACAAACATGCCAGCAATACTCTTAAATTGTTGCTGTTAGCTTGTTTATATAAGTGACACACTGATATGTTTTGTTGGTAAAAGTCATGGTAATAAACACTCAAAATCATTTTTTTAATATTCTTAATGTTGCCGTTATTTTAAAGCGATTAAAAAATTGCGAAACAGCTTATGGGGATATTTATCCTCATTTGCAAACGCCTCCAAGTAAATTAATTTCCTCCCCATTTAATTTTTTTCATACTAAATTAACTTATCTGGCAGAAACGCGATAAATATCAACTAATATTTTTACGTAAATAAAAAAAATAAGTTAATATCCCTGGGCACAATTTGGAATAGCTTAAAAAGAATTATTGAATATTTCAGGTTGCCGCAGACGGTTTAGTAGGCCACAATTAAAAATAGTTAATGACTAATTGTTCAATTGTCAAATCATTCAAATATCGTATTTCCGTATTAAAGAAAATCTAATTTAAAATTAATAAAATATTTACAACATGAAGAAAATACAAGTATGACAACTGTATCTGCATTTAATTTTTAATAAATAATTAATTTAAAGTAGATAAAAATCATCAAATCAGGGATTATTTTACTCACTTAGGTTAAAATAGTACTAACTTGGGGATTAAAGGCTTGCGCCAATTCGTTCTCAACCATTATAATTAATCGTAGCTCAAGTTAATTTAACTTATTTTTAATTCTATATATAATAAGTCCCATTTCCCCAAAGTCCAATGCCATAAATTAATGATAACGGATATTACAATTAAACATACGAAGTTATAGGTTGACGGGATTGGCACGGAGCAAATGGATAGTGGCTTGGAGCCATTATTCGGCAATCGATTGTAATTACCTTACTTTATTCAATTGCAACAATGTTTTTACAATGTACTGCTACATTTTCATTCCGGCCATTCCGGTGGGGAAATTGAATTTTACCGGCTTAAAGGTGCTAAACGACTTACTACCTTCTTTGATTTTAATGTTTTGATCCACAGCAACATCGTTAAATTGTTGTGTCAATCCGCTGGTCGGCCATTTTATCTCTATGTTTTCAATCAACGTAGCCTGCGCTATACCGATATGTTGCTGCAACGGATTTGAGCCAAAGCTCCCACCCGAGTTAACATCGCGGTAAACCGAACGCTCTATACCGTTACTTTTAAATGTAACCTTAATATGGGCTCCTATTGCGGCGCGGTTGGATTTTGCTCCTTCGAGTGCAATATTTATCCAATGGTTGCCCCCCTGGCCCGGGTTAATATAAAGGGCATTTTCGTATGCGTCTCCTGCATACGCACCGCCCAGATGGATAAAAATATCTTCGTTCCCATCATTATTCATATCCGCAAAGGAGACGCCATGCCCTTTTTGAAGACTGCCAACACGAGCGGATGAAGTTACATCGATAAAACGCTTACCATCTACGTTTTTGAATAGCTTATTAGGTATCAGTGATTCGAATAACCTGTTGCCTGTACCTAAATAAAAATCAAGGTAACCGTCGTTGTCAATATCACCAAAGTTTCCACCCATGGCGTAAGTTAATTTATTGAGCCCCATTTTATCAGAAACATCCTCAAACGTTCCATCATGTTTATTTCTGTACAAATACACTTTGCCCACATCGCCGTTAGGTATGTGCAGGGCCGCCTGTGCGGCGTATTTCGCCAATGATTCCGTATATCCATAACCACATATTAATATATCAGGCCATCCGTCATTATCATAATCCCAAAACCAGGTGGCAAAAGTACCGGGGTTCTTTTTTATACCGGCCACCTGGGTTACGTTCTTAAATTTTACCGGGCCGTTTTTAACCGTCTCATTTTTAAGCAGTATTTCCTCCCCGGTCATGGTAGATATAAAAATATCTGGTAGCCCGTCGTTATCAAAATCACCCGAAGTTACTCCTTTTACAAAGGCGCTTATTGCGCAGTTGGCTTGCACTGCTACATTTGTAAAGGTTCCGTTTTTATTATTAATGTATAGTTCGCAGGGATTATCATCACCCGGCTTTGACTCATTGCCAATAAAAAGATCAAGCCAGCCATCGTTATTAAAATCGGCCCACGTTGCGGTTTGTGTTGGATGAAATGAAAGCAATCCGCTTTGCCTGGTAACGTCGGTAAATGTGCCATCACCGTTATTTCTTAAAAGGGAGTTTGGCTCCTTACCAAATTTCCCCTGCCATGCGCCGCGTAACACAAAAATATCTTTAAGACCATCGTTATTATAATCAGTTTGAATAATTTGTAACCCACCCGTTAAATAGCCGAGGCCTGAGTGCTGCGACATATCTGTAAAAGTTCCATTCCTATTATTCTGGAAATAATGCATGGTTTCATCAAGGCCCCAACTGCTGGTAATAATATCAGGATATCCATCATTATTAAAGTCATCGATAATTACACCCCCGGCCATGTCTCTCGTATTCAATCCCAACGAACCGGCTACATCTTTAAAGGGTTTTATTCGATCAAGGGCGTCTTTGTTTTCCTGTTTGATTAGTAAGTCAGGAGGTACCTGTGCCGGGTATTCGCCCGTCGTCATGTAAGCAATATTAATTAACCAGCGCGATTCATAGTCGTGGGAGTCTTGCTCTAATAGTTTTTTATATAATTTGATGGCTTCTTCTGAGCCTGTTTTATCTGCATGTACGCCGCCTGGGGAAATGGGATATATGCAAGATTCAGCGGTATGATTGTGAATACAGTTTGTGCGCTCCCCTAACCTTAAATATGCCAGGGCGAGTTTTTTTGTTATAAACTGGCTCTGCAGATAATCGTTTTTAGCGCCATTGCCGAGCAATTGTTTGTATATATCTATCGCTTTTTGTTCCTTGCCAAGCTCCAGTAATGCATTTGCTTTAAGGAACAGCGCTTCCACCCCATCCGCATTACCAGCCGATACTTCGATTACCGAATCGGAATGATTTATTATGGCCTGTGCGGCATACGGGTTCTTGGGGTCGTTTTCAAATTGAGCTTGCGCCCGCAACATCGCAATCATATCATCATTGGGTGATTTTTTATGCGTACATGAAAAAAATCCAAGTATCGCAACAGCTATTAGAATACTGTTGTAACATGTTGCTTTGTATCTTAAAAAGAAAATCATAAATTTTTAAACGCAATACTACTCCCAACAAGTTAATGTAATTAAAACAAGTTTCTTACAGAAAAACTATAAAAAATCAAAGGCCGCTTTTCAGCAGCCTTTGATTTGGTTAAGGTTATTATAATTTTGGATTGTTATCTGTTTCCTGTGTAGGAATAGGCAGATATTGCAATGCCGGTGTGTACCAGGAGATTGGCTCGGTGGCAAAATACCCTTTAGCCCTCCAGCGAAGGATATCAACATTTCTCACTTCTTCGTCCGCCATTTCAACGGTTTTTTCATGAATAATTGCTGCTGTAATATTGGCTTTAGTAGCAGTAGGATATTGTGCTGTTGGGTACAACGGCATATTTACGCTTGGCCTGGCCCTTACCTGGTTTAAATAAGTAACAGCGCTAGCCGGATTACCCAATTCGTTTTCACATTCGGCCAGGTTTAACAACACCTCAGCATAACGTAAAATGCGCTGGTTGTTGCTTCCAGGATGAAAAGCCGCTGTAGGTCTGTCTTCTTTATAGATAAGCTGGAATTTTCTCCAACCAACCTTAATAGTAGTACCATGTACAACAGATGAGTTTCCGTTTTGGTCGGCATCAACCAATGTGGCTGTGCCATTATCAAAAGTGTCACCGGTTTGATATACGGTATAACCATAGCGCGGGTCATTTTTAGTGCCGGTGCCAGCAGCCACATTTTCAAATTCATTTAAAACATGGTTTGATGGTATAAGGTTTCTCCAGCCGATTGGATCGTATTCCTGGTTACGCACAGTTGTCTGATCAGCAGAGGTACCGTCGCCGGTGCCGCTTCCCCAGTTAAAGTTATTATCACCTTTGTCAGAATAAACCATTTCAAAGATCGACTCACTGTTAAATTCAGTTTCTTCTTCAAAATTATCCAGATACCTGGCGGTAAGTGAATACCCATCAGGACCGGTTGTCGGGATTTTTAAAAGTGCTGCCTTAGCGCCGGCATAATCGCCGTTTTGCATTAAAACACGGCCGAGCATCGCATTTGCTGCTGCACTGGTTGCCCTCGCTATGTCAGTACTTGGATATCCGGATTTTCCGGGAAGAATAGCAGCAGCATCCTGCAGATCCTTAGTTATCTGTGCATAAATAGCTGCAATCGAAGCTTTCGGTTGTGCACCATCTGCTGTTTTTACCGTACTGGTGTACATGGGAACACTTCCCCAAAATGTTACCAGGTCGAAATAAGCCCAGCCTCTTAAAAATTTGGCCTCGCCAACAAGACGGTCTCTTAAAGCTGCATTATCAGTTACGTTAGGGGCATTGTCCGTTACCGTATTTGCCCTGTGAATAACCGTGTACAAACTTTGATATACAGCGTTCATTACCGGGTTACCCGGATCTGAATCACCGGGACCGCTCAATAACTGAAACCTGGCTACTTCCAATTGACTTCCACCCGTCGCCACATCATCGCTGCGCATGTCGTGTAAAAAAAACCATTCGCGGCCAACAAGGTTGCTGCCGTGCCATGCTGAATAAATTGCATTGGTACCAGCAAGCAACTGAGCCGAATTTTTGAAGTAATCAGACGAAGCAATTACATTAGAGTCGGTGGTATTCAAACTTTTTTTGCAGGAGTACACCGATGCTACAATCAATCCAACCGTGAGGATACTGACATAAATCTTTTTATTTTTCATAATATTTTCTTTTATTAAGTTCTCAATTATTAAAAACCAGCCTGAATACCAAATAAGAATACCCTTGCAGCAGGATATTGACCAAAATCAACACCATTAGTAAGCGTTCCGCCCGAGCCTGTATTTTTGTTACCAACTTCAGGATCAAACCCTGTATATTTTGTAATGGTGAACAGGTTTTGTGATGAAACATAGATTTTTAAACGGCTGATAGCATTACCTGTGAACGATTTAAGTGCTGCAGTTGGAATACTGTAACCTAATTCAAGATTTTTCAACCTTAAGTATGAACCATCTTCTATCCAACGTGTTGAAAGCCGACCGTTTCCATTTGGATCTCCAACAATAGCTCTTGGAATACTGGTGTTGGTATTTGACGGTGTCCATGCATCTAACACAGCAGTGCTGGCATTAAATAGCCGTGGCATCCCTTGCAAAATGATATTCTCTGCGTTTAAAATCTTATTACCGTGTACACCCTGGAAGAATATACCAAGATCGAAGTTTTTATAAGTCGCGTTGTAATTTAGCGAATAGGTGAATTTTGGTAAAAAGCTGCCGATATTGGTTTTATCATAGCTATCTATAACTCCATCTGGTTTACCATTTGGCCCGCTGATATCTTTAAATTTAATATCGCCCGGCGCTGCACCGGTTTGTCCGCTGGCTGCTGCTTCTGCTTGCGTCTGAATAATACCCTGTGCTATCCAACCATAAAAGTACTGTACAGACTGACCTGCAACAGTGTTTGTGAATGGCTGACCCGCACCAAAATCTGGATCGGAATTTGACGCTATAGAGGCTGTGGGCGTGTTCAGTTTTAAAACTTTATTACTCATAACGCTTAGAAGTCCGGTTACGTCCCATTTAAAATCACCATCTCTTTTGTGGTAACCAAGCGCGATTTCAGCACCCGTATTGCGCATTGACGCAACATTTTCAAGGGTACCTGCGCCCTGGAAACCTTCGCTAAATGGCGTAGGCACCCGTAGGATAAGGTTATCAGTTTGTCTTCTGAAAAACTCCGATACCAGCGTAACTGTGTTATTAAATAATCCAAGATCTAACCCGATATTTAATTGTTTGGTTGTTTCCCAGGTTAAATCGGCATTAGACAATCCATTCGTAAAAGAACCATTGCCACCACCCGGGCTACCATTATCGAAAGGATAATAAGTTTGATTTGATTGAACAGGTGATAAATAAGGATAATTGCCTAACGATGAAATCGGAATACCGGTTATACCGTAACTGGCCCGTAGTTTCAATTCAGATATTGACTTGCTGTTTTTCAGGAAATCTTCCTGATCAATTTTCCATCCAATGGAAGCTGCCGGGAAATTGGTATACTTATGGCCCGGCGCCCATATTGAGGAACCATCCCTACGAATAGAGCCGCTTAATAAATATTTACCCGCATATTCATAGTTTACACGTGCCACGTACGATTGAAGCATATTAGTTTCTCTTGTACTATTAGCCGCAACATTTGATGCGCCATTAAGGGAGGTAACGGTATTAGTAGCCTGATTTCCGGAAGAGGTTTCATTTACGAACACACCACCCTGCTGTTCATAAACCGCAGTGGCAGCAACATGATGTAAACCAAAGGTTTTATCAAAATTTAACTGCTGTGTGTATAATTGTACCGTGGTTGATAAACGATCATTTGCGATTGCTGCCGATGATGCACTAGACGTACCCCCATCATTAAAAATCGGTGTATAATTATTCTGAAAAGCATTTGTATAATCAATGCCGACTGTTGACCTGAATTTTAACCAGGATGTGAAATTAACGTCCAGGTATGCTGTTCCAACAATCTTCAGGGTATTAACAGTATTGGAACCAATCAAAGCTCCTTCAACCGGATTGGTTGGGTCAGATCCGTCAAAACTACTGATAGGGCCCTGGTATCCGCCTGGATTGGCTGGATCGTGAAGCGGGATATAAGGAGGCATTCTTATCACGTTGGTAAGGAATGTTCTGTTCTGTCCCAGTGTTGCATCATAATGCTGCAAACTTGATGCAGTGTACAGATTTTCACCGAAAGTAAATACCTTACTTATTTTATGATCGGAGTTGATCCTGTAATTGTACCTTTTGTAACTTAATCCAACTGCAATACCATCCTGGTCAAAAAAGCCAGCTGAAGTATAAAAACGCGATACATCATTACCGCCGCTTAAAGAGAGGTTGTTAGCAGTGATCAGCGCATTATTTCTAAAATAGGCGTCCTGCCAGTCGGTATTTGTTTGGGCATAAGTTTGACTTGCGCCAGGGTATACAGGCATGTTAAAATTGGCCGACGAAAAACGTGGAGGAAGATTGCCTGCTCCATCAAGTGCGGTTGCATATTGCACATATTGGTTAGTATTTAATAAATCTAATTTTTTCGATGGGCTTTGTCCGCCTACGTATGAATCAAGATTTACCTGTACTTTACCATTCCTGGCTCCTTTTTTTGTAGTAATTAATATAACACCATTTGTAGCTCTTGAGCCGTAAATAGCTGCGGCGCTGGCGTCCTTTAGTACTTCAACCGATTCAACGTCCTTTACATCAAAACTGGCAAGGTTCCCGGTTGGGAAACCATCAACCACATACAAGGGATCAGATGCGAAACTAATTGAGCTGATACCCCTGATAGTTACAACGGGTTGGGTACCGGGCGAACCATTATTGGTTACAGTTAAGCCAGCTACCCTGCCTTGCAACGCCTGATCAAGGCTTGTTACGGGCAAAGCATTAACAGTTTTAGCGTCCAGCGAACTAATAGCGCCTGTTATAGTACTTTTTCTCTGAGAACCATAACCAACAACAACAACCTCATTAAGTGAACGTGAATCAACTAACAACTTAACGTTGATAACTGTTCGGCCGTTTACAGCTGCTTCCTGTGTAAGGAAACCGACGTATCTGAACACCAATACCGCGCTGTTATCAGGCACGTTAATTTTATAATTACCGTTATTATCGGTACTTACAGCAGTGGTGCTTCCCCTTAACGTTACACTTACACCAGCCAAAGGCTGGTCAGCATCATCAGTAACAGTTCCCGAAATCCCGATAGCCTGGCGGCTCTCATTTTGATTTGCCTCAACCTCGTTAGGTTTGCCGGTTGGATGAATTATCCTGTTTAATACAATAGCATTGCCGGATACCTCATACTTTATGTTTTGGGAAGTTAATAATTGTGAAAGTATGTTTGAAAGTGTTTCATTCTTAAAAGATACAGTAACCTTGTTATTGGCTTGTATCAAAACGGGACTATAAATAAAGGTAATATTGGCTTCTCTTTCAATAGTAGCCAAAACTTTACTTATTTCTTTGTCCTTAGCGTTAAGGGTTATCTTACGATTTAATACCTGTGCATTTGTATTATTTGCTAAAGCTCCACCTATTAATGTGAGGCCGAGAGCAATATTTATAACCGTTATGCGCATAATTGCATTGAATAAATGTTTTTTTTTCATAAATTTGGTTTGGTAAGTAGGATTTTATAAAAAATTCGACAAAGGTCTCCCCGTATGATGTCAGAAAGCATATTTCAGGGAGAAAACGACTTCATCGGCAGTGTGACAGCACTGCCGATTGATTTTTGAGTATTTTTTTTACATACGCTGGCGATTTAATTGTTTACTAATCAGTTAATTAAGTTAATTAATTACAACCTTTACCATCAATCACAATATGTCCGTCTATAATCTTGTATTCAGCTTCAACAGCTTTGCAAATTAGTCTCAAGCGCTCGTCGAGCGGCTGGTCAACCAGCGACGCAGTTAATTGACAGTTAGCCATAATTTTTTCATCATAAAGAATACTCACCCCGTAAGCCTCTTCGATTGTAGAAATTACTTTCGGAAACGGTGTGCCTATAAAATTGAAGTATATCTTCGTCGATTCTTTCGATAGCAAAAGAGGTTTTTTAAGAACTACCTTTTCAAGATGCAAGTCATCACGGTACAACACGACTTGCTGATTAGGTGTAAGTAAAATGGAGTGTCTGCCATTAGCAGAATTATCTTTGTTATGGGTTGTTACTTCCACTTTGCCCGTACTAACAATTACTTTATACTGATTATCTCCCTTTTTGGCCTTGATTATAAAGCTGGTTCCAACTACCCTTACCGTTAATTCATTTGAGTACACAAAAAACGGTTTTTTGGGGTTTTTACTAACTTCAAAAAAAGCTTCACCGATTAAACTCACTTCACGTTTATTTCCGGTAAATACATTTGGATAACGTAACTGAGCGTTCGGTCTTAAAACAACCGAACTATGATCAGGCAGCTTGATAAGCATTGGTGTGGCGCCGTTGTTTGTTACCTGGTGATAGGTCTGTAACACAGCAACCTGGTCCGAAACTGTTTTTTTGCTTTTATAAACGTTATAACCAAACCAGCCAAGTGAGCTACAAACGGTTATAATTGCGGCATACCGTAACCAACCGGGTATTGCAAATTTCCTTTTGGGAAGAGGAATAATATCGGCAGTGGTTTGCTGATTATACCTGGATTTAACCGTCGCAATTATTTGATCGATTTGTTGTTGCGACAAATCCTGTACGGGTTTTACCCTAAAGGAGAGAATGATATTACTTGCCTGTTTCAGGTTTTCTTCACATTCGGGGCGTTTGGAAAGAAAATTCTCCCAATAACTGTCCTGTTCGCGCGAATTTCCTAAAACCCATTCTACAAAAGAATCATCCAATAAGAAATCCTCGATTTTACAATATTTACTATCCAGCATGCATTCAGGTATAAAAAGATCGGTCTATACTGGATATATTCCAAAATGTTTAAAATCTACTGGAAAAATTTAATTTATTTTTATGAAGGACAAAATAAGAGTAGTTTGTAAAAGAAAAAAGGGGGCAAACCTATTATAAGCAATAATAAACGGGGCTCTTTAGCCAGTATTTTCTTAAGCGCAAAATAGATTCGTGCAGCAAGTTATAAACCGATTGGCGGTTAAGCCCCATAACTTCAGCAATTTTATCCTGGTCCATCCCCTCATAAAAACGGAGATACATTATTTCTTTCTGACGTTTCGGAAGGTTATGCAGTATCTTATGAAGTTTTAAACATATTTCCTGCGACAGCTCCTGTTTGATAATACTGGTTTCAACATCAAACTCTATAATAAATTCATAGTTATCATCAAGAGACTCGGATGACTCCCATTTCGACTTTTCCCGGAATATTTTCAGCCGGAGTGCTTTAAAAAGATAAGCTTTTACGGATTCGGCCTGCCTGATCTTTTCACGGCGGTTCCATAACTCAAAAAATATATCCTGGATACAATCTTTTACAAAATCTTCATTGTTGACAAACCTGATACCATACCTAAACATTGGATTGGTAAATATCTTCATCAAATTTGTGTACGCATCTTCATTACCGGTTCGGAAATCGTTCCAAAGCTGGGTTGCACTTTTATTAGATATGAACTTAGTATCGTACACTCGTATGTCCGTAAATTTGATAAAGAATAAGTCGTGTAAATTATGTGTTACAATCGGATTAACAAAACTAAAAATTAATTTTATATCTGCAATCGATTGCAGATATTTTTTTAACATTTCTTAATCGATTTCTCAACATTTTCAATTACAGAAGTTATTTGATTCTTTGCCGCGATTTTCTTGTTCAAAAAAAATTTGATTTAAACCGGCAAAATAATTCCATAACTTTCGGGGCTTCAACTACATTCTCGAACTTCCGGCAAATAAAAATTTATGAAAGCTATTTGTGTATTCTGTGGCGCTAATTTTAACGGCGATCCTATACTAAGGCAAACGGTTGAGCAACTTGCTGAAATTATAGTAAACCGTGGCATCAGCCTTATTTTTGGCGGTGGAAAAGTGGGTGTAATGGGAATACTTGCTGACGCGGTATTAAATTACGGCGGAAAAGCAATTGGTGTAATACCGAAGTTTTTGATGGATAAGGAAGTGGGTCACACCGGTTTAACCGAACTTCATATTGTTGAAAACATGCACCAGCGCAAACAGCTAATGAATGACCTTTGCGACGGCATTATAACACTTCCAGGCGGCTTTGGCACCCTCGAGGAATTTTTCGAGGTTTTAACATGGCTGCAGCTTGGGCTTCACCAGCATCCCGTCGGTTTATTAAATGTGAATGGCTTTTACGATTTTTTATTGCAGCAAATGGATATAATGGTTGAGCAACAGTTTTTGAAGCCGACCAACCGTCAGCTGGTTTTAACATCCGGCGATCCGATTGAACTAATTGCCCTAATGGATAATCATAAGGTAATACCTGACGATGTATGGTTCAGAGACAGAAACTTAACTTAGCATACCACCTTCCCATAATATTTAGTAGAATTACCTTGTATCGCAGTTTTTTGCTTTTAAGATAGAAGACCAAGATTTTATTTCGCTTTCGACAGCATCGAAAAGTAAGACGTTTTTATACCTGAACCAGGCTTATTTAACCTCGGGTTCAGAAAAAACCTTTTATACAAATACGCCATCGTTAATAAAATCATAATCTAATTGTTAGGCTTGTCTTTTAAGCAACTTACTTTTTGTTACCGACTTCATAATGTCGAACACCGCAGCTATCGTGGAAATTACTTCTTTGCTATAACTCTGCTTATATAAAAATTTATCACAGATACTTTCGTCCCAGGGCTTAATAAAATGGTTTAAATAATAAGAATCGGCGGGGTTTACCAATATTTCAATATCATCAGCCCACTCATAGTTTATGGTGAGGATGCTGGCGTGCGTACGTTCCAAAATTTTAAACCCGATAGACGTTTTTGGAAGATGGTATAAAAACACCTGTCCGAAATCCTGCCAAGCATTAAAATTTAATTGCGCCTTATCATATAACACCAACTTGTTGTCGATATCCTGTACCACCCATCTGTGTGATTCTTTGGGTGCGATATATTCGCCTAATAATGAGGGTGTTTCCATGTAACCCATTTTTGCAACCCGTGCCTGCTCTTTAACAAACTTTACCGGGTCTTCTACATGCTCCAAAACGTGACGGCAAATAACATAGTCAAATTCTTTATCTTTAAATGGCAGGTTTTCGCCGTCAGCGTGAATAAATTTTTGATTTTTTAAAACTTTTAATGCGCCCGAGCGATGATAATTGTCTTCCACATATTTATCCACAACAACATGGGCTCTTTTATCGGGGTGGTTTCCGCCACCAACTTCCAAAACACTATACTTCCGTTTGATCAAAAGATGATCCATCGTTTTTGGGGTTCTTATCTTCATATTAAATAGGGGATTTCAGAATTTTGTAGCGGCATTTAAATGTTTAGAGCAAAGTTTTGCGGATAATAATTTTTCGCATTAAGATTTATACGCTAATTTTAAAAATAAGATGCGCAGCAATTCACTTGTTATATTTATGTTACAAGACTAAAATGGGCAAAGAAACTACTACCGACCTGGTTAAATTCATGCTTCCATATCCTGATAGCGTTAAGGCATCGGCATTATGG
>Ga0206797_1078_pt1 | contig 20660 bp, 15 predicted proteins | sample Alteio_BWOrgCont_69_FD_152894 | JGI IMG/M metagenome (GOLD analysis project Ga0206797, IMG submission 152894) | Enriched cells from forest soil in Barre Woods Harvard Forest LTER site, Petersham, Massachusetts, United States -... | ecosystem: Environmental > Terrestrial > Soil > Temperate forest >...
CATCGCGTTTGTCATGATCGTTGACACTGATGAATACCTGGCCTGCTTTAGGCAAGGCTTGATTAGCCGCCATCTGAGACTTGGCAAAGGCCGCGCCAAAGCTTGAGGCGATCCCCATGACCTCGCCGGTGGATTTCATCTCCGGCCCTAAAATAATATCTACCCCGGAAAAACGGCTGAAGGGTAGGACAGATTCTTTGACACAAATATATTTTAAATCTTCAGGATTAAGTAATTTGAAATCACGTAATTTTTTCCCTGCCATGATCTGTGCCGCGATCTTCGCCAGCGGCATGCCCGTGGCTTTGCTGACAAACGGAGTAGTGCGCGAAGCCCGTGGATTAACTTCCAGCACATAGACCTGATTTTTCTTGACCGCGAATTGGATATTCATCAATCCAATGACTTTCAGGGCATGGGCTAAACGAACGGTATGGTCTTTAATGTCTTTGATGACCTCTTCGCTCAATGTATGCGGAGGCAAAACACAGGCTGAGTCCCCCGAATGGATCCCGGCATTCTCAATATGTTCCATGACCCCGGCAACGTACACGTCATGCCCGTCGCAGATAGCATCCACATCCACCTCTTGGGCATCTTCCAGGAATTTATCGATCAACACCGGATGACCGCGGGAAACGCTATGCACCTCATCTAAAAAGGATTTGATCGATTCCTCATCATAAACAATGCGCATCGCCCGCCCGCCTAAAACGTAAGAAGGACGAACTAAAACCGGGTATCCAATACGGATGGCTGCAGCCAAGGTCTCTTCCTTGGTGATCGTTGAGGCATTGGCAGGCTGCTTTAACCCAAGGCTGTCCATTAATTTTGAAAAATGTTCCCGATTTTCGGCAAGATCGATCGAGTCGACGGTCGTCCCGATAATTGGCACGCCGGCCTGGGATAATCGGCGCGCTAAATTAAGCGGTGTCTGACCTCCAAATTGCACAATGACCCCGTCGGGTTTCTCTACTTCATACACATTCATGACATCTTCAAAGGTCAGCGGTTCAAAATACAATCTGTCAGAGGTGTCATAATCAGTGGACACTGTCTCTGGATTGGAATTGACCATGATGGTCTCAAAGCCCATTTCCTTAAGCGCAAAAGCCGCATGGCAGCAGCAATAATCAAATTCAATACCTTGACCAATACGATTAGGCCCGCCGCCCAAGATCATGATCTTCTTCTTTTTGGATTTGCGCTTGTTATTATTGATGATCGCCTCATCTTCAGTCTCATACGTCGAGTAATAATACGGCGTATACGCTTCAAACTCAGCGGCGCAGGTATCCACCAACTTAAAGGTCGCGACGATGCCCAGTTCTTTACGCAAGGCCCGCACATCTTTTTCACTTTTATTTAAAATTTCCGCCAATTGGGCATCAGAAAATCCGTATTCTTTGGCCTGGCGTAAAAGCTCAGGCCCCAAGGTCCCGCTCGAGGCGCCCACCGTTTTGATATGATCTTCCAATTCCAGGATCTGGGCGATCTGGTCAATGAACCAAATATCGATCTTAGAGATCTCTGAGACTTTCTCGATGCTCATGCCTTTTTGCAGCGCATATTTTAAATAAAAAATACGCGAGGCATTGGGCTCTTTCAGGCGCAGTTGAAGTTTTTCCTCTTCAATATACCGCCAGTCCTGTTTATTATCCAAACCGATATGGTCGATCTCAAGCCCTCGTAAACCTTTTTGAAGGGCTTCCTTGAAATTGCGGCCGATGGCCATGGTCTCACCGACACTCTTCATCTGAATGCCTAAAATATCCTTGGCTTCAGGGAATTTTTCAAAGGTGAACCGCGGGATCTTGACGACCACATAATCGATGCTCGGTTCAAAGCACGCCGGTGTTTCGCGGGTGATATCGTTTTGTATTTCATCTAAAGAATAGCCCACCGCTAATTTAGCGGCAAATTTGGCAATGGGAAACCCTGTAGCCTTGGAGGCCAGCGCCGATGAACGTGAGACGCGCGGGTTCATTTCAATGACGACCATGCGTCCATTCTTGGGGTCTATGGCGAATTGGATGTTCGATCCGCCTGTCTCAACCCCGATCTCACGGATCAAACGGATAGACGCGTCCCTCATATGTTGATATTCGGCATCGGTCAATGTTTGTGCTGGTGCGACCGTGATACTATCGCCGGTATGCACACCCATGGGATCTAAATTCTCGATGGAACAGACAATGACCACATTGTCAGCATGGTCCCGCATCAGTTCCAACTCATACTCTTTCCAGCCTTCAATGGATTCTTCGATCAAGATCTCATGGATCATGGAGCTTTCGATCCCTAAGGCCGCGATACGCTCAAATTCCTGCATGTCATGCGCGATCCCGCCGCCGGTGCCGCCTAAGGTGAACGAGGCCCGCACGATGCAGGGAAATCCAATGCTGTTAACCGCGTACTTGGCTTCTTCCACATTATAAGCAAAAACACTTTTAGGGACATCCAGGCCTACCTTGATGGACGCGGCTTTAAACTCGCTGCGGTCCTCGGCTTTTCGGATCACTTCATATTTAGCGCCCAGCATTTCAACATTATATTTGGCTAAAATTCCCTGCTCGTGAAGCTTCATCGCCAAATTAAGGCCTGTCTGCCCCCCTAAGGTAGGCAAAATAGCGTCGGGTTTTTCTTTGCGGATAATATACTCTAGGAATTCAGTGGTCAATGGTTCAATATAGGTAGCATCCGCAATGCCGGGGTCTGTCATGATGGTCGCGGGATTGGAATTGACCAAGACCACTTGATAGCCTTCTTCCTTCAAGGCTTTGCAGGCTTGGGACCCGGAATAATCAAATTCGCACGCTTGTCCGATCACAATAGGGCCAGCGCCGATGATCATGATCTTTTTAATATCAGTGCGTTTGGGCATTTTTATGGTTCTCTATCATATCAATAAATTGATTGAACAAATATTTGGCGTCATGCGGGCCAGGAGCTGCTTCCGGGTGATACTGGATGGAAAATGCCGGAAATTTCTTGTGCCGGATACCCTCGACGCTCTTATCATTCAGGTTCACATGGATGACCTCTACCTCATCAAGATCAAGGCTTTTGATATCCACACAAAAGCCATGATTTTGGCTGGTAACCGCAATGCGGTTCCCTTCAAAATCTTTGACCGGATGATTGGCGCCATGATGGCCGAATTTTAATTTATATGTTTTGCCGCCCAGGGCTAATCCCAGGATCTGATTGCCCAGGCAAATACCGAAAATGGGGAGCTGTCCTAATAATTCTTTGACCGTGCTGATCACATAGGTCACCACCGCAGGATCTCCAGGACCGTTGGATAGGAAAATTCCGTCGGGATGGATAGCCATGATCTCTTTAGGCGTGGCCGTTGCTGGAAAGACATGCACCTCGCAGCCCAGATCCGCCAAAATGCGCAAAATATTGAATTTAATGCCGCAGTCAATGGCCGCGATCTTGTATATCCTTGGGCCCTGAGGCTTCCATACATATTTTTTAGAAGTACTGACATCCTTGACAAAATCCATCCCTTCCATGGAAGGCATCTCATCTATTTTCTTTTGAAGGCTCTTAGGGTCAAAATCTTCCGTTGAAATAAGTGCTTTCATGGCGCCGCTGATACGTAAATGACGCGTCAAGGCACGGGTATCCACGCCCTCGATGGCAATGATCTTATTATCATTTAAATATTCTGTGAGGCTTTTCTTGGCACGCCAATTGGAAGGACGACGGCAGAATTCTTTGACCACGAAGCCTTTGACATGGACGCGGTCAGACTCAACATCCTCATCATTAACGCCGTAATTACCGATCAAAGGGTAGGTCATCACCACGATCTGGCCGGTATAGGAAGGATCGGTCAGGACTTCCTGATAACCCGTCATCGCTGTGTTAAAGACAGCTTCGCCTGCGGTTTCCCCGGTCTCTTTTAAAGTACGGCCGCGGAAGCTCGTACCGTCCTGAAGATATAATATTGCTTCTTTCATGCCCTGCTTTTTAGTTGAAAATGTCGCGGATTTCGTCGGCGGGAAGAATTACCTCCATGCCTGAAACACTATAAAGCAGCTGGACTTTCTTGTCAAGGAAAATGGGGCCTTGATTATCTTATTTCAGGATATCTTTAACTGCGGCGATCAGTTCTTCCTGGGGCATGGTTTTTTGAAAATAATCGCGGGCACCGCAAGAAGCGTAATCGATCAAGTGTTTGGGGGTATCCGTGGATGTGTAGAAAATAACCGGGATATCATGGGTCATTGGACTGTTTTTAAGCTTTTTACAAAGCTCTATGCCTGAAATACCTGGCAGCAAGATATCCAAAATGATCAGGTCTGGGGTTTGTTCCTGAGCCATCTTCAATCCATTAGGCCCGTCTTCTGATAAAAGGACATTAAAATCATGTTTGGCCAAGATCTTGCTCATCAGGGCCCTGTCTACGGGATTGTCATCGATCATCAATATTGTTTTCTGATGTGCCATAATTAGATAAAGTATACAACCATTCCAGCATTGCCAGCAACTATTGTTTCATTTCATTTGCTGTATGCTATACCCCACCTTTTCAATCGCCTGCCTGATAGCTTGATTGATAGGAAAAAGTTTCTGCCCGTAAACAGGGTCAATGTTCATCACTGAAAAAGTGTGCTCGGCCAATGATGGCGCCTTAAGCCCTTTCTCTAATTTTTCCTGAGTACGTTCACATTCCTGGGATTGATTTTCTTTGATGACCTTGCATGTCATCAAAACGGGTTTGCCATGCTTGTCCGTGCGGGTGGTAAAACCAAATAAACGGCAGAGGCCAGGGCGATAAGCATAGGCGCTGCAGCGGCCTTGTGTCTTATTGATTGGATCTGCTTCGTAAAGGATACAGGTGTTTGGAGTGCTGCTTGATCGGATATTGTCCAGCTTCGCAAGGGCCAGTCCTTGTGACCACAAATACACCGCTAATGGCAATACTTCCGCCACTGTCGTCTCGATCTCAGGGGTAGAACAGCAGGCCCCGCAGCCTTTTTTGCATTTAAGTCCGGTCTGTTGGGCGAAGTCTTTTGTCCGGCGGCTGGTCTCATCAAACAAGACCATCATATCTGTGATGATCTTTTGATCCGTGGGAGATAATTTTTGAACGATGTCATCAAAACTCAATATTCTCTGTCCCTTGCCCGGCGTTCTTTTATTGTTGCGCCAAAGCTTTCAGTACATCTTCTTCTAATTCAGGGTCCATGGGGTCAGTCCTGGAACCAAAGCGGGCGATGACATGCCCCTGACGGTCTACCAGAAATTTATTAAAATTCCACGTGATACTGCCGTTAAACCCCGATGCTGTGGTCAAGTATTGATATAACGGCAACGCTTGCGGCCCTTTCACCTTGATCTTGGAAAACAAGGGGAAGCTTGTCTTATAGGTCAATTCACAGAACTGCTTGATGCTGCTATCATCCCCGGGTTCCTGGTCTAAAAAATCGTTGGATGGAAAAGCCAGGATAACAAAGCCCCGTGATTTATAGCGCTCATATAATTTTTCAAGGCCGGTATATTGAGGGGTAAATCCGCAGCGGCTTGCGGTATTCACGATCAAGAGCACCTGCCCCCGATAGTCGCCCAAGCTTTTTGCTACCCCTTCTATGGTCTTTACTTTAAAATCATAAATACCTTGCGCCCCGCTTGGGATCGGGGCATCCTGCGCCTGCGCCCGACGAAAAACAATAAAAATACTCAAAACCAGCAAACCAATGATCACTATTTTCATATACTCTCCTGCGTTCACTAAATATATGCCACAACTTCGATCTCCACCAAGGAATCTTTGGGGATGCGGGCGACCTGGATGGTGCTGCGCGCCGGAGCTGTTTCAGCCTTGAAATGCTTGGCATACACTTCATTCATGCCTGCGAAATCATTTAAGTCTTTCATAAAAACAGTGGCCTTGACCACTTTGTCCAAGGATGATCCGCCGTGCGTCAAAACAGCGATAAGATTCTGGATGACCTGCTCTGTTTGCTCTTTAATGCCGCCGGGCACCATGTTGCCTTGACGGTCCAAGGGGATCTGTCCGGCTGTATAAATTAAATTACCAATAGATACCGCTTGATTATAGGGCCCTACCGGTAAGGATGCTTTGTCTGTTTTAATGATCTTCTTGCTCATGTCACGACTCCCTGTTTTTTGATGATCGCCTGTGCCACGGTGTGCCCGCTGGCCCAGGCCCATTGAAAATTAAATCCGCCGATGCGGCCATCCACATCCAGGATCTCTCCGGCAAAAAATAAACCGGGTACTAATTTTGATTCTAATGTTTTAGGGTTGATCTCCGACCAATCAATGCCTCCTGCGGTCACTTCTGCCTTACTATACCCGAGCACTCCCGTAACATCAAGGGGATATTGAACGCATCGGCAGATCAAATTCAAACGGGATGTTTTATCTAATTGATTCATCGCCAGATCTGCCTCAAGGCCTGTTTTTTTCAGGATAATATCAACCAGACGCTGGGGCATTAATTCGATCAGCACATTCCTGATCGTTTTGCGGGGGATATCCTTCTGGATCTTCGCCAAATACGTTTGCAGGGAATTCTCGTCGTGATCTGGGATGAAATTAACCTTGACCATCTTCTTGCCTTTGGCCCGAAGATAGTGGCGGCTGATATCCAGGGCAGAAGGCCCTGAAAAACCAACATGTGTAAAAAGAAAGCTGTCCCTGCAGGAAAACTGTTTCTTCCCATCCTCTGTCAGTGAAAGCTCAACGTCCAGGGTAATGCCTGATAATGACTTGAGATCATTGTCTGACGTTGTGAGCGGTGTCAGTGCCGGATCAGTTCCGATCATCGGATGCCCGAATGATTGAGCCAATCGATATCCTGTTCCGTCGCTGCCTGTCGTGGGATACGACAAGCCTCCTGTTGTCAAAACAACGTTCTTACCATTAAAATGAAAATTGTCGCCTTTAAGCGAGTATTCATTATTGTTAAAGCTGATGGCCTTGACCTTATGTTCGACTAATAGTGTGATCTTCGATACCTCTACTTTACGCATCAGCGCATCCAGGACAGTCTTTCCAGAATTAGTGGAAGGAAAATACTTGCCCGTGGGCTCAAGGAGGAGCTCGACACCCAGATCATTAAAAAACCTGATCGTATCTGTATTACTGAAAGACCGTAAAATATTGCGCACATAGATGATCTTCTCGCTGTTAAAATCTTTCTCGCTGACAGCTTTATTGGTAACATTGCAGCGGGTCCCTCCGGACATCAGGATCTTGGCGCCTACTTTTTTTTGTCCTTCAAGCAAAAGCACCTGCAAGCCCCCTTCTGCGGCTTGGATAGCTGTCATCAAACCTGCGGCGCCAGCGCCGACAACGATCACATCGTAAACCATTTATAAAATTTCCTTCTTGGTGATCTCCCGGAAATGACCAGGAGTTAACGTGCCTAAATTTAATTTCCCAAATGAAAGGCGCTTAAGCGCCGTAACCTCCGAACCCAGCGCTTCAAACATGCGGCGGATCTCACGGTTCTTGCCCTCTGTAAGTTCTACGGTCAAATGTGATTCTTTATTACTGACCTTACGTAGGGTGATCGACCTTGGGCGTAATAACTCTCCCTTGTCTTCTATTCCTTTTGACAAACGCTTGATCTCATCTTCAGTGATCCTGCCCACGACACTGACCGCATAAACACGGGGTATTTCATTATCAGGGTCAGTTAAGAAATTGGAGAGCTGCGTATCCGTCGTCATCAACAATAAACCTGTGGTAGCCATATCCAAACGACCGACGGGATGAAGATGCTGTAAATGCACCGGTAATAAACTATACACGGTTTTACGTCCCTTTTCATCTGATCTAGTAGTAACGAGCCCCTTGGGCTTGTACAGCATCATCGTACACGATTCTGCCCGCTTCATTGGTTTACCATCAACTGTGATCTGTGCCATCTCCGGGACCAATAAAAAGACAGGGTTTTTGATCACACGGCCATTAACAGCGATGCGGCCTTCTTCGATCCATTTTTTCGTTTGGCTTCGAGAAGCAACGCCTAATTTTGATAATGCCCGCTCTAAAGGAACTTGACCCATAGCCCCGCCAAAAAACTTTCCTTAAAACTGTTGCTCCCCACAAAATCCTCATCCTGCCCTACCCGCTGGATATGCGCCACCCGGCGCCCATTTAAACCACGGGATAAAATGCGTTCCAGATCGGCATGTGCGATCTCACTATAGTTCGTCGTCACCAGCATTTGTCCGCCTGGATTTAAAACCGCCACGGCCAGGGCCATCAATTTAGGCAGATCGTTTTTGACCTGGAATACTTTTCCCTCATGACGGGCGAAAGAAGGAGGATCAAGGACGATCACATCAAATGTATTCCCTTTTTTAAAAGCCCTTTGTAAATAGGAAACGGAATCGGCCTTAATGAATTCTGCATCGGCGATCGATAAGCTATTAAGCTGATAATTATTCTTTCCACGTTCCAGGACCTTGCGGCTGATATCTGTATTGATCACTTCCCGCGCGCCCAAAAAACGGGCATAGGCCCCAAATGAACAGGTGTACGAAAAACAGTTGAGTACCTTTTTTCCTTTGCAGGCTTGCCCGACCAGCCAACGATTATGCCGCATGTCCAAGAAGAGACCGCAATTAAGGCCATCGTTCAAATGAACGCCAAATTTGATCCCATGCTCCTGGACAATTGTTTGAGGATCAGTCCCTAGAAGAATTTCTTCTTTAAATTCAAGGCCATGACGGGTTTTAACAATCAAGAAATCCACTGGCATTGCTGCTGTCAAAATCTTGGACATATCCTTGATATGCTTATGCCAATGTTCTGATAAGCACTGTACATGAACATGTTTGTGAAAGCGGTCAATTAAAAGTCCGTCCAAACCATCCCCAGCCCCATTGACCAGGCGCAGGGCATTGGTCACAGATAATAATTTCTCACGACGATCAATGGCTTTATGAAGAAGGTTCTCAAGAGATTTCATGGATGGGTTTCTAGGATTTTCTTGATCGATCGACGACAATCTTTAGAGGGACAGTCCAGATAAGAAAGCCCCAGTCTGCGCTCCACGACATCTTCAACGCTCCGGGCCATCTCCACATCCCGCGCGTATACCACTTGGGCCGCAATGGTCGGTGAACAAGAACAGATCTTTTCTTTAAGCTGATCGTTCCCCCGCGTGATATTAAGCACATCCCCAAAACGGCTGCCATAAATTCCTTGCAGATACCGGATCAGATCCAGTGGAACATCAAAACGCTGGCTTAGGATCTTCAGTTCGTCATTGCTGCCGCCGCTGCCGTAAAGCGTATACTGCCCGCCATAGGGGATCTTGGAGGCTAATGCCGGTAATATTTTCGCCACTGCTTCCTCGGCAATGGCACGATAGGTGGTGTATTTACCGCCCATCACAAAATAAATACCAGATGAATTACGCTCAAGGGCATGTTTGCGGGAAATACGGGATGGGTCTCCTTTATCAGCAACCAGCGGCCTTAATCCTGCAAAAGTTGTTATGATCTTGGAACGATCAAAATTAACATTAGGAAAAACCCGGCTGGCTTCCTGTAACAAATATTGGATATCCGCATCCTCCACCTGCACCTGGTCCGGGCTTTGATCATAATCAGTGTCTGTCGTTCCGATCAGCGTATTGCCTTTAAATGGAATAACAAAAAAAATGCGTTTGTCCTGACGGCTCTGCAGTAAAAAAGCGCTGGGGGAGATCTCACCCCGATAAACAATATGGACCCCTTTGGTTGGCCGCAGGCGCTTGACCGTATGAGGCACATCTTTTTGGATCAGCTCGTCTGACCATGGCCCGGCGGTGACTACAATGTTCGTACCAAAAATATCCATCTGCTGGCCGCTTGATCTGTCCTGGGCTTTCACACCGATCGCGTGGCCGTCATTGTCTTTGATAAAATCTTTAACTTCCATATCATTAGCTGCCACAGCGCCATGCAGATCCGCCATCAGCACATTTTCCAGACAAAGCCTGGCGTCATCCATCTGGGCATCAGAATATTCCACCGCGCCGATCAATCCGTCCAAATTGATCCCTGGAGCCAATGATCTTATTTCGTTAACTGATAAGAAACGATGCTGACCAATGCGGTATTTGCCGCTTAGTAGATCATAAAGCCACACACCTAATTTCATCATCCACAAGGGCCGCTTGTCATTTTTATACACAGGGACCACAAAAGGCATTGGTTTGACTAAATAGGGAGCTGCCTGCCATTGGATGAAACGTTCCTTAAGAGATTCCTGCACCAGATCGAATTCAAAATTTTCCAGATAGCGGATGCCCCCATGCAGGAGTTTAGTGGATTTGCTCGAGGTGCCGCTGGCAAAATCATTTTTTTCCAGCAAGGCAACGGAAGCCCCGCACAATGCTGCCAGGTAGGCAATGGCTGCTCCATTAATGCCGCCGCCAACGACGATCAGATCGAATTTATTTTGAGTCAAACGTGAAATATCGCGGATCAATTATTGCCTTCCCATTCTCATTTTGCCAAAGCTTGCCGAACGGCATGACACCAGCCATCATATTTTAATTTAGCCTCCGCGCGCGGCATGCGCGGTTTGAAGACCTGATCGATCTTTTTGATCTTAAGTAGATCCTTTGATTTCCATAAACCCACTGAAACACCTGCTAAATACGCGGCTCCCGCGACGGTAGAATCAACCATCAATGGCCTTACAATGGATGCATTCAGCATATCTGCTTGAAATTGCATCAAGAAATTATTGCGGCAAGCCCCGCCATCTACGGCTAGAGATTTGATCTTAAGGCCGGACTCCTGGCTCATGAGATCAAAAACTTCTTTGGTCTGATACGCCATGGATTCTAACGCAGCACGGATGATATGCTGGCGATTAGCTCCGCGGGTCAATCCTGTTATGATCCCCCGCGCTTCTGCATTCCAATAAGGCGCTCCTAATCCCACAAAAGCAGGTACTAGATAAACCCCATTCGTATCCTTAAGACCTTTGATCGCCGCTTCGCTTGATGGTGAATCTTTAATTATTTTTAATTCATCCCGCAGCCATTGCATGACAGCCCCGGCGATAAAAACAGATCCTTCCAGCACATAGACAGGCTGCCCCTGGGCATCACAGCCCAGCGTCGTTAAAAGGCCTTTTTTAGAATACACGCATTGGCTGCCGGTATTCAGCAGCATAAAGCATCCCGTGCCATAGGTGTTCTTGATAGATCCCGGCACAAAACATCCCTGTCCATATAAGGCTGCTTGCTGGTCCCCCATCACTGCCGCAATGGGAATACCCGCAGGCAGGCCGGCAATGCCTTGAGCGGTATGCCCAAACACCGACGATGAAGGCAGCACCTTGGGCAAAATACTTTCAGGGATATTCAATAGTTTTAATAATGGCTTGCTCCATGTTTTAGCCTTGATATCAAAGATCAAGGTGCGGCTGGCATTGGTCATGTCCGTGACATGGGCCGAACCATTGCTCAATTTATAAATAAGCCAGCTGTCAATGGTGCCAAAAGCAACTTGGGAAGCTGCAGCACGACGACGCAAGCCCGGGACATGATCCAAGAGCCATTGGATCTTGGTGCCGGAAAAATACGCATCAATGACCAAACCCGTTGTCTTTCGAAAAAGGTCCGCATGCTTATTGAGTTTGGCACAAGCCCCCGCGGTGCGGCGGCATTGCCAGACAATGGCATGATAAAAAGGTTTAGCGGTCTTGCGGTCCCACAGCACCGTCGTCTCACGCTGATTAGTAATACCGATGGCTGCGATCGTCTTTGGATCAATGCGGGACTGTGACACCGCCTTCCTGATCACAGCCTCGACACTTTTCCATATCTCTTGAGCATCATGCTCGACCCAGCCAGGTTTAGGATAGTACTGCTTGAATTCCTGGTACGCTTGGGCGATCACCCGCCCCTGGCCGTCAAAAATAAAAGCCCTCGAACCTGTGGTTCCCTGATCGATAGATAGGATATATTTTTTCATAAGCTTAGTGCTGCTGGCTGAATCTTTGTTTATTGGCTTCATATCCTGCTTCGCCTAAGACCTTCTTCGCTAGATCATCTTTGTTCATCCCATTGTCAAAATCATAATCCACAATGGCTAATATTTGGATCAATTCACCAAAAGGCCTTTGCAGTATTTGTGGATTTTGCCCAACGACCTGGTCGATCATCTGCACATAATGCAAAGGCGGCTCATTGATCTTAACGCCCTCCTTGTGAAAACGATCGATGTATTCAGCGACGGTCAGGAGTTTTGATTGATCATCGACCATGGCAGACCAAATGGTCGATCTTTTATCTAATTTCTTCCATACCTCGGCAAGATCGACCACCTCTGCTGCTTGCGGGGCAACCGGAGCCGTTATCACCTGCCCTGCTCCCGCGCCTGCATAGGCGATGGGCTGCACTTGATTGATCGTCCCGTTATTGATGACCTGCAGATTCTCACTTAATACAGCGGACTGATTGGCCTGGAGAATGGCCTGGGCAATGACCTGATTACGCTGATCGACCATCTGCTGATAGGTCAGCTGCGGCGGAGGCGGTGGATTTTGCCCCTGGTCACCTTGCTGTTGAACGACCACCCCTTGAGCCTGCTGCCGCTGCTGCTTCAGCGCCTTCATCTGCTGTATGCGCATGAGGATACCCGCAGCATGGGCAATATCCGTCGCCAGGAAAAATATAAAACAAAAAGAAATTAACAATGCCCGTTGTTTCAAATGTATACCCCATTGCTTTTAAGGATCATTGACCATTATATCAAAAATCCCAAAGCCTTTACGGCCTAATTTAAGATTCCCATCCGTATGAATGACCCCGTCAGGGTCGACCGCGAAACTAAAGCCTGTGTTCGCGGCCCTTATCACCCAGATACGATTTTCTACCGCGCGCATGATCGCAGCCTGGGCATGAAGCATATAAGAAGGTAGGTCCGTGAACCATCCGTCATTGGAGATCTCAACTAAAAAAGATGCCCCTGCCCGACGCAGCTGACGCACCATGGCCGGGTGTGCTGATTCTGAACAGATCACAACACCAAAGAGAATGGAATCATGGTCCAATTTCAAGATCCCTGGTTCATTCCCTTCGCTAAAATGATACCCCCGTCCCCAATGGATTCCCCATGCTTCCAAAGGAGTGGTCTCGGCAAAAGGCACTAAGGCTCGCTTATGATACAATCCTCCCTCTTGGCCCTTGGCATTGATCAATAACGCACTGTTATATTCTTTGCCGTCAATGATCGGCGCAATACCAAGCAAAAGATCCGCCTTCATGTGAGCGGCTTGCTCCATAATGATCGGGCGCCATGTGGTGTCCTGTAAAAGATCGTCGGGAAATGCAGTTTCCGGCCAAATGACCAGGTCTGGATGATACTTTTGGAAAGACTGCTCTGTCAGGCTCAGGTGCAGGTTCACAATGCTGTTAAAAAGATCCAGGTCTGCCTTTTGCCATGGCAAAATATTAGCCTGAATAACACTGATACACAAGGGACGGGCTGTCGGCGAAGGCGGTCCTTTTTTTATCAGCCCTACCCCGGCAACGCTCAAAAAAAGAATAGCCGCAGCTACTAAACAATTAAACCGATGTTTTTGATGAATGAACGCTGAATAAAAAAGAGTGTTCGCCAAAAAAATAATGAAGCTCATGCCCAAACATCCAAAAACCCCGTACAGCCTTAACATCGTCGGGCAAAAAGCTTGCGCGTGGCTGATATAAAAACTGAAACCGCCCAATAAACTGTTACGCGCCCATTCGCTGATGATCCAACCCGTGGGGATATAAAGAATATCCACAAGAAAGTTCCCTGTGGACCTGCAAAAAAAAAGCAAAGATCATGGCCTGAAGGCTTAAACCCAACACAAAAGCAGCAAATCCCGCCGGGGAAATCCTGATCAATCCCTGCGCCATCAACCCATAAGCACATAATCCCCAGCACGTCGCATACAGCAGCCGTTCCTTCAGGGCTTGGCCCCGTAAGGCTAATAATAAAGGATAAGCAAAGAACCAAATGCATGGCCAGAAGCCGTAGATGGAAAAAATATTGGGAAAAGAAAGATAAAAAAGGACTGCGGATAAAAAGATGTAGAAGATAGACAAAGGCAATGGACATTTTTTAAGAGTGTCCATTGCCTTCATGGCCTGACTAATCTGGACTTCCTTGTGCAATATCTTGTTTTTTCGCTGGTGCAGCTGGAGCGGGATTATCCGGCATATCGATCAGATCATGCAGCAGTGCCGCTGATTTAAGCATATTATCCCTGTCCTGCTGGGCTTGAAATAACTCGACGCTATGACGGGCCGCCAATACTGCAGGCAATTTCTTCCCGATCATTTTATTCGATATGCTCAGCATATAAAAAACAGTCCCGTTGTCCGGGAAGGTCCTGGCAGCCACTTCAAGAAAATCAGCGGCCTGATCATATTGTTGGACTTTTAAAAGGATCTGACCCAAAAGCAAATATGCTTCCGGCTCAGAGGGATTGATCTTAATGGATGTCTCGAGATCGATGACCGTTGACTTAAGGTCTTTATTCTGCAGATCATTCAAACTTTTCAAGATCAGTTTATGCCCGATATCTTTGCGTTGGTCCATATCCGGCTGCTGTTGTTGTTGATTATCTGACTTTTGACAGCCCACCAAGGCAAAAAGGGCCATGCTTACAAATAAAATCTTCTTCATCTTGCTTCTCCTTTAAGTGCGGACGACCTTGCGGGTCTCCAGTAAACTAGATAAATAATGATGCACCCCTTGTGCTGCGGTGCGTCCTTCGTGGATCGCCCACACCACCAAGGATTGGCCTCGGGTCATGTCCCCTGCCGTGAATATCCCTGGCACCGACGTCATTTTATTAGCATTCGCAGATACATTCCCGCGCGCATCCAACGCAACGCCAAATTCTTCGAGCATCCCTTTTTTGACAGGACCTGTAAAGCCCATGGCCAAAAGCAAGAGATCGCATTCCATTTCAAATTCTGAACCTGGGACCTCGCTCATCTTCATCTGCCCGCTGGCAGGGTCCTTCACCCATTGCAGACGCACCGCGTGCAATTTCTTGAGCTCGCCGTTTACCCCGCTTAAACGTTTAGTCATGATGCTGTAATCGCGGTCACATCCCTCTTCATGAGAACTAGAGGTGCGTAAAATAAATGCCCAATTGGGCCACGGATTATCCGACGAGCGTTTCTCTGGAGGCTGAGGCATTAATTCAAACTGATGGACGCTTTTGGCTCCCTGCCGGATAGAAGTACCCACACAATCTGAACCTGTGTCCCCGCCGCCCAAGACCACCACCCGCTTGCCCGCGGCCGACACTTCATCTAGAACAGGCATCTCGATCTGTGAAACGGTTTCGGCATATTTAGCCATGAATTTATCCGGCGAATATTTATTGTTCCGCAAATTCTGTTGAGGCAAAAAATACATCGCCTGATAAACACCCTTTAATTCGCGTCCAGGGACCGGCAGATCACGCCCAGCTTCAGCGCCGCCGCATAATACAATGGCGTCATATTTATCCTGAAGTTCACGGGCCTTAACATTCCCCCCTACATGGGCGTTGGTCTTAAAAACAATGCCTTCCGCGTGCATGCGGTCTACACGACGGAAAACAACGGATTTCTCCAGTTTAAAATCAGGGATGCCTAAGGTCAAAAGCCCGCCGATGAGCTCATTTTTCTCATACACCGTGACCTTGTGACCTTTTTTATTAAGCTCATCCGCGCAGGCAAGTCCCGCAGGGCCTGAGCCGATCACAGCAACCTTCATGCCCGTACGATGCCGGGGAGGATTAGGTTTGATCCATCCTTTTTCGTAGGCATGTTCAATGATCGACAATTCAATATTCTTGATCGTTACCGGCGGGTTATTGATCCCCAAGACACAGGCATTTTCACAAGGGGCCGGACATATACGCCCCGTGAATTCCGGAAAATTATTGGTCTTGTGCAGGCGTTCAATGGCTTCTTCCCAGCGGTCCCGATAGATCAGGTCATTCCAATCAGGGATGATATTGCCAATAGGGCAGCCTGATTGACAAAAAGGCACGCCGCAATCCATGCAGCGGGCTCCCTGGTCCTTCAATTCTTTGTCAGCAGGAAGATGCGTGAATTCCTTAAAATTCTTGATCCGACGGGCTACCTCGTCTTTCTTGTAGTCCTGGCGGTCATGTTTCATGAAACCTTTAATATCACCCATTACATATCCCTATTTCTTGCTCGGCGTTCCTTGCAATAACACGCCGTCCGTATTTTTAATGACCTCTGCCTCTTCCAATACCCGGCGATAATCACGCGGGTAGACTTTTACGAATTCCCTTAAAGACCTGTCCCAATGTTTCAAAATGCCTTCAGCCACCGTTGATCGGGTGTATTTAAAATGCTTTTCGATCAACTCCCTTAACACCAACACATCCCGTTCTTCTGTGAGAGGGAATAGGTCCACCATCCCGGGATTGCAGTTTTTCTGCAAGAGCCCTTCGCGGTCCCAAACATAGGCGATACCACCTGACATCCCTGCCGCGAAATTGCGTCCCGTCGGTCCAATGACCACGACCCTGCCGCCCGTCATATATTCACAGCCATGGTCACCCACACCTTCAACCACTGTCCAGGCGCCGGAATTACGCACCGCGAAACGCTCGCCAGCGAGCCCTCGGAAGAATGCCTCGCCTTTGATGGCCCCGTATAGAACCACATTGCCTGCGATCATATTATGCTCAGGAACATAAGACGCGGTCTTAGGGGGGAACACGACAATACGCCCGCCTGAAAGCCCCTTGCCCACATAATCATTCGCCTCCCCTTCAAGAGTAAGGCTGATGCCCTGGGCTAAGAAAGCACCAAAACTCTGGCCTGCCGCGCCCTTAAATTTAATTTGAATGGTGTCATCAGGCAATCCCATGAATCCATATTTACGCGCGACATGGCTTGAAAGCATGGTGCCCACGGTACGGTTAATATTACGGATGGGAGACTCTATAGTCACCGGTATTTTATTTTCGATCGCCTGCGCGCTTTGACTGATCAGGGTATTATCCAAAGCCTTACCAAGATCATGGTCCTGGGTGCTGCTGTGATGGATGCTGACACCCTTAGGCACGTCGGGGCGATGCAATATATTGGTCAGATCGATACCCTTGGCTTTCCAATGTTCAATGGTTTCCTTGGTGTCCAGCATATCCACACGGCCAACCATGTCTTCAAATTTCCTAAAGCCAAGTTCCGCCATGATCTGGCGCACTTCCTCGGCGATAAAGGTAAAGAAATTGACCACATGCTCTGGCTTGCCGTCAAATTTTTTACGAAGCTCAGGGTCTTGGGTGGCAACTCCGACGGAGCAGGTATTTAAATGGCATTTACGCAATAAAATACAACCCACGGTGATCAAGGCCGTCGTGGAAAAACCAAATTCATCGGCACCTAACATGGCAGCGATGGCCACGTCCCGTCCGGTCTTTAATTGCCCGTCGGTCTGGACACGGATGCGGCCGCGCAAATCATTCATCACCAGGACTTGCTGCGTTTCAGCGATGCCTAATTCCATCGGTAAACCTGCGTGCTTGATCGATGTCTGCGGAGAAGCTCCAGTGCCGCCTTCATAGCCGGAGATCAAGACATGGTCAGCCTTGCCTTTGGCAACGCCGGCCGCGATCGTACCGACCCCGATCTCGGAAACAAGCTTGACGGAGATCATGGCTTGCGGATTGGCATTCTTCAGATCATGGATCAATTGCGCCAGGTCCTCAATGGAATAAATATCGTGATGGGGCGGCGGCGAGATCAAGCCAACACCTGGTGTCGTGTGACGGGTAAATGCAATTTCCTTGGACACCTTATGCCCTGGAAGCTGACCGCCCTCGCCGGGCTTGGCCCCTTGGGCCATCTTGATCTGGATCTGGTCAGCATTGACCAAATATTCAATGGTCACCCCGAAACGTCCCTGGGCCACCTGTTTGATACGGCTGCGGCGCCAATCACCATTAGGGTCTTTTTTAAAACGCACCGAATCTTCGCCGCCCTCACCGGTATTGGAAAATCCGCCTAAACGGTTCATCGCAATGGCCAAGGTCTCATGCGCTTCCTTGGAGATGGAACCATAGCTCATCGCTCCCGTCGCAAAACGCTTAACGATCGCTGAAGCCGGCTCAACCTCTTCGATCGGGATAGGATGCCCTGCTTTGAACTTTAAAAGCCCGCGGATATTGGCCAATTGACGGCTATGCTCATTGACCGCTTTAGAAAATTGTTTGAAGACCTGAAAATTACCCGAACGTGTCGCATGCTGCAAAAGGGCGATCGTCGTAGGATTCAACTGATGGTATTCTGCTTCCTTGCGCCAATAATATTCGCCGCCCTCATCCAACATATCATCCTGAGTAGGCCAGCGCGGATACCCTTTGTCATGACGTATCAAGGCCTCTTGGGCCACGGTATCAATATTGATCCCTCCGATGCGCGAAGGTGTCGCGCTGAAATATTTATCGATCAATTCCTGGCCTAATCCCACGGCCTCAAAGATCTGTGCCCCGCAATAGGACTGGATGGTCGAGATCCCCATTTTAGAAATGATCTTATACAGCCCCTTATGGCAGGCCTTAAGGAAATTCTTCTCCGCCTCTTTAAAACTGATGGCCAGCTCAAATTTGGCATCCTTGGTCATCGCTTCAATGGTCTCAAAGGCCAAATACGGATTGACCGCGTTAGCACCATAGCCGATCAGGACAGCAAAATGATGCAGTTCGCGCGCCTCACCTGTTTGGACCACGATACTGACCTTGGTGCGCGTTCCTTGACGGATCAAATGATGATGCAGCCCGGCACAAGCCAAGAGCGACGGGATAGGTACTTTCTTAGCGGAAAGGTCGCGGTCTGAAAGGATCAGGATACTATGTCCCTTCTTGATGGCACTGTCTGCCTTGGCACATAGGTCTTCAAACGCTTTCTCAAGTCCGACGAGCCCGTCTTTTTTCTCAAATACCAGCGGGAGGGTCATGGCTTTCAATGACCCTTGATCGATAGTACTGATCTTTTCCAATTCTTCGTTGGTGACAATAGGCCGCTGGATCCATAAACGATGGCAATGCTGCGGGCCTTCTTCAAGCAAATTGCTTTCGGCCCCTAGCATCATATCCTCAGCCATGATGATCTCTTCACGGATAGCGTCGATCGGAGGATTGGTCACCTGGGCGAACAATTGTTTAAAATATTCGTAAAGAAGTTTTGGCTTATCTGACAGCACTGCCAATGGCGTGTCTGTCCCCATGGAACCAGTGGCTTCTTCACCCAAGGCCATAGGCTGCAGGATGATCTTCAGATCTTCAATGGTATAACCAAAGGCTCGCTGGCGTTCCAGCAAAGTTTTTTCGTTAAGTCCAGGCACTTTTTTAGGCGCTGGCAAGGTGCGAATATCAACGATATTCTCCTTGAGCCACTTCTCATACGGCTGACGATGGGCCAAGGATTCCTTGATCTCGCGATCATCGATGATGCGGCCTTCCTGGGTATCCACCAAAAACATCTTGCCTGGTTGAAGACGGCCCTTGGTAACGACTTTATCTTCGGCAACAGGCAATACTCCTGCTTCTGAGGCCATGATCACGATATCATCAGTGGTCACCACATAACGGGAAGGACGCAGCCCATTACGGTCAAGCAGGGCACCGATATACCGCCCGTCGGAAAAAGCGATGGCCGCAGGACCATCCCAAGGTTCCATCAGGCAGGAATGATATTCATAAAAAGCTTTTTTTGAGCGTTCCATTTCCTGATGATTGCTCCAGGCTTCAGGGATCATCATCATCATCGCATGCGGCAAGGAGCGTCCGCAAAGGACCAACATCTCCAGCACATTGTCAAAGGTTGCCGTGTCTGAACCATGCGGGACGACAATGGGCAAGACCTTCTTTAGGTCCGCGCCAAAAACTTTAGAAATAAATTGTTTCTCGCGAGCCTGAAGCCAATTGATATTACCGCGCAGGGTATTGATCTCCCCGTTATGCGCCACATAGCGGTAAGGATGCGCCAAAGACCAACTGGGAAAAGTATTGGTGGAATAACGTGAGTGCACCAGGGCAATCGCGGAAACCATCGCAGGGTCGCTTAGATCAGGAAAAAAACGGTCTACCTGCTCGCTCATCAATTGGCCTTTATAGACCATGGTATGGCTATTAAGCGAACAGAAATAATAAAAATTCTTCTGCGTTAAGGTGGAGTTATAAACCTTATTCCACAAACGCTTGCGGATCACATAAAGTTTACGGTCAAAATCCTCTTGAGGGGTCTTAATGCCACGGGCAATAAAAAGCTGTTTAAAAGCCGGCATCACGGAACGGGCAACACGTCCGATCTTGGTGGGCTCATGCGGGACTTCCCGCCAGCCGATCAACTTCTGGCCTTCTTCATGGATAATATGCTCGGTCCATGCCTCAATGATATTGCGATCATCCAAGGAGGTGGGCAAAAAGACCAGCCCAGCACCGTAATCCCCGAAGGGTGGGAGTTTTAGGTCATTTTTAGCTAATTCCTTGCGAAAAAAAGCATCCGGCATCTGAATGAGGATACCTGCCCCGTCACCCGTTTCCGGATCACAGCCGCAAGCCCCGCGATGGGCCAGATTTTCTAATATCTCAACACCATGGCGGACTATATCATGGGATTTGATCCCCTTGATATT
>Ga0206797_1079_pt1 | contig 20639 bp, 12 predicted proteins | sample Alteio_BWOrgCont_69_FD_152894 | JGI IMG/M metagenome (GOLD analysis project Ga0206797, IMG submission 152894) | Enriched cells from forest soil in Barre Woods Harvard Forest LTER site, Petersham, Massachusetts, United States -... | ecosystem: Environmental > Terrestrial > Soil > Temperate forest >...
TACCAATTTTTGAAGATGAAAGCCCTGGATCGGAAAATGCGGGGGGAAGACCCGTCTTTTGTGACTATTTTAAGAGAATTAATTGAGAAAGACCGTAAAGAATGGCAAGAAAGATAAGTCTATATATATTTTTGACATTGACCTGCCTGTGCCTAGGAGCATTACCAGCATGGGCAACCAAGAATTTTAATGTGATGAACAATTCAAGTTCATTTTTATTTGTGAATGGCACCAGTGGAAATGTCGGTGTCGGCACGACGTTACCGTCCGCATTGCTGGAAATAGGCATACAGAAGTTCGATGTCCTAAGCACCGGAAATGTGGGGATCGGTTCCATAACTCCCGGCCAGGTGTTGGATGTGCAAGGGACCGTGCGCATGACAGGGTTTTCTTTAAGTACAGCACCGAATAATGAGTACGTATTGACCACAGATAGCAGCGGCAATGGGACATGGGGGACTCCTCCGACATTACCTGGCTGGACACAGAGCGGAAGCAATGTGTACACCTCAGGCAGTAATAATGTAGGGGTTGGGACGAGTACGCCGCAGGGAGGGTTTGTGGTGAATAACGGTAATGTGGGCTTTGGTACGTGGGCGCCGGTGAAATTTTTGGATGTTGAGGGGGATGCTTTTCACAATGGCAACATAGGTATTGGCACAACCAAGACCACGACAGCGTCCCTGGCGGTTATGAACGGCAATGTGGGGGTAGGTACCTGGGTGCCTGCACAAATATTTGAAGTGGCCAATCAAAAGGTGGACATCACCGCGGGTGGTAATGTGGGGGTTGGGACCATTGCTCCCACGGGATTTGAAATTGAAGGGGAAAATGTCGGAATCGGAACATTTAAAACCACGACAGCAGCCCTGGCAGTTATGAATGGGAATGTGGGGATCGGTACCTGGGTGCCATCACAAATATTTGAAGTGGCCAAGCTGGACATCACCGCGGGTGGAAATGTTGGAATTGGAACCCGTGCCCCAACGGGATTTGAGACTGAAGGGGGAAATGTGGGTATTGGAACGTCTGCAACACCTTTATCGCTATTAACATTAGCTTCAGGTACGACTTCAGCTAACGGGATTAGTTTTGGCAGTGATGTCAGTTTATACCGGGATGCTTCCGGCGAATTATTGCTAAACAGTACGTTTAGGATAGATGATGCTTTTGGCCGTGGAGGGAAAATTTCAGCTGGTATCAGCTATGGCGGTCTATATTCAGGCTACGGAAATACTTCGTCTGCCGGAGGTCATGAATTTTCTTACGGCACGAGCTCCAGCAATGTGGCTAATACAGCAGTTAATTATGCCAATATCATCAGCACAAATACATATTCTCCTAGTTCAGGGAGCGCCACCTACACGGATCTAAGCCTCCAAAGTACGATCCATCAAACCGGCACTGCCACTGGCATCACGCGGGGACTATTTGTTAATCCTACCTTGACCTCGGCTGTTGATTACCGTGCCATCGAAACAGCAGTAGGGAATGTGGGGATTGGAACAATATCCGGTAATTTAGGGATTGGGACATGGGAGCCTTCCCAGGCGTTGGAAGTCGGCAAACAAAAGCTGGACATCACCTCAGGTGGAAACGTCGGAATAGGTACTATTGCCCCCACGGGATTTGAGATTGAAGGGGAAAATGTGGGGATTGGAACATTTAAAACAACAACAGCAGCCCTGAGTGTGATGAGCGGCAATGTGGGGATAGGCACCTGGGTGCCAGGCTCGGCACTACAAGTCATCAACGGGGTGCAGGTGGGAACACCTACGGGTGGAGACAAGGGATCAGGGTCCATCAATATTTCAGGGGACATTTATAAAAACAATACTGCTTATACAAACCCGGACTATGTTTTTGAAAAGTATTTTACCGGCAAGATTGAGAAATTCAGAGGCAATGCAGGGGCATCCCATTATAAAGGCCTGCGTCCACTTAAAGAAGTCAAACAATTTGCGCAGAGCCATTATGAACTGCCTTTGGTAGCTTCAGAGAAAGACAGCGGCCTATTTGGCAAAGGTGACAGCTTGCTGGCTTCACTGGAGGAGAGTTACCTTTATTTGCTTAAGCTCAATGAACATGCCAGGGCATTGGAAGAGGAAAATAAAAATTTAAAAATACGCCTTGAGAGGTTGGAAAAACAAGTTTTAAAAAATCAAATAGGGACAATTAAAAATTAAATGGGCCGTAAACTTTTAAATATAGGGTTGTTATTTGGTCTCCTGTGCCTGGGGGCATTACCGGCATGGGCAACCAAGAATTTTAATGTCATGAACAATTCAAGTTCATTTTTATTTGTGAATGGCACCAGTGGAAATGTCGGTGTCGGCACGACGTTACCGTCCGCATTGTTGGAAACAGGCACACAGAAGTTCGATGTCCTAAGCGCTGGCAATGTAGGGATCGGTTCCATAACACCCGGCCAGGTGCTGGATGTGCAGGGGACCGTGCGCATGACAGGGTTTTCTTTAAGCACAGCACCGAGCAATGGGTATGTATTGACCTCAGATGTTAGCGGTAATGGGACATGGGCGGCCACTCCAGTATTACCCAACTGGACATTGAGTGGAAGCAATTTATATGCCTTAGGCAGTAATAATGTGGGGATTGGGACAAGCACACCGCAGGGAGGGTTTGTGGTGACCAACGGTAATGTGGGCATCGGTACATGGGCGCCGGTGAAATTTTTGGATGTTGAGGGGGATGCTTTTCACAATGGCAACATAGGTATTGGCACAACCAAGACCACGAAAGCATCCCTGGCGGTTATGAACGGCAATGTGGGGGTAGGTACCTGGGTGCCTGCACAAATATTTGAAGTGGCCAACCAAAAGGTGGACATCACCGCGGGTGGTAATGTGGGGGTTGGAACCATTGCCCCCACGGGATTTGAGATTGAGGGGGAAAATGTCGGCATTGGAACATTTAAAACCACGACAGCGTCTCTGGCGGTTTTGAATGGGAATGTGGGGATCGGTACCTGGGTGCCATCACAAATATTTGAAGTGACTAATCAAAAGGTGGATGTCCTCGCGGGTGGTAATGTGGGAATTGGGACCATTGCCCCCACGGGATTTGAGATTGAGGGGGAAAATGTCGGTATTGGAACGTTTGCAACAACTTCGTTATTAACATTGGTTACAGGTACGACTTCAGCCAAGGGAATTAGTTTTGGCACTGATACCGATTTATATAGGGATGCTGCCAGTGAGTTAAGGACAGATGGCACATTTAAAATAGATGACGGCTCCAACCATGGTGTTGCAATTAGTAGAGGCTTTAATTATGGCCCTGAATATGCAGCTTACGGAGGCGGCACCACTCTGTCCCTTGGAGGCCATGAGTTTACCTACTCAGGCACCCTAGCTAATACAACAATAAATTTTGCCAATATCATCAGCACAAACACATATTCTCCTAATTCGGGGAGCTCCACCTACGCGGATGTAGGTGTGCAGACAACGATCGACCAAACCGGCACTGCCACTGGCATCACACGAGGGTTATTTGTTAACCCTACCTTGACGGCGGCTGTTGATTACCGTGCCATTGAAACAGCAGTAGGGACGGTGGCTATCGGAACAACATCCGGTAATTTAGGGATCGGGACATGGGAGCCTTCCCAGGCGTTGGAAGTCGGCAAACAAAAGCTGGACATCACCTCAGGTGGAAACGTCGGAATAGGTACTATTGCCCCCACGGGATTTGAGATTGAAGGGGAAAATGTGGGGATTGGAACATTTAAAACAACAACAGCAGCCCTGAGTGTGATGAGCGGCAATGTGGGGATAGGCACCTGGGTGCCAGGCTCGGCACTACAAGTCATCAACGGGGTGCAGGTGGGAACACCTACGGGTGGAGACAAGGGATCAGGGTCCATCAATATTTCAGGGGACATTTATAAAAACAATACTGCTTATACAAACCCGGACTATGTTTTTGAAAAGTATTTTACCGGCAAGATTGAGAAATTCAAAGGCAATGCAGGGGCATCCCATTATAAAGGCCTGCGTCCACTTAAAGAAGTCAAACAATTTGCGCAGAGCCATTATGAGCTGCCTTTGGTGGCCTCAGAGAAAGACAGCGGTCTATTCGGCAAAGGTGACAGCTTGCTGGCTTCACTGGAGGAGTTTTATATTTATTTGTTCAAACACAATGAACGTATCACAACATTGGAAGAGGAAAACAAGGACCTCAAAATGCGTTTAGAGGTAGTGGAAAAGAAAGTTTTAAAATAATGGCAAGAAAGATAACCCTATATATATTTTTGACATTGACCTGCCTGTGCCTAGGAGCTTTACCGGCAAGGGCAGCAAAGAACTTTAATGTCATGAAAAATTCAAGTTCATTTTTATTTGTGAATGGCACTAGTGGTAACGTTGGTGTCGGCACGACGTTACCGTCCGCATTGCTGGAAATAGGCATACAGAAGTTTGATGTCCTAAGCGCTGGCAATGTAGGGATCGGTTCCATAACACCCGGCCAGGTGCTGGATGTGCAGGGGACCGTGCGCATGACAGGGTTTTCTTTAAGCACAGCACCGAGCAATGGGTATGTATTGACCTCAGATGTTAGCGGTAATGGGACATGGGCGGCCGCGACAGCGTCTGGCTGGGCACAGAGTGGAAGTAATTTGTTTGTCCTAGGCAGTAATAATGTGGGGGTTGGGACAAGCACGCCGCAGGGAGGGTTTGTGGTGAATAACGGTAATGTGGGCTTTGGTACATGGGCGCCAGTGAAATTATTGGATGTTGAGGGTGATGCTTTTCACAATGGCAATATAGGTATTGGTACAACCAAGACCACGACAGCGTCCTTGGCGGTTATGAACGGCAATGTGGGGGTAGGTACATGGGCGCCTGCGCAATTATTTGAAATAGGAAAACAAAAAGTAGATATAACGTCCGGTGGCAATGTGGGGATTGGGACCATTGCCCCCACCAATGTTGAAATTGAAGGAATGAATCTTGGGATAGGTACCGCATTCACGACAACTGCGGCATTGGCAGTGATGAATGGCAATGTGGGTATAGGCACCTGGGCGCCATCACAAATATTTGAAGTGGCTAATCAAAAGGTGGACATCACCGCGGCTGGTAATGTGGGGATTGGGACCGTTGCCCCCACGGGATTTGAGATTGAGGGAGAAAATGTGGACATTGGGACGTTTACAACAGTGTCGCTATTAACATTAGCTACAGGCACGACTACGGCCAAGGCAATTAGTTTTGGCAATGATGTTCCTTTATTCCGGGATGCTGCTGGCGAAGTAAGGGTAAACGGTACATTTAAAATAGATGATGGTTCTGGCCATGGTGTTACCATTGCAAAGGGTTTTAATTATGGCCCTATATATACAGCCTACGGGGATGATAGTAATTCCATCGGAGGACATGAATTTAACTACGCAGGCGGCTCCGTGACGAATACAACGGTTAATTTTGCCAATATCATTAGTTCACCCCTCACATTTAATCCTGCCTCTGGAAGCGCTACTTATACTGATATAAGCCTTCAGAGCACGATCGACCAATCAGGTACGGCCACTGGCATCACACGAGGGGTATTTGTTAATCCTACTTTAACTACTGCCAAAGATTACCGCGCCATTGAAACAGCTTTAGGGACGGTGGCGATCGGAACAACATCTGGCAATTTGGGGATTGGGACCTGGGAGCCTTCCCAGGCGCTGGAAGTCGGCAGCCAAAAGCTGGACATCACCTCAGGTGGAAACATCGGGATTGGTACCATTGCTCCCACTGGTTTTGAGTTGGAAGGAGAAAACGTGGGGATTGGAACATTTAAAACAACAACAGCGGCCCTGAGTGTGATGAGCGGTAATGTGGGGATAGGGACATGGGTGCCGGGCTCAGCGCTACAAGTCATCGGGGGTGTGCAGGTAGGCACGCCAGCTGGCGGAGACAAGGGAACAGGGTCCATCAATATTTCGGCGGACATTTATAAAAACAATAGCCCCTATACAAATGCGGACTATGTTTTTGAAAAGTATTTTACCGGCAAGATTGAGAAATTCAAAGGCAATGCAGGGGCATCCCATTATAAAGGCCTGCGTCCATTCGAGGATATTAAGCAATTCGCGAAGAGCCAGTATGAACTGCCTCTGGTGGCCTCCCAGAAAGACGGCGGCCTATTCGTCAAAGGTGACAGCTTGTTGGCCACCTTGGAGGAGTTATATATTTATTTGTTCCAGCTCGATGGTTATGTCACGGCACTGGAAGAGGAAAATAGGAATCTCAAGAGGCGTTTAGAGGCATTGGAAAAGAAGATTTTAGGGGAAACACTTGGTCAACCCCATAAAATAAATTGAGTTGCAATAGCTGTTATTGATGAGTACGATAAATGCCGGAGGAGCATATGAGTAGGTTCCTGTTTATTGTTTTTTGCATAGGATTGATTGGCTGTTTTTGGTTGATTTGGCATTTTAATCAACAGCAGCAAATTTATCAGCAGATGTTAGGCCGCCTTCAGGCTGAGTCACGGGCAGCCGAGGTGCTTGTGACCGAGGTCAATTATGATGAAAAATTACACCGCAATTTGACTACCATCAAATTCGTCGAGGAGGATAGTACTGGCCATGCCCTGGCCCCTCAATATTTTACTTTTAGCGGCAATTTGATCCAATTCCAGTCGCTGGTGGTGCGTTTTGAGGACAAATTTGTGGCTGCGGGTGACCTTTTCAAAGGCAGAAGTGTATATTTATTTTGGAAGGTCTTTATGCTTGATGGGCCTCAAACCCAGGAATTTCCTATAACCCAGGTTGATGAGATTCCAGGCGGCTACAAAATCCCGGGGAAGGCGAGTGGTTTTGAAAACAGGTTTTGGAAAGATTTTTGGCGTTTTGCTTTTGATGAAATCAAAGCCAAGAACGCAGGGATTAAAAGTGTACAAGTAGAAGCCCCGGGGGCTATTTTTATCCCAGGGTATTTGTATACGATCCATATTGAGCACGATGGAGGCTTAAGAATAGATGCCAAACCCGTAGAGCCGATTTTGCGAGGGGAAAAAATTTTAAATTGAAGATTATGATTCGTGTCATTGCGAGCCCTGCTTTTTAGGGCGTGGCAATCTTCGTTATGAGATTGCTTCGTCGCTGAAAAAACGCTCCTCGCAATGACAATAAAAACGAGGAGAATGTATGTGGTTACTTTTAGCTTCAATGGTTGCTTTTGCAGGTATGACATCACCGGCTTGGGCAGTTTTAAAAACACAAATGGTAGAGTACAAACAGGGAGATGTTCTTCTAGAAGGGTATCTATCATACGATGATTCTTTTAAGGGCAAGCGTCCAGGCATCTTGGTGGTACATGAGTGGAAGGGCCTCAATGCTTATGCCCAAAGGCGCGCAGACATGTTGGCCCGATTAGGATATGTTGCTTTTGCTGCTGATATTTATGGCAAGGGTATACGTCCGCAGACAATAGCACAAGCCGGTGCCATGGCGGGTAAGTTTAAAGCAGACCGCGCTCTATTAAGAGCGCGGGTTAATGTAGCCTTGGATGTTTTAAAGGCCCCATCCAATGTGGATGCATCCCGGTTGGCTGCGATTGGCTATTGTTTTGGAGGCACTGCTGTTTTGGAGTTAGCCAGAAGCGGGGCTGATGTTAAAGGTATTGTCAGCTTCCATGGCGGATTAAGCACCCCCACGCCGCAGGATGCTAAAAATATTAAGGGAAAGGTCCTGGCTTTACACGGAGCAGCAGACCCTTTTGTCGGTGCGGATGAAGTAGCGGGCTTTGAAAAAGAGATGAAGGATGCCAAGGTCGATTATCGTCTCATCAAATATCCAGGGGCCATGCATGGATTTACCAATCCGGACAATAAAGGGATTGATCCTCCAGGGGCCCTTTACAATGAAGCCGCGGACAAAGCCTCCTGGGAAGAAATGCAGAAGTTTTTTAAAGAGATTTTTTCGAGGTAACCAGTTTTTCCTGGACCATTGACAAGGCCCGGCGGACATTTAAATCGTAGGGGTCTATGCGCAAGATCTGCAATAAATTTTTTTTGCATTGTTCGTATTGTCCCAGCCGCCAGTACATGTCGGCCAGGGAACGGTAGGTAAAAATAAAATTAGGGTTAAGTTCAATGGCCTTATGAAAATTTTCCAGGGCCAATTGAATGTGTCCCGTATCGCGGTAGGTCCCGGCAATGTTGTGATAAGCCACAGGATTTTGGGGATCTAAGGCAATGGCTTTAAGATAGGTGGCCAGGGCTTTGTCATGAATGCCTTTATTGGCATATTCCATTCCTAAATTATTAATGACCCGGTAATCATCGGGCCGGTAGGTGACCAATTGCTCATAAAAGCCGATGGAGGTTCGCCAGTCGAGATTACGGTGGATGTTAATAGCACAGAAAAGACCCAAGATCACAGCGACTATTTTAATCAGCGTTGGTACCATGCGGTTTTTCTCAGCCCAGTTAAGGCATAAATAGGTTACAATCAAAGCAATGCCGATCATTGGGATATACAGAAAATGTTCGTAGATAACAGAATTAATGGGAACCAGTACATTTGAGGTGGGGACAATGGCAATAAAGAACCAACCAATGCCAAAAGAGATCAATGGGTTTGTTTTCCAATATTTAAAAGCACTAAACAGCATAAATCCAACCAGAAGGCCACCCACTACAACATCCCATTCCGTCGGAGATTGGGCCCAGGCAAAATCACGTTCTACGCGTAATTGATAAGGGAAAAAAAGAAATCCCGTGTATTGTACGAGGACCTTAAAAAAGGTCATGAGCCGGATACTGGGATGGGTTGTGAAAGCATTGTTTGCATTATAAAAATTAAAACTGTTAGAAAAATTAAGAACAGTACCTCTCAGCACCACATAGACCACCCCTAGGATGATAAAAGGCCAGACCGCTGTAGCGGTCTGCAGGAAACGTTGCCAAAAATATTTTGCTTTTGATAACAAGAGAAAATCCATTAAAGGAAGCAAGCCGACCAGCACAAAGCCTGTTTCCTTAGAAAGTATGCCTAAGGGAAAAAGCAATAAAGAGGCCCAGTACCAGCGTGAGCTCCAAGCTATTTTTTGTGATTGACGAAAACGAACGTATGCAAGAAGGCTGAATAAAACAAAGAAGGTGGCCAAAGAGTCGCCCATGCTATTGACATAGACTACCGCTTCATTGTGTACAGGATGGGCCACAAAGATTAGGGCAGTCAAAAGGGCCAATAAGTTTCGGCCAAACAGCCTGTTTAATAAAAAATAAAGAGTTACTGCAGCCAAGATGTGAGCGCTGACAGTAATGGCGTGCCAGCCTACGACGTTACTATGCCACCAATGCCATTCGATGGCAAAGATAGCCAAGAGAAGGGGGCGCCAATAATTGCTCACCAAATAACTGCCAGCCACCATGTTTTGGCTAAACCACAGGGGCCAGTAATGGAAATCCTTGATAAAGCGATTATTGTTGATAAAATCATCATCATCCCAGAACATTTCATTGGGAAGGCAATTATAATAGGCGATGGCCCCTATGAGGATAATTAATAAGACGCAGATCCAGCGTTTTTCGGAAATATTTTTAAGAAAATAGACCATATTTATTTAAGGCACATGCTAGTATTGATTGTAACTTAAAAACACAATTTTTGTATCGCAATTGTAAGAAATTGTGATACTATTCAATAACGTTATGAAAATTCACGAATACCAAGCCAGGAATTTATTTCTCGAATACGGCATCCCCGTTGCCGATGGCGATGTGGCCAAAACGCCTGAAGAAGCCCTTAAAATTGCTCATAGGACAGGTTTTCCTGTTGTCCTTAAAGCCCAGGTTTTAGTCGGTGGCCGTGGCAAGGCCGGTGGGGTCAAGGTTGTCACCAACGAGGCTGATTTAGTTTCGGAATTTAATCGGATCAAAAATTTGAATATTAAAGGCTATAGTGTCGAGCGTCTTTTGATTGCCAAGGCTATCGATATTAAGAAAGAATATTATTTGGCAGTCACCGTTGATAATATCAAAGGTGATGTGGTCATTATCGCCTCTGCCGAAGGTGGGGTGGAGATCGAAGAGACGGCTAAGACCAATCCGGATAAAATTGTTAAATTTTATATGCAGGGGGCCAAAACTCTTGATGAAACACGTTGGGTGCCAGTTGCAGCTGGGTTATTTAGCGATGTGCGTTTGCAAAAAAGCGCTACTTCCATCCTGCAAAAACTTTTAAAATTGTTTTTTGAAAAAGACTGTTCTCTGGCAGAAATCAACCCCTTTGTCATCAACGGCGAAGGAAACTTAATAGCTGCTGATGCTAAGGTCATTTTTGATGATAATGGCCTTGACGCCCACGCGGAATTGAGTGCTTTGCGGGACATGAAATATGAAGACCCCGATGAGCTGGAAGCCAAGGAAAAAGGCTTAAGTTTTGTGAAGTTAGAAGGCAATGTTGGTTGCATTGTCAATGGCGCAGGACTTGCGATGGGCACGATGGATGCGGTCAATTTGCTTGGAGGCAGGCCAGCCAACTTTTTGGATGTAGGAGGTTCTTCCAGTCCAGAAAAAGTACTTAACGCTTTAAAGATCATTTTGCGCAACAAAGACATTAAGGTCATTCTGATTAATATTTTCGGTGGTATTACCCGCTGTGATGATATTGCTAACGGGATCCTGGCTGCTTTAAAGCAAATTAATATTCCAGTCCCCTTGATTATCCGATTGACCGGTACTAATGAAAGCCAAGCAAAAGCGCTTTTAACTTCGGCCGGCTTGACTACATTTACTTCCATGAGGCAAGCTGTTACTGAGGCAGTGAAAGTGACCAAATAATATGTCAATTCTCATCGATCAAAATACGAAGGTCATTGTCCAAGGGATTACCGGACGCGATGGCTCTTTTCATGCCAAACAGATGTTGGACTATGGCACCAAGGTCGTGGGTGGTGTGACACCGGGTAAAGGCGGCCAAGAGGTAAGCGGCATACCTGTTTTTAATTCCGTTAAAGAGGCCAAGGACAAAACGGGTTGTAATGCCGCGGTCATTTATGTACCGGCCAAATTCGCCAAGGACGCCATGCTTGAAGACATTGCCAATGGTATTCCTTTGATCATTTGCATTACTGAAGGCATTCCGGTATTGGATATGGTGGAAGTCAAAAAAGCGTTGGCTCAGAGCCAATGCCGTTTAATCGGGCCTAATTGTCCTGGATTGATTTCACCAGGTAAAGCCAAGATCGGCATTATGCCAGGCCATATCCATAAAGCGGGCGATATTGGAGTGGTTTCCCGTTCCGGCACCTTGACCTATGAAGTGGTTTTTAATTTGACCATTAATAATATGGGCCAATCAACCTGTGTGGGCCTCGGGGGCGACCCTATTATTGGCACCAGGTTTGTCGATGTTTTGAAGATGTTTCAAGAAGATCCGGACACTAAAGCCATTGTGATGGTCGGTGAGATCGGCGGTGGAGATGAGCAATTGGCCGCGGAGTACATCAAAAAACATGTCACTAAACCGGTGGTGTCTTTTATTGCCGGACGCACGGCTCCCGCCGGTAAGCGTATGGGACATGCCGGCGCCATTATTTCCTCAGGAGACTCGACCGCCGAAGCTAAAATGCAGATGCTGCGCGATGCTGGTGTTATGGTCATTGATTTCCCCGATGAAATCCCCCAGGCTTTAACCGCCAGTTTAAAATGAAAAACGTTAAACACCTCATTGCTATCTCTTCCTGTAAAGGTGGGGTCGGTAAGTCAACGATAGCGTGTAGCCTGGCCTGGGAGCTGTCTCAGCGGGGCCTTAAGACAGGGCTTTTGGACGCGGATATTTATGGCCCTTCCTTACCCTCACTTTTTCAGCTGTACAATGCACAGGTGCGTTCCAATGAATTTAAAATGTTAACGCCCATTGACTACCAGGGACTTAAATTGATGTCTTTTGGTTTTTTATTAGGAGATGCTCCAGCGGTGATGCGCGGGCCTATTGTCACACGTTATATCCAACAATTGTTGTTCCAGACGGATTGGGGAGAGCTCGATTATTTGATACTCGACATGCCTCCTGGGACAGGGGACATCCAGTTAACGATCACCCAGTCTGTCAAATTAACTGGTGCTGTGATTGTGACCACCCATCACACCCTTTCCTTGGTAGATACGGCCCGGGGCATCTTGATGTTTGAAAAGGTCAATGTACCAATCCTGGGGGTGATTGAAAACATGGCGTATTTTACAGCGCCGGATACAGGCAAAAAATATTATATTTTTGGCCAACAAAAAGCCGGGGCCTTATCCAAACGCTTTGGTGTCAATACCCTGGTTGAGATCCCCATTTTAGAACAACTTTCCAAGGACTCGAGTTCCTATCAAGCCAATGAGTACATCAAACAAGCAACCGACGAGTTGCTCCGAGCGGTCGATGGTGCCCATTCATCCCAATCCAATTTAAAAGATGCTGGTTATAGGGACGGGCGTGTGGTGTTGGTTTTTAACGACGGCAAGGAATTGTCTGTTAAGGCATTTGATCTTCGCGCCAACTGCCCGTGTGCTTTATGCATATCAGAAGTGACGGGAAAGCAGCTGGTAGATATCAAAAAGATCCCTGCTGATATAAATCCTGTGGAAATACTGCCTTTGGGCAACTATGCTGTCGGCATCACCTGGAGCGATGGCCATTCTTCAGGCATCTACCCCTATCATATGTTTAGTTAATCCCTTAAATACTCCCAAATGTGACAGAAAAAGTGGCAAAAGTTGCGCAGATAGTATATCTTCTAATTATATGAGAAAGAACATGAACTCGAGGGCGACAATAGCCTCTGGGTTTATTTTTGTCTTTTTGGCCAATACGTTTGGATCTGTCCCTGGCGTGCAAGCGCAGTCATTTGTTTTGCCAAAACCAGGGACGATGGTTTTTCTAAGCCCTGAATTTAGCCCTTCAATCCTCAAAGGCATCAAAATCCATCCGGATAATCCCTTTCGTTTTGATTTTATTCTAGAACGTGGTGATCGCCAAGGGTTGCAATCGAAAGCACCCCAGGGAAAATCCTTTTCGCAAAACGAATTAAAACAAGAAGCGACCAAGTTGATTAAATATTTTTTTGCCTCATTGACCGTCCCAGAAAAAGACCTATGGGTCAACCTAAGCCCTTATGAAAAAAACCGTATCATCCCGCCATCATTCGGCCTGACTGAAATGGGGCGTGATTTATTAGCGGAAGATTACATGCTCAAGCAAATAACCGCCAGCCTGATTTATCCAGAAGATAAGGTTGGCAAGGAATTTTGGCAGAAGGTCTATGCCCAAGCCCAATCCAAGTATGGGACAACTAATATTTCAATTAATACTTTTAATAAAGTATGGATAGTCCCTGAGAAAGCAGTGGTTTATGAGAACGTCAAAGCAGGGACAGCATATGTGGAGGAGTCAACATTAAAAGTCATGTTGGAACAGGATTATTTGTCGATGTCTAAACACCAACGCCAACCTGGGGACATGGCTTTAGCCGTGTCCCCAAGCACGCTGCCAAACGGACCAAGCACTGAAGGTGAAAGCATCCCAGGTAAACCACGGTTCGACGCACCAAGCATTAGCGCCCTCGGCTCCCAAATCGTCCGAGAGGTAGTGATCCCTGAATTGACCAAGGAAGTCAACGAAGGTAAGAACTTTGGGCCATTAAGACAAGTCTATAACAGCCTTATCTTGGCAACATGGTACAAAAAGAAAATCAGAGACAGTATTTTGGCCCAAGTTTATGTAAACAAAAATAAAGTTAATGGTGTTCAGTATACTTTTACCGTCATTCCCGCGAAAACGGGAATCCAGTTTAAAAATGACGTTGAGGGTCTTTATCAGGAATACTTAAAAGCATTTAAAAAAGGCGTTTTTAATTATATTAAAGAAGAACAAGACCCTATGACTCAAGCAGTGGTTCCAAGAAAATATTTTTCAGGAGGGGTTGACTGGGCCACGATAGGTGAAGGTCCAACTAATTTTAGATTAAGTGGAGTCCATGGGATTGAATTTACAGAAAAACCAAACGGATTACCCAAGCAAGACCCTGATTCCGCAGTCATTGTCACAGCTCAAATTAACACTGATTTTGCCATGTCACATCATGGACAACCTTACAAAAACATAACAAACCGTAAACGAAGAGAGCTAAAAAGAGGGCATGAAAATGGTTTTGAGATAGGAAGATCAACAACCGCATCCGCGTACCAGGACCCCATCCCTGTTCCTTATGGAACGGATCCCAAAATTTTGTCATTTCTCGACAGGCATTATCTACAGTGGGAGTATTTGCGCGAAAAAATACTTCCATACCTCATTGATCGAGCTTTGAAGCGAAGTCAGGCAAATTCTAGCAGGCCACGTTTGGTTGTCGCAGATTTTGGCTCAGGGACAGGAGAAGAGATGGCCAGGACATTTTATGAAATGGTAAGGGCTTTGGAGGAATATGGTGAAGGTCAAGACGTAAGGGATTGGGACATCGTGATCAAGGGAATCGACAATAATCCGTCTGTAATTGACCAGGCAAAAGCACGGATTGCGAATCGTGCCCCTTTTTTTCGTATCTATAACAACAGGGCTTCTCAAACAAGAGTGAAGGGTGGCGGATTTTATGCAGATCGAATCATAAGGACATTGAGATGGTATCCGGAGGAATTTAAAAGAAGCACAGAAGGCAATTTTATTCCAAAGAGCGTTACTGAAATTTCACCAGAAGAGTTGAAGGATACGGATTTAGTTTTGTTTAACAATATTCTAAGAACATTCCCGACAATAAGCGGTGTAAGAAAGGGTATATTCAAAGATTTGGTCCTCAAAGTCCCTCAAGCAGTGATAGCTATAGGTGAGAGTGCTAAGATAACGGACATTCTTTATGTTGAGGGATTAAAATACGAGACCCCTGGCCTAGAAGCTGTAGAGGATGCCGGAAAAAGAGACATGAGATATTTTTTTGTTTTACCTGAGAATGAATATGAGGCAATTAAAGAATACCAGTCCTCTAGGGCAATGGCAGCACAAGAAAGCGAAAAAAATGTCACAACGCAGGCCAACACGGACTTTGCCATGGCAAACTATAGACGAGCTGAACGAGGTAGGGGAGGGTTCCAGAGGGTAAGATTGAGTGCGGCAAGTATCGAGGAGGCGTATCAAGATCCAATAGTTCTTTCTTCTACAGCGGACAAGAAATTTATGTCATTTTTGGATAGGCATTATCTACAATGGAAGTATTTGCGTGAAAAAATACTTCCTTACCTTATCGATCGGGCCTTGAGGCGAAGTCAGGCAAATTCAAGCAGGCCACGGCTGGTTATTGTAGATACTGGCTCAAGCACTGGAGAAGAGATGGCCAGGACATTTTATGAAATTGTAAGCGCCTTGGAGTATTTCCGTCAAGATTTAGACGATTGGGACATTGAGATCAAAGGAAATGAGTATTATGCAACTGTGAATGACCAGGCGAAAGCGCGGATTAACAATCAGGCCCCCTTTTATAGTATTTATGAAAATAATACACAAACAAGAATGGAGGGTGGCGGGTATTATGCAGATAATATTATGAAGGTCTTGAGAAATTATCCGAAGAAATTTAAAGATAGCACCTTGGGTTTCTTTATTCAAAGGAGTTTCGTACATCTTGCACCAGAAGATTTGAAAGATGCAGATTTAGTGTTGTTAAACAACGTTTTAAGAAATTTTACAATAAACAGAGATGGTTTATTCAAACGATTAAGCGATAAAACTCCCCATGCAGTATTAGCTATAGGTGACCGTACGGATGTGATGGATATTGTTAATGTCAGGGTAAAGAAGCATCGTTTTTTAACTAGTCGTGACATTAACTTATCTGATCCAATAGGAGATATACATTATTTTTTTGCTTTACCCAAAGGTGAATACCAATCAATTAAAGAATTTCAGCCTTATATGGTGGCAAGGACTGTGCAAGAAGTCAGCAAGGCGATGTTGGCAGATATTGATCCTTCAAAGAAATATAGGGTGACTTTGTTAGGACGTTCCCAAGACCCGAACGTCAGGGCGTTTTTTGAATTGTTCAAGCAGGAATCTGATGAGGTTTCATTGCCGGACATTATTGAAAATCTTGTTGGGCTTAGGGAGCTCGTCTCAGGACCTATTAAAGATAAGGTGACGGACGAGCTTTATCGCGCCATTGCTGTAGATATGATCCGAAAGGAAGCTCTTTCGCCGGAGTTTAAGCCTTTTGATTTTCAATTGCCTGTTATTAAAGCCACGGACCAGAGATATCGAGAATATCAAAGAATGGTTAAAGAAATTGAGAAACAAAATAATACAGGTAATTTGTACAAAATCGAAGAATTGCTGGGCCAATTTTTAGAAATATTCCCAGGAACAAGGGAAGCTTTTGTGAGAAATCAGATAGAAAAAATCCAAGTGCTAGAGGCACAATTAGAAATAAAAATCAAAGCAGAAGCTGCGTTTAGAAAAACGGAATGGGGCATTAGTTCAGGTAATGAACCTAAATTTATGCTTAATATTAATGGTTGGGAAACCCAGGCGGTAGCGCATGAGGACATTATTCAACACATTGAATTTAGTGCTAATAGAGGCGATTTTGATAAAATCCTGGAAATTCTTTCTGGGCTTTATCAAGGGATACCTCAAGACCTAAAACCCAGCATTCAACCCAAAATCCGAAGAGAAATGGACCGTCTTAAAGTGTTTGCCATTCAAAGAGCGTTGGACCACAGAGATTACAGGACCTTATTAGACCGGTTAAGGAGATACTGGAGCAAGGAACCTGCCAGATATGATGCGCAGCAGGTCCTAGACTGGCGGCGGGCCTTTTTAAGGCAATTACAAACAGAAGCAGGAAGAAGGCTTGCCATTGCAGATATTCTTGAGAATGCCCAGTTGTTGGCGCTTAATGAGCAAGAAGTTTTGTTTTTAAACATTTATCAACATCTTGACTTGCAAGGCATAGGCATTACCTTTGAACGTTTAGCAGAGCAGTTACGCCCCGCAGGCAAGAGTGAAACTAGGGCAACCAGGATGAGAGAAATTTATGCTATTTATAGAAACAGGATAAGGCCTTTGTTGGATGGAATTGTCCCCACTGAAATTAAGCCCCAAGAAGTTGTTGATCAAGAAGAACATGAAGCCTTGGAATCGCTTAATCGAGAGACAATCGTGAAATATATAACAGCAGATACGACCTGGACAAAATTAGTTATTGAGATTGTCCGGTTAACAGGAGCGCCTATAATTAAGGTAGTAATAAGACTCAGATCTTTGGGTTTTTATAAAGGAGCCAACAATATTCTTGTTGTTCCTCCAGGGCCACAAGTGTCCCCTGAATCGATGGTGGAAAAACAACCAGAAAAAATAAAACCCCAAGAAGGTCCGACTACGCCTGAAGAAAAATTGGCTGCGTTAGGCGTGGGAGATGTTGAAAAATTAATACAGCCTGGCATGGCTTGGATAAAATTGACCCAAAAGGTCAGTGAACAAACAGGTGTTGAGGAAGAATCTGCAGTTGAAGCAAAATTAGGAGAGTTGGGCTACCTTAATGTGGATGGAGCCGTTTCAGACCAAGAATTTGAAGAAATTGTAAGAGGTCTATTGAATCGAAAAGAGGTTGGGGGGTATATTCCTGATGGAGGAATAACCTGGGACAGCTTAGTTAAGACAATTGCTAGTGACGTAGGTATTAAACAACGCAATGTGGCCAGAAGATTACAAGAACTAGGCCTTAAAAAGAATGGAGATGATATTGTTTTCTGGAATGATGCCAATAAGCCTAAAAAAACAAGACAGGTGCCTGTGGTCCTTGAAGGGGGGTATACAGTATATCGATTAGATGACTACCATTTTTTTAATACGGTCCAGGCGGAACAGTATTTAACAGCGATTTGTGAGAGAATACAAGGCATAGTAGATCATTTAGAGGATTTACCGACAAATCAAGGAGAGAATGTTCCTAGCTATAACCAAAGTAAATATCCTTGGCTTCATCGAGCAGATATCGGAGATAAAAAGTTGTTTCTAAGGTTTTTTATAAAAGAAAAAAGGGTTCTTATCGTAGGGTTTAATTTTGTTAATGAATTTAAAAGGGGTGGAGGGAAAGGGAGAGGCGACGGCTTAGGGCCAGAATTCGAAAAAGTGTTGGATAGAATTGACCCTGTCAAAACCTTAGATCAATTACAGGTAAAAGATAGGGTTGCGTTTACACGAGAGGAAGAGATTGAAGACGCAGCGATGGTAGGGCGAGCAGAACTTAATCACGAGCGTGAAGGTGGTATTGACTTGACTAAGACAAACATGAATTTAGAGACTAGGGTAATGGATTCCCGCTTATATGTCAAAGGCGGACGCTCTCTTGACTTACAAGGCAATGGCAATGCAAAGGGGATTGAATTTCACCTTGACCCAGCCATGCTGCAACAATTGCGAAACGCCTCAGGCTTTGTGCCCGTGGTCATCAATATCCAACCAATGCATAGCTTAAAAGAGTTTTTAGAGCTATAATAAAAATAGAAAGAATTTAGAAAGTGAGGGTAAGCGACTATGCTTTTTTTAATCCCTATCATTGTGGTCCTTATTGTTTTTTCAATCAGGATAATCCAGCAGTATCAAACAGGGGTGGTGTTTCAGTTGGGAAAGTATTCCAGGACACTTCAACCAGGATTAAATTTTATCATTCCCATCATAGAAGAAGCCAGGGTCGTGGACATGCGGGTATTGACCACTGATATACCCAAGCAGCAGGCCATCACCAAGGACAATGTGCCGGTATCCATCAATGGCGTTGTTTATTTTCAAGTCATCGATGCGCAAACAGCAGTGATCAAGGTACAGAATTATTTGTACGCGGTCTCCCAATATGCGCAAGCAGCTCTGCGGGACGTGGTAGGCGGGATGTCTTTTGATGATCTTCTGGCAGAACGGGAAAAAATCGGTGATGAAATTGAAGAGATCATCCAAAAACAAGCAGAGAGTTGGGGGGTGAAGGTATCGGCGATCAAACTTTTAGATGTGGATGTGCCGCAAGAATTAAAGGAAATGATGTCACGGCAGGCTTCTGCGGAACGGGAAAAACGGGCCACGATCACCAAGGCCGAAGGGGACAAGTTGGCCGCGGTCAATCTCGCGGAAGCGGCAAGACTAATGACACAATCTCCAGGTGCCATGCAGTTAAGGATACTTCAAACCATAGACGGCTTGGGTTCTACACCGTCTAAAACCGTGGTCTTTGCCCTGCCGGTGGATACCCTGGGGACTGCCGTCAAAACCATGACCGCTAAAGTTATTGATACGTAATAATGAAAAGACCCCTTAAAAATATTTTTATCTCTGCCATCCATCAAAATGCCGGCAAGACGACGATATCCCTGGGGTTGTTCAAGAATTTCCAGGAGCGTAAGATCAAGACGGCCTTCATGAAACCTGTAGGCCAGGAAACTGTCACTTATGAAGAAAAGGCCATTGATAAGGACACCTATCTGATTGGTGAGGTCTATCATTGCAAGAAGCATATCAAGGAGATGAGCCCTATTACCGTCGGTCGTGGTTACACAGAGAAATATATCCTTGAGCCCCAAAAACAGCAACTGCAGGACAAGATTTTTAAATCTTTTCAGACCATCACCCGCGGCAAGGATGCCATCATTGTCGAAGGCACGGGACACGCGGGGGTGGGATCAGTGATTGATTGTTCCAATGCTGATGTGGCAGCTTTGCTTGGAAGCAAGGCTATCATCATCTCTGGCGGAGGCATTGGCCGGGCCATTGATGAGGTCATGCTTAATAAAGCCTTATTTGATCTACGCAAGGTACCAGTGCTGGGTGTCATTATCAATAAAGTGTTGCCGGATAAACTAGACAGGATCAAGAACATTGTAGGCAAGGGTTTGGATCGCAAGGGTATCCGGCTTTTAGGCGTTATCCCTGAAACGGAGCTTTTAAGCGCCCCAACAGTCGAGCAGATCAGAGAGAGGCTAGATTTAAAAGTATTTTCAGGAGAAGAAAATTTGCGTACCAGGGTATATGACGCCATTGTTGCGGCCATGGAACCGTATAATATGATCGGCCATTTACGTGACGGCGCTTTGGTCATTACTTCTGGTGACCGCGTGGATAATATGCTGGTGGCGGTCTCTTCTTATTTGCTTCAGCAAGGGCGGGCAGTCAAGGTGGCTGGCCTGGTTTTGACCGGAGGCCTGACCCCGGACCATAAAATTGCCGGATTACTTAAAGACAGCCGCATTCCCGTGCTTTATTCCGACCAGGACACCTATACCATTGCCGCTGCCATTGAAAACATGACCCCTAAGATCCAAAAGACGGACCGCGACAAGATCCACGAGGCCAGACGCCTGGTCAAAGACTACGTTAATGTGGATATGATTTTAGAACATCTATAGTTCGTAAAGTTTTAGCTAAAGCTTGACTATTAACTCGTCCTCATTTAAAGTAATCTAATCAAATTAATATGAGATTGTTGAGAAATGTTAGAATATATAGCCATTATATTTGCTTTTCTATTTGCAGGAGCGCTCTGCGCGCTGTTGTTGGGCTTGCCCAAGATCTTAAGCCCAAAATTCCCCAGCGAAGCTAAATCCAAACCTTTTGAATGCGGCAAGGAGCCTTTTTCTTTGCCTGGTGGCAATATGCCGGT
>Ga0206797_1038_pt1 | contig 20304 bp, 17 predicted proteins | sample Alteio_BWOrgCont_69_FD_152894 | JGI IMG/M metagenome (GOLD analysis project Ga0206797, IMG submission 152894) | Enriched cells from forest soil in Barre Woods Harvard Forest LTER site, Petersham, Massachusetts, United States -... | ecosystem: Environmental > Terrestrial > Soil > Temperate forest >...
GGAGACCCCAAACCAACCCGCGGGCAATGCTGTTATGTGTCTGATGAAGAGATAAACCAAGTCATTGATTTTATTAAAAAACAAGGCCAGCCCGAGTATAATGATAACGTACTTAAACCTCAACCGTCTTCAGGTGCGGGCTCTAGCGAAGAGAAAGATGAAATGTATGATGAAGCTGTGCGTGTGGTGATTGAAACAAATCAGGCGTCAGTTACTATTTTACAACGCCGTCTGCGTTTGGGTTATGGTAGGGCCGCACGGCTGATTGATATGATGGAGCAGTATGGGATTGTTGGCCCTTATGCAGGTAGCAAGGCAAGGGACATTTTAGTGGACCGGGAAAAATGGCTTTTGGAAAATATTGCTGAGAAAAGCAGCAGCACAGAGCAAACCTAACGAGGAGCAAGAAATTGAGCCTTTTGTCGTCGATGGAAAGCAGTAGTGACAAACCTTCTATTTTAAAAACAACGCGTGAAGCCAAGGGGCTGACCTTAGAAATCGTGCACGAGGCCACCAAAATCCCCATGGATGCGCTAAGGGCCATTGAAGAAGGCTACTCCGTGCGCATTTTATCTCCTTTTTATTATCGCGGTTTTATCAAAATTTACGCAGAATTTTTAGGCTTGAATGTAGGTGAAATGTACAAGCAATATGGCCTTGATCAGGCCCCTTCGCCCACGACTTCTGCGACGGTGTCGGTTAAGGCCAGTCGACCGGATCAACACCCGGTGTTGAACCGTTTTACCGGATCAACACCGGGTGTTGGGGTGGTTTCCTTGATATTGAAACCTAAAACCCTTAAGTTAATTTTTAAGGTCATTGGATTTTTACTATTGTTACTTTTGTTTTTCAAGATGGCGGGATGTATTGCCTCGCATCTGAATAAAAAAGGAATATCTTCTAAAAAACAGATGAGTTTTTTGGCGCAGGAGAAGAAAGTCACAATCCATCAATCTACCAACCATGGGACTATTCAGGCCCAAAGCGAGAATAACAAGGTCGAAGTAGCGGTCAGGGCAACAAGAGATATTTGGCTCCTGGTCAAGGCGGATGGTCGTGTGGTATTTGAAACAACTTTAAGCAAAGGCTCCATGGAAAGTTGGGTCGCGGATAACCATATTGAATTATCTGGTGGGGACCTTGAACTATTAGATATGGAAATTAATGAAAAGCATATTGGTTTTCTTGGTGGCGGTGAGCGCAAGATCCGGAAGGTGTTGATTACCCAGGAAGGATTGACGGTGAAAAAATGAAAACCACGCAGGATTTCCAGAAGGAGCGCTTGAGCGCCGGCCAGAAGGTCGGCGTTGTTAATTTAGGTTGCGCCCGCAATTTGGTGGACGCGCAGATGATGCTTGGACGTCTCAAAAAAAATGGCCATCGCATTGTCCAGGCCACTGACGCGCAAACAGTGATTGTCAACACTTGTTCCTTTATTGAAGAGGCACGCAAAGAATCTATTGATACCATCCTTGACTTAGTTGAGCTTAAAAAGAGTGGTCAGATCAAAAAAGTGATTGTCGCAGGATGCCTGGCCCAGCGCTACGGCAAAGATTTGGCAAAAGAATTTCCTGAAGTCGATGCTTTTGTAGGAACTCCGACACTCAATAGAGACAATTTACCTCAACAGCTACAGTTAACACCCAGCCATTTTGCCTACGTTAAGATCTGTGAAAGTTGTTTTAACGCATGTTCGTTTTGCGCTATACCTAAAATAAAGGGTAAATTCATCTCACGCACCATTGAGTCTATTGTGCGTGAGGTCAAAGAATTAGACGCTAAAGGCGTCAAAGAAGTTAATATCATCGGCCAGGACATCACAGCCTATGGCATGGATCTTTACCGTGAAAAATCGTTAGCGCGCCTTCTTAAAGAGCTCATTAAGGTTGTAAAGAACATCGAGTGGATACGGCTATTATATGCATTCCCTTCCCATGTGACTGAGGAGCTTATTGAAGTTATTGCCCAAAGCCCCAGGATTTGCAAATATATCGATATGCCTTTGCAGCACATTAGTGACCATATTTTACTTGAACAAAACAGAAATATCACGACCCAACAGACCATTGAATTGATCCAAAAGCTCCGCCGGGCCATGCCCCAAGTATTTGTGCGTACGACTTTTATTACAGGCTTACCAGGAGAGACACCGAAGGATTTTGAGCAAATGAGAGCTTTTGTCAGGGATTTTCGTTTTGAAAGGGTTGGTGTTTTCGTATACTCAAAAGAAGAAGGCACGAAGGCCGTAGAAATGAAGAATCATGTGCCTGAAAAGACAAAAAAAGCCCGTCTGGATACCTTGATGCAGGATCAGCAAGTCATCTCGGCAGAAATTCAGCAGTCCTTTGTGGGGCGTACTCTTAAAGTTTTGATTGAAGAAAAAGAAAAGAATTCACCAGAGAACTATATCGGCCGAAGTGAATACGATGCTCCTGACGTGGATGGGGTAGTGTATGTCCGTTCGAAGAAACCTCTGAAAGCAGGGGATTTTGTCCAGGTGATGATCACCGACGCGTATGAATATGATTTAGCGGGAGTCGTAGAATGAACGTTCCCAATTTTTTGACCATTTCACGCATTATTTTAGCTATAGTTTTGGTTTTTCTTCTGAAAGAAAATTCTCTAGCTGGTGATTTGTTGGCGGTCATTGTCTTTACAATAGCTTCCTTAACTGATTTTTATGACGGCCATTTGGCCAAAACCAAAGGATTGATCAGTGATTTCGGGAAAATAATGGACCCTATCGCTGATAAGATATTGCTTTTGTCGGCATTTGGAGTTTTGGCCCATATTGGCATGGTTGCCTGGTGGATGTTCATTGTCATTGCTATCCGTGAAATCTGGGTAACAATATCAAGGCTTTTGGCTATGCGCCGGGGCCAGGTGCTGGCTGCGGAACGTGCTGGCAAGATCAAGACCGTTGTACAAATCGTCGCGGTAGCAGCAATCCTGCTTTATTTATTAGCACAACAAACCGGGGCTTTTTGGTTTTATGATGTCCAAAAAATTTGGCTTTATGTCAATTATTGCCTAATGCTTGCGGCGGTCACTTTGACGGTATATTCCGGCATAGAATATTTCCGTCATCAATTGAAGATATGAGAAATTTTTTGATTAAATCTTTTGCCACTGTCTGTGGTGTGGGGTTTTTACCCTTTGCCCCTGGAACATGGGCGACGCTGGTTGGGGTGGTCATTACTTATTTTTTAGGTAATAATTTGCCTGTCTTTACCATTCTTTTGTTAGTTTTATTGGTCTTTGGCATTATAACAACGGGTGTGGTTGAAAAACAGATGAACCAAAAAGACCCGGGGATATTGGTCATTGATGAAGTGGTAGGGGTGATGATTGCCTTATGGGGCCTGCCATTGATTTGGCCAGTCATGATCTGTGGATTTTTCTTATTTCGGGCTTTTGACATGTTCAAAATATATCCTATTAATAAGCTGGAAGCCCAAAGTGGGGGTTGGGGAATTATGCTTGATGATTGCATGGCAGGGGTGTATACTAATATCATCTTGCGCATTGCTCTGCGATGCGCAGGTCTTTTTTAAGTTAAACAAGTAGTCCCGCTTACGTCTGTTGGCCAAAAACGGTGGGATCCAGCTAGGAGAGAGTTAATATGCAAAGCAGTAATCCGACATTAAATGAAAGAACATTTGACGCGGCTCGTGTAGGTGTGGGCGAGCAAGCAATGACCATTCAAGGCACGGTCAATAAAAGTTTTATTTTGCTGGCTATTTTGATGTCTACAGCCATGTGGACTTGGTCAAAAACATCTGATCCAAGTAGTGCAGGTTTTATTCACATCACCTTTATTGGGTCTATGATCGTTGGTTTTATCCTGGCTATGGCCACTTCTTTTAGGCCTAAATGGTCTCCAATCACAGCTCCTTTATACGCAGCCTGCGAAGGTCTGCTTTTGGGTATTCTTTCCGCGTATTTTGAAATGCGTTATCCTGGCATTGTGGTGCAGGCCGTAGGCTTGACCTTTGCCGTGACCTTTGCCATGCTCATGGGCTATAAAGCTGGATGGCTGCAAGCCACCCCGGGGCTTCGTAAAGGTCTAATGATTGCCATGGGTGGCATCATGATATTTTATGCGATTGTATGGATTGCTTCCATGTTCGGCATCCATCCACCGGGATTTCTCAATGGTGGTGGGCCATTGGGAATTGCGTTTAGTTTGTTTGTGGTAGGGATCGCCTCCATGTCCTTGATCTTGGATTTTGATATGATCGAATCAGCTTCCCGTCAGGGCCTGGAAAAGTACATGGAATGGTATGGTGCTTTTGCTTTGATGGTAACCTTGATTTGGCTTTATATGGAAATCTTGCGTCTGTTGTCCAAAATCAGCCGCCGTGATTAATAGGGAGTTCAATCTTCCTTACTTTAGCCCCGTTAGCAATAACGGGGCTTTTTTATGGTAAAGATTAATAAATATTTATTTATATTCTATAACCTATTCAATTTCAATAATTTGTGAAAATTTTATGATGGTAATAATTTGAATTCTGAATCTTTATATGCCATACTCTTTCTTGAATACTAAATAGGGGATTTATTTATAAGGAAGTACTTCTTATATGATGACATTATTTACTAATCAATCAAGCAAACAAGGCAGGCCGTTTTTTGCAGCTTCTGTCATTGTGCTTATTGTTTCCTTTATAGGTTCTTCCCTATATATGCCTCAAGCCTATGCTAATGATTTGCCATCTATGCCTACACCAGGCATGATAGTCCATTTAAGCCCTGAGTTTACGCCAGCACTCTTAAAAGGGATTGTTATCCACCCCGAAAACGCCTTTAAGTTTGATTTTATTGTTTATAAAGGTGACAAAATATTGATAGATAGCGAAAAAAAAGAAGAGTACACTAAGTTGATCAAATATTTTCTGGCATCTTTGGCAATTCCCGATGAAGACCAATGGGTCAACCTTTCACCCTATGAAAAAGACCGTATCATTAAGGACGATTTTGGCAAGACTGAAATGGGCCGGGACCTACTGGCCCAGGATTATTTGCTAAAACAAATGACAGCTTCTTTAATATACCCGCAAGAGAAGCTTGGCCAGAAATTTTGGGATGAGGTGTATGACCGGGCCTATAAGAAGTTCGGGACAACCCAAATCCCTGTGAACACCTTTAATAAGGTGTGGATCGTACCAGATGAAGCGGATATTTATGAAAAGGGCAATGTCGCCTATCTGTATAAAAACCATTTGAAGGTGATGTTGGAAGAAGATTATTTGTCTTTAAAAAAACATGCAGGGATTACGTCAATACCTGCAGAGCCTAATGATTTCCATACCATAGGCTCCCAGGTGGTGCGTGAAATCATCCTTCCTGCATTAGAAAAAGAAGTTAATGAAAATAAAAATTTTGCCCCTGTAAGACAGGTGTTTAATGGAATGATCCTGGCTGCCTGGTTTAAGCGTGCTTTAAGGACATCCTTTATAGGGAAGATCTATGCCAATAAGACCAAGGTCAAGGGTATCGATCAAGACCCTGCAAATAATGAGGCGATTTATAAACAATACCTAAAGGCGTATAAAAAAGGTGTTTTTAATTATATTAAAGACGACATAGATAAATACACCAATGAAAAGATACCTAGGAAGTATTTCTCTGGTGGGGCAACAGCACCAGTCGTCATAGATGATCGAGGTCAAGTAGCATTAGACTCAGAAACAGGTCTTGCAAAGTTGACTAATGCATATCATGTAGGAAGTGGTGACGTTGATCGTCAAAAAGAAGAAAGTGATGTAGACAGTGGGATTGAAAATGGAACAGGATTTGATGAAGCCGCGGTATCGCTAGATCCAAGAAATGGGACCGCTGACAACGCCATGGACACGGATGAAGTCAAAAATGTGGTGAGTCGTTTTTTGGGAAGTGTCACCTATTTAAAACGTAATGGTCTAACTGTTGAGGTCATACCTAATTATACCAAGAAGGGTGAAGTCGCTATTTTAATTCATCAAAAAATGAAAGAAGGCCACGAAGCAAGGCTACCTCGAATTTCAGGAAGAATGAATGAATTAGAGAGATCTCTAGATTTGCCAAAAGAGGGTTTGCAAAGGAGAGCCTCAATTTCCGGTCTTCTCATTTTCACATTTGATGATCTAGCTATGATGGGTGGAAAAGTTTCGTATGAAGACGACGCAGCGATGAATGTTTTTGCAGATATGATGGATAAACCCTATGTTTATATTCCGGTATATACCGCTTATCAAAGGGCCTTGGTTGAATTGGGGGCAGATAGTAGATTAGCTGTACAAATAAAAGTGTTTTTTAAGTCTTTGCAAAACGGTCTTGTAGATGGCAGTAATATCCCAACAAGGGTAGCACTCGATTCCATATTAGAGGCTATTGATCACAAAGATATTTATCTCAATAATAAAGTTTTGAAATATGTATTGATGCAGGCAACTCTTTTTTTGATTAATCATCGTGACTGGAGTAATGAATATGAAGGGAAAAATATTAGTAATAGGGCTTTATTGGAAAAATTTATGACTATTTTTTATCCGATTTACAGCGAATATGATTATTTAGCAAAAAGGGAAAAACTTAAAGAGTTGGTTCGAAGAGTAAGGAAAGAATTAGATGCTGAATCCGAGCCAGCCGTTGCCAAAAAAAGTTTAGAATTTGGTTTTGGATTATTCAAAAGAAACAGAGCGCAACAACAGGATGAGAACCTTTCTCCATTACTTTATGAAAGCCAAAGATTGAAGGCTGCTATCGAGAGCTTTCCTGATCGCGCATCAACCACTAATTCAAACAATGACCTTGGTGGTATCGACATGAATGCGGCGAACTTGAGGATGTATATTAAACGTGACGGCAGGGGTGTGCCATTGCCGGTCGGCCAGCAGGACCTGGCCCAAATCCATATCGACGGGTTGGTGCCAGTCATCCTTGAGATCAGACCTGCCAGTTCATCGTTTATCCTATCGCAGTCAAATATGCCAAATCCGGTCTAGGATAAATTTCGATGATGTCCTTACCTACCAATCAAGCAAACAAACAAGGCAGACAGTTTTTTGCAGCTACTGTCATTGTACTTATCGTTTCCTTTATAGGTTCTTCACTATATATACCTCAAGCCTATGCTAATGATTTAAACCTGCCATCCATGCCCACACCGGGCATGATGGTCCATTTAAGCCGGAAATTTACTCCTGCGTATTTACAAGGTCTTACCATCCATCCCGACAATGCTTTACAATTCGACTTTTTGATTAACCGTGGGGACAATCTTTTATCCAATGAACAGAAGAAAGAAGAATATAAGAAATTAGTAAAATATTTCTTGGCCTCTTTAACGATCCCTGATGACGACCAATGGGTCAACCTTTCTCCTTATGAAAAAGACCGCATTATTAAGGACGACTTTGGCAAGACTGAAATGGGGCGGGACCTTCTGGCGCAAGATTATATGCTTAAACAAATTACAGCTTCTTTAATATATCCGGAAGATAATTTAGGCAAGAAATTTTGGGAAAGGGTCTATGAACGTGCTTATAAGGAATATGGCGCCACCAACATTCCTATCAATACCTTTAATAAGGTGTGGATCATTCCAGACCAAGCAGCGGTTTATGAAAGTGGTAATACGGTGTATGTGTTGCGTAATCACTTGAAGGTGATGTTAGAAGAGGATTATCTATCACTGGATAAACACACGGCTGTTAGACATGCGGATACAAGGAACATAAACAAAGTAGGTTCTCAAATTGTCCGTGAAATTATACTTCCTGAACTTGAGAAAGAAGTCAATACGGACAAGAATTTTGCCATTCTGCGCCAGGTATACTCTGGCATGATTTTAGCCACGTGGTATAAACATGCCCTTAAAGAGTCTTTGTTAGGGAAGGTCTACGCAAACCAAGCCAAGGTCAGGGGGGTTGACCAAAACCCTTTAAATAACCAAATCATTTACCAGCAATATTTGAAGGCCTTTAAAAAGGGAGTGTTTAATTACATTAGAGAAGACAAAGATCCCTATCCCTTTAGTCCCAAACTGGGAGACCAGCCAATAGCGAGGAAGTATTTTTCTGGCGGGATGCGTGATTTTGCAAGCATTACGCAAGGGGGGCCTAGCAGTGTCTTTGTCCCAGGAACAGTATTGGTCTTTTCCGATAAAGCGGCCATTTCACCAAGGGTACAAGAAAAAATTGATTTTGACTTTTCCCAAGGACAAATCGACCGCGCCACCATTGCTTTAAATCCAAATACCCATCAACCATTCGACGCGGCAATGGTAGGTGATAGTATAAAGGTGTTAAGAGAAAGTCTTGGCTTTTCAATAGAGCAATTAGCACAAAGGATTGGTGTTCATACAAGTGTTATTGAGTCTGTAGAAAACGGGATGGTTTTTCCATCTGATCAATTAATTGAAAGTATAGGAGCAGGGCTTGGGCTTTCTTCCGTACAAGTGGCATATTTAAAGGAAATGGCGAAGGAGAGAAAAGAGAAAATAACAACACAAAAGCCATTGGAACCAGCAAGAAGTAAAGGCGTTGTGGTAAAAAGAACAATGATACTGCAACAGGATGAAAATACGGGAGGTCATGCTGAAATTTCTTCAGGAGAAACAGATACTCGGCAATTTGCAAAAATGATAAAGGACGGTCGTGAGGCAGAAGGTTTAACACAGGCGGAGTTAGCACAAAAGATTGGTAGGGCTACTGCATATATATCTCAAATAGAAACGCCCAATGGGGATAAGTACCCATCTTCAGAAACTGCATATCAATTAGGTAAAGAATTGGGATGGAGTGAAGAGCGTATAGCGACAGCTCAAAGGCAATTGGAATCGGAAAAAATAAGATTAAGACTGAAGAGACTGCAAAGAAAAAGCATGCTGAGAAAGGACCAAGAGGTGAGTGGACCTGAAATTGTCTTGGACCCTAATGTTTCCTTAGAAAGAGTTACCCGGCAATATGGAGAAATGTTACAGAAAGGTCGTGAAGCAGCAAAATTGTCACCAGAGGAGTTAGCAGAAAGGCTTGGTGTTTCTTCTGCATATATATATCAAATAGAATCACCGAATGGGGATAAGCTCCCATCTTCAGAGTTTATAGATCGAACAGGTAGAGTATTAAGATGGAATAAAGAGTATACAGCAAGAATTCGAGAGTTATTGGAAGCGGAAAAAACAGGAGTCAAACTGAAGAGATTAGAGATTCGAATCAAACATTTAGCGGAAGTTAGTAGCCAAAGAAAGGAAGATGATGATGAGGCCATGTCGTCACCTGGCGGTATTGACATGAACTCGGCGAACCTTGCCATGATGATTATCAAGCGGGATGGCAAGGGTGTGCCATTACCTTTAAGCCAGCAGGACATGGCCCAACTAAACCATATCCAGGGCTTTGATCCTGAAATCCTTAAAATCATACCTGTTGTTTATCTGCCTGTTATCAATAAATTGCAGCAAAAATTACGATCTTACTAATCAATCAAGCATCTATCGTTTTGTTTGGAATTTTTTCTTATTGAATTCGAAAGCAATGTCGAGGAGGATAAGAATAAGAACAATCACAATCAGGCTCCAGGATTTGTCAGAGAGGGTTTTGTGCTCAAGGAGCAGGCGGGTTTTAAGGTGGAAGGCCACCAGTAATATAAAAATCCAGAACACGGATTTGTGTTCTTTACTGTTGAAAAGCCTTTGTAAGCTAAAAGGCCACGTTTCACCTTTGGTATATGGAACAAGGCAAGGAATCATAGCAGGTACTTGCTGACAATAATCCTGATAAGCATTTTTAAATTTTGCCAATAGCATGCCTTGCTCACCTTGGATGGTTTGGTAATACATAAAACTTAAGGCCAATAAAAATACACCGCCTGCGATCCATTCGACCCAAGGAGGCTGGCTTTTTAAGACAATACAAAAGCCTATGGCGACCAGAAAAGTGCCCAGATAGAGAGGGTTGCGTACAAAAGCATAAGGCCCGGAAGTGGTCAATTTGTCATTTTTGATAGCATAGCCGTTAGACCACAGGCGGATAAGCAGGCCAGCAATGATAAAGCCGATACCTGCCTTGATAGAAGCTTCGTCCAGCCAGCAGAAGAACAGGACAAAGAAACCAAAGGGATAAATCACCGCAAAACGTGGTTTAAAGGAACGCTGTAGTCGATGGGTGAAATTCATGAGCCTATGATAACCCAGGGTTGCCGGTCAAGCAATAGGGAATATATGATTTTACTTGGCTTTACTTGGCTAGCATTTTTAAGGCTGCTTGGCTGGCTTTTTGTTTGATGGAGAGGCGGGGGCCTTTAAAAAGGAATTTTTTAACAACCGTTTTTTTGTTGGTGCAAATGGCGATAAAAATTAAACCAACAGGTTTGGTTTTGCTGCCGCCGCCAGGGCCGGCAATCCCGGTGACACTTAGGCCGTAATCAGTGTTCAATATTTTACGTACACCTTGGGCCATGGCAGCAGCCACAGGAGAGCTTACTGCTCCATGTTTTTTGAGAAGAGCAGGGCCAACCCCAAGCAGTTTGATTTTGGCTGCGTTATCATAAGCGATAATCCCTAATAAAAAAAATGCTGATGAGCCTGGGACATTAGTTAAACAGTTTCCTATAAGGCCGCCAGTACAGGATTCAGCCAAGCTCAGGGTCTTTGAGGCTTGGATAAACTTTTGGGCGATTTTTTGACTAAGCGCTACATTTTGTTTGAGATGCATATTATTAAGAATATTAGGGTTACGAATTTTAAAAACCATTATAGGGACGGGGAATTCAATTGACAAGGCCTATTTTATGGCATATACTTTGCGGATACTTAGGAGAATAATTATGTTTAATTCTATTGCAGAAGTTTTAGAAGATCTAAAAGCCGGGCGTATGGTCATTGTCATGGATGATGAGGGCCGCGAAAATGAAGGTGATGTCCTCATTGCCGCCCAATTTATCAATGCCGATGCCATCAATTTTATGGCCAGGGAAGCGCGTGGACTTATTTGTGTGCCTATGGAAGATGCACGCTTGAATGACCTGGACCTGCATCCGATGAAGGATGATTTTCATTCTAAACATCAGCGTTGCAATACAGCCTGGACCGTGTCTGTGGATGCGGCCTATGGTGTCACGACAGGTATTTCAGCCGCGGACCGTGCAAAAACAGTAAAGGTCCTGATTGATCCAAAATCAGCTCCCAGCGATTTGGTCACCCCTGGCCACTTGTTTCCTTTGCGTGCCCGTCGGGGTGGAGTGTTGGTGCGTGCGGGACACACGGAGGCGTCCGTTGATTTGATGTGTTTGGCTGACCTTTATCCAGCGGGGGTCATTTGCGAGATCATGAATGATGATGGGACCATGGCCCGTACCCAGGATTTGATCAAATTCGCCCAGAAACATAAATTAAAAATTTGCACCATTGACAGCTTGATTGAGCATCGCCGCAAGACGGAAAAATTAGTCCAGCGCGTTGAAGAAGCCGTATTGCCTACGGAACATGGCGAATTCAAGATGGTTGCTTATGAATCACTGGTGGATGGCGTCTTGCATATTGCCATGGTCAAAGGCACCATTGATGGGTCAGAACCGGTTTTGGTGCGGGCCCAGTCAGAATGTTTGACTGGAGATGTGTTTGGATCGTTGCGTTGTGATTGCAATAGCCAGCTTAAAGCTTCCATGAAAACCATTAACGATAAAGGTACGGGCATTGTACTTTATATCCGCCAGCACGAAGGTCGCGGCATTGGCTTGGTCAATAAGCTCAAGGCCTATAATTTGCAGGATGATGGCTTGGACACCGTCGAGGCCAATCAAGCACTGGGTTTTGCTGCGGATTTGCGTGATTATGGCATTGGAGCGCAGATTTTGGTGGATTTGGGGGTCAAACAGATCCGTTTATTGACTAATAATCCCCGTAAAATCGTGGGTCTTGAAGGATATGGCCTATCAGTCACTGAACGGGTGCCCATCAAGATCCCGCACAATCCTACCAACGAAAATTATTTGAAAGCCAAAAAAGATAAATTAGGCCACATCCTTTAAAGCCGTATGGCCACTCTTAAGAAAAACAAATCTCGTATCGCCATTGTGGTATCAAGCTTTAATGAGTTCATCTCTAAGAGATTGCTTAAAGGTTGTTTGCTGGCATTGCAAGACCAGGGTGTGAGGGATGTTCAGATTACCACGGTGTGGGTACCTGGTTCGTTTGAAATCCCTCTGACTGCTTTAAAACTGGCCCAAAGAAAAGATATTGATGCTGTTATTTGTTTAGGGGCAGTGATCCGGGGGGGAACCTATCATTTTGAAGTGATTTCCAACGAATGTGCCCGGGGGATCATGAAAGCCTCCCTTTTGACGGCCAAACCGGTGATTATGGGCGTATTGACGACGGACACGGTTTCCCAAGCCCAAGCCCGCGCCCAGGAAAAAGGCAGCAATAAAGGCCGCGATGCTGCCGGCACTGCTTTGGAAATGATCGCTCTTTTAGACAAAATATGAGACGCCGAACACTTGCACGGGAGCACGCTTTAAAGATCCTCTATCAGTTTGATATCACCAAGCGTCCGATAGAGGCGGTGGTAGAGTCTTACTGGAAGGCTGAAGAGACCAAGGACCAGGAGATCATCACTTACGCTAATTTGTTGGCCCAGGGTGTCGGCGGGCATATCCAGGACATTGACCATAAGATTTCCGACTATGCCACTAATTGGCAGATCAAACGCATGGCCATCATTGACCGCAATGTCATGCGTATTGGTTTATATGAATTGCAGCACACCACGGACATCCCTCCGAAGGTGGCCATCAACGAGGCGGTGGAGCTGGCCAAAAAATACGGCGATTTGGAATCCAGTAAATTCGTCAACGGAATCCTTGATAAAATCCACAAAAAAGAAATCGTCGAGCCGCAAAATTAATCATGCCTTCCAGCGCTGATCTACACATCCACACTTTTTTTTCAGACAGCACTTCGTCCCCTCAAGAGGTCGTTGGCGAGGCGCTGGTAGCTGGACTTTCCTGCATCGCCATCACTGATCATGATATTGTACAAGGGGTTGCCCCTGCCATCGAGGCTGCCCTTCCACATGCCCTTGAAGTGGTGCCCGGCATTGAATTTTCGTCTGAGTTTGAAAATTGCGACATCCACATCCTGGGTTACTTTATAGATTGCCAAAGAGGGCCTCTTCTTGAGAAGATAGACCTTTTTCTGGATGCGCGTATGGAGCGCATGAAGCAGATGATCATGAATCTCAAAGGTGTTGGCATTGATAATATTGAATTTGAAGAAGTTTGCGCCTTGACCCAATCCAGGGCCGTGGGCCGCGCACACCTGGCAACGTTATTACTGCAAAAGGGATGGGTCCCTAACATGAAGTCAGCTTTTGAAAAATATTTGGGGCATGGATGCCCAGGATATGCCCCTAAATACAAGCAAACGCCTTTTGAAGCCATTGAACTGATCCGAAGTTCCGGCGGTGTGGCTGTGATGGCCCATCCTATGTTGACTCAAAAAGATGAATTGATCCCCCGTTTTACCGCGGCCGGTTTAAAAGGCCTGGAAGTCTATTACCCCAATTGCATGGCTACAGTCACCCAGTTTTATGAGCGCATTGCCCAAAAAAATGGCCTTATTGCCACGGGTGGCTCAGATGCCCATGGCAAGGCGAAATCCTATACCTATGTGGGCAAAAAAACTGTGCCAATCGAGGTAGTCGAACATTTACGTCGAGCAAGGGCAGCCGACCAGGGGACATGGCTTTAGCCGTGTCCCCTTGCAGGTTGCCGAGCAAGGAAGCATTGAAAGTGAAAGCGACCCAGAGGAACAAACCTAACGACTTAACCTATATGAACCGCGCCTGGGAACTGGCTTTAAAAGGCTGGGGTAGAACATCGCCTAATCCTATGGTAGGCGCTGTCTTGGTCAAATCGGGCAAGATCATTGCCGAAGGCTATCATCATTATTGCGGCGGCGACCACGCGGAAGTCGATGCTTTAAAAAAAGCAGGTCCCAAGGCCCGTGGGGCGAGCCTTTATGTTACCTTAGAGCCTTGTGGCCATGTAGGCCGCACACCGCCTTGTACGGAAGCTATTGTCAAAGCAGGTATTAAAAAGGTCGTTGTGGGAGCTATGGATCCCAATAAGCTTAATAACGGTAAATCTTTGAGATTTTTAAAGCACAAAGGGATTGAAGTAGAGCATGGGCTTTTGCAAGATGAATTAACACATTTGAATGAGGCATTTAACTGCTGGATCACCACGCGCAGACCTTTTGTGACGGCGAAGCTCGCCCAAACTATCGATGGGAAAATTGCGACAATTGATGGTGAATCAAAATGGATCACTTCCTCTTTCGCACGGGACTATGCGCATCGCTTAAGATTTGGTTTTGATGCCATCATGGTGGGAATCAATACAGTCCTTAAAGACGACCCTCAATTAAAAACGCTGCCGTCCAAACGCATTAAAAAGATTATCTTAGACACTCATGGTAAAACGCCTTCTCGTGCTAAATTATTGGAGGGTACTCGTCCCGAAGATGTATTTGTGTTTACTGCAAAAACTGCTCCCCTTTATAAAGGAAAAATCGATTTACAATGGGTCTTAAAATTTTTAGGAGAAAGAGAAATCACCAGTGTGCTCATTGAAGGCGGGGGGCTTGTTGTAGGAGAAGCCTTACAACGGAATCTCGTCGATAAAATGATGATCTATACAGCACCAAAAATCATGGGGGAAGGCCTGCAAAGTGTGCGTGGGCTTAAAACCAAGACTTTAGATCAAATGATTCAACTTAAAGAAATGACTATTGATAAAATAGGCGAAGACATATTAATTCAAGGTTATCCTAAAAAATAAAATATCATTACATTTTTAAATTAGTGTCATTGCGAGGAACGAACGCAGTGAGAGACGAAGCAATCTTTTATGTTCACCGGAATTATCCAGCATATAGGTACCATCAAGAAAATTGAATCCAAAAAGAACCTCTTGGTTTTTAGCATTGATTTAGGTCCATTGGCCAAAGATACTAGATTGGGCGACAGTGTGTCTGTCAGCGGGGTTTGCTTGACGGTCGCTTCTAAAAAAGCAAGAGTGGCAAGCTTTGATCTGATGAAAGAAACCATTGAAAAAACTTCCCTTCGGTCTTTGGGTGTTGGCGACCGTGTGAATTTGGAATTGGCTCTGCAAGCAGGCAGCCGGTTAGGCGGACACTTTGTGACCGGGCATGTTGATGAGGTGGCTGTCATTAAACATATTGATCGTAAAAAAAACTGGGTGGCCCTGCGACTTGGGGTGGCACAAGCAAACCGTAAATATTTTGTATCAAAAGGCTCAGTAGCTGTTGATGGCATAAGCCTGACCATTGGCAAGGTAGGCAATGGTTATATCGATGTATACTTGATTCCCTATACTCTCAAAGTCACGACCTTAGGCCTTAAAAAGCATGGGGAGGGTGTCAACATCGAAACAGATATATTGGCCAAATATCTATTCTCTAGTAAATAATTTCCCCTTCTTTAGAAAACGTTTCCTTAAAACCAGCCTTTGGCCCTTGTTTTTAGTGCAATTATATTGCATATTTGTAGTATGAGAACCCCATACGTCCATATTGCTATTTTGATAGCTTTTTTGGTCAATACATCTGGGTTCATGTGCCCTCTTGTTTACTCCGCAGACATGGAATTTCGTTTGCCGGTACCAGGAGTAATGGTCCATTTAAGTCCTCCCATTAATCCACCTGTCTTAAAAGGCATTAAAGTCCATCCTGATAATCCTTTTCGTTTTGATTTCATTCTTGACAAAGGAGACAGTGAATCAAACAGTGATCAACTCAAGGATGAATCTACAAGATTAATTAAGTATTTTTTGGCTAGTTTGACTATTCCTGAGAAAGATTTGTGGGTGAATCTTTCTCCCTACGAGAAAGACCGGATCATTCCCCAAAGCTTTGGCTTGACCGAAATGGGCCGGGACCTATTGGCAGAAGACTATATGCTCAAACAAATAACCGCTAGTCTGATTTATCCAGAAGATCAGGTAGGCAAAAGATTTTGGAAACGGATATATGAAGAGGCCACTAAAAAGTTTGGGACGACCAATGTTCCCGTAAATACCTTCAACAAAGTTTGGATAGTCCCAGAAAAGGCCGTTGTTTATGAGAATGACAAGACAGTAACAGCATACGTAATGGAAAGCAAATTAAAAGTCATGCTTGAGCAAGACTATCTTTCATTAACCAAGCATGAAGGAATCCGATCTCTTGCCACAGTCATTACCGCGAAAGGTCGTAACAAGAATAGTATCAATGCTCTCGGTTCTCAAATTGTCCGCGAAGTAGTTATCCCCGAACTTACTAAAGAAGTAAATGAAGGCAATAATTTTGCCCAATTAAGGCAAGTCTACAATTCCTTGATCTTAGCTGCTTGGTACAAGAAGAAGATCAAAGATAGTCTTTTGTCCCAAGTATATGCAGACAAGAATAAAGTAGCAGGCGTTGAATATACTTCCACTATCACTCCCGCGAAAGCCGGAGTCCATTTTAAGAACGATGTCGAGGGGTTATATCAGGAATATTTAAGAGCGTTTAAGAAAGGCGTGTATAACTACATTAAAGAAGAGGTTGATCCTATAACTCAAGAAGCTATTCCCAGAAAGTATTTTTCAGGTGGGTTAATGATGGATGGTCATGCCCTAGATGCGGCCTTGATAACGACTAACCAAGTAGCTTCTAATAATTTAACCGAAGATGGTTTAGAGAGAATTTCGTTGGTTTTTAATCCATATCGGAATCAAAGGAATGGTTCTCAGGACCTGGCAATGAATAATACTAATCCATCAATGTATGGAGATGATTTTGCTTGGTATTGGCGAGTAATGCACATTAATGAATTCCATCCAGAAATTCAACGTTTGGCGGATTCAAATGAGCCTGACATGTTTGATAAATTTGAAGTTTATTTAAACAAAATTAAGGGGTCAAATGCGTCTCTGTTGGATATTAACGATGCAAGAATGATGATAGAAATTTTGTCCCATCGAAAAGATAATTCAAGATTTATAAGAACTTTTGAGAGTGGGGTCAGAAGTGAGTCTCGATTTATCCGGCTGGCTTCTGTGGAAGCTTGTGAAAGAGTCAATGATACACGAGTCAACAGAGCATTGATAAGGGCTGTAAGAGATGATGATACCCGTATTTCTTTGAAGGCCCTCGATATTCTGGAAAAATTGGGTATGGAAGAAAATATTCCTGAATTGTTACAAATTGCACATGATCTTCCTGAAGAAGAAGTTTTTTATATTTATGATGATCACGGTTCAAGAGTTGCGTATGCGCAACCAGCAGTCGAGCACAATTATTCTACTAGAAATTTCAAATTGAGGGAGTCCATGAACGAAGACAATTTTGTTAAGAAAAAGATAATCGAAGTCGTTGAGTCTATTAAAAAGAGATGGATTGAAAAGCGTAAGGCAGCAAAGATTGATTTGTCTGACGTAGAAGATCCAGTGTTTAGGGAATTTATGCAATTTCTCAAAGATAATGATTTAGGAGATATTTTAGTATTTGGAGGGGGAGTGTGGAATGCTATAACAGGAAGGCGAATGAGTGATTTTGACATAACAGTTGCCGTTCCTTTGGATGATGAGGAGTATTATCAATCTTTATCAACGCTTTCTCAAGCGAATGAGAGAGTTATTGTATATGTCAGGCAGCGTCTGATTGTCTTGGCTAAAAAGCTGGGAATACCTTTTGGTGATTTTTTTGATTCAACAAAAAAAATAATTTGGCACGGAAAAGAAGGAAGCCGTGAAATACAATATTCGGGCCCCTTTACCAAAGAAACAAAAAAAACTAATGGTGAAACAAAAGACATTAGTGGTGTTTATATTAAAAGAGCGCTGGTGGATAGTAATTCGTTGGGTCTTTTTTCTTCTTCTGCAGGGGCCTCTATCTTGCAAATGGCTGTAGATGCAAATGGCCAGTTATATGGGCATGTGGAATCCTTGGATGATTTGGCATCTAACAATCTACGCATTACAGGCAAGGTTGAAGATGTAGATATAAGCATGGTTCTTCGCATCGTTAAATTACAATGTGAATTAGGTCTGAAAGTACATGCTGACGATGAAGAAGTGCTTCGTGGTGTTGTTAGGAGGTATATTGACAATGGGTTATACAAAAAAGATCTGCCGTTAAAAAACATTATTATTGAAAAGAAATTAGAGAGTATTGCGGGGATTGTTCGAGATGGCCGATCTAAAATCAATCCTATGGAAAGATTTCAGGAATTAGGGCTGACAGAGTTAATACAAGATAAGTTTCAAATTAATCTGGGTCATTATTTTAATTCTGCTATGGTAACTTCTAAGTTAGCAGATCAGGCGATGCAAACTACTCCAGATATTGAGAGTGCTTTATTATCATTAAGAATTCCAGATGGGACTATTCCAAAAGATTATATTTTAATGGCTGGTATATTGGGAAAACATGCAAACGAGATTTTAAGTGGCTTAATTGAACATGGTGTTGTTCAGGAAATCCCTGGAAGCGATGATCTACTTATAAGTCCAAATTTATTGCAAAAAGGACCCATAGTACGACAAATTATTGATGCCGTTTCTGAGCAACCTCAGGCAGACTATATGCACGTTTGGGGGCAGGCTTTACTGGGTAACTATACGGGGAATAATGATAAAATACAGGTCTTGCATAAAATAATTAATGTGATTGAGAGTGATGATTTGAATCCAATTCATAACTTGAATGAGATTTTTATTACATGGTTTGGTTTAGCTCCATTTTATGACAATGAAAATGGGGTTGAAATTAATGGGACGAAATACTCTTGGCATACACTGAAAGATAAAATTGATCTAGAGGTTAAACTTAATGAGCAGCAATATCCACAAAATAAAATAGAATGGCGAGAGGTTGTTGAAGATTTAACTCCATTTATAAAAGATTTTTTTAGATTCATGGCTAGCCGTGTGAAAGAACGTTTTAGTGCTGATTCTAATAGGCAGGCTGATAGCGCCGTCACTTCAACGGCTGAGAAAAGAGGTGGTATCGATTTGACCTTAGATAATTTGCATTTGCAGATTAAAAATTCTAATGGCGAGATTAAATTGCATATTGATCCAGCCATGTTACGGCAATTACAAAATGCTCTTGGTTTTATTCCAGTAATTATCAGCATCCAGCCCATGACGAATTTGAAGCAGTTCTTAGGCGTGCCAAACTCTCCCACAACCCCAGCACCTGCGTGATTTCTGACCCTGGGTTTTTAGACTGGTAAAACGTTTCCCAGCCCTTGTATTTTCCGTATTTATATTGCATATTTATAGTATGAGAGTCCGTGCCCCATATGCCCAATGCTTGTCATTGCGAGGCCTGCTTTTTAGGCCGTGGCAATCCCTTATCGTTTTAATAACTTTTTTGGCAAATACATCTGGGTTTATGTGCCCTCTTGTTTATTCTGCAGACATGGAATTTCGTTTGCCGGTGCCAGGAGTAATGGTCCATTTAAGCCCTCCTGTTAATCCGCCTGTCTTAAAAGGCATTAAAGTCCATCCTGAAAACCCTTTTCGTTTCGATTTTATCCTTGATAAAGGAGAAAGTGAATCAAACAGTGATCAACTCAAGGATGAATCTACGAGATTAATTAAGTATTTTTTGTCTAGCTTGACCATTCCAGAAAAAGATTGGTGGGTGAATCTTTCGCCTTATGAAAAAGACCGTATCATTCCCCAAAGCTTCGGCTTGACTGAAATGGGAAGGGACTTATTAGCCGAAGACTATATGCTCAAACAAATAACCGCCACTTTGATTTATCCAGAAGACCAGATAGGAAAGAAATTTTGGAAACGGATTTATGAAGAAGCAGCCCAAAAATATGGCACCACCAATATCCAAATCAATACGTTTAACAAGGTCTGGATTGTACCAGAAAAGGCCGTTGTGTATGAGAATGCCAAGGCAGCAACAGCATATGTCGTGGAATCAAGACTTAAGGTCATGCTTGAGCAGGATTATTTGTCCTTAGAAAAACATTCAGCAACTACTGCCCCTATCCAAGCCAAAGATACAAATAAGTTAGGTAGCCAGGTAGTCCGTGAGGTTGTTATCCCTGAATTGATGAAAGAAGTTAACGAAGGCAAGAATTTTGCCCAATTAAGGCAAGTCTACAATTCCTTGATCTTAGCTGCTTGGTACAAGAAGAAGATCAAAGATAGTCTTTTGTCCCAAGTATATGCAGACAAGAATAAAGTAGCAGGCGTTGAATATACTTCCACTATCACTCCCGCGAAAGCCGGAGTCCATTTTAAGAACGATGT
>Ga0206797_1081_pt1 | contig 20176 bp, 24 predicted proteins | sample Alteio_BWOrgCont_69_FD_152894 | JGI IMG/M metagenome (GOLD analysis project Ga0206797, IMG submission 152894) | Enriched cells from forest soil in Barre Woods Harvard Forest LTER site, Petersham, Massachusetts, United States -... | ecosystem: Environmental > Terrestrial > Soil > Temperate forest >...
ACCCTATGCTTAATGCCCTCCTGCCCAATATTATCTGCCGTCAATGTGATGCGCTTAACACCCTTCATGGCTTTCTGCGCTTCCACCCAGCTTAGGGCAATGCCGCACAACAATAAAACAAAAACTGATCCTAAAAATACCCCACGATAAATTGTGGCCAATTCCTCTTCGTCCTTCATGGTCTTGCCAATTTGCACCACATATTTCCCGTCATCAATACCTCTTGAAAGAATACGGATCTTATACGGCCTGTCTTGAGGAGTGAGTGTGTGATAATTTAACTGATCTCCCCTCGACATATCTGCCCATTGGCTTAATATCGGGAAATTCAGGCAAGGCCACTTCAGCGGGTCTGAGGTGACCACAATATCTAAATTGGATGTAAGCATCCTGTAGAAGACCCTGTTTTTACCTTCTTCTTCTATCCCTTCACGGATATCCAGCTTGGCCTGGTCCAAACCTCCTCGATGGAATTCCTGGTCGATCTTATCCGCCGCTGCTGATAATTCACGGTCAACAACATGCATCAGATCATTGGTCAAGACTTTGTAACTGATGAAGAATATGATAATTAACGAAAGGAGAAATAGAATGGCGTACCAAAGGGTGAGGCGAAAGGCAAAGGTCCCGAATAAGTTATTCTTTTTCTTCAATGACATAACCAAAGCCTCGGACCGTGTGCAGCAGTTTTATCTTGAAAGAGCGGTCGATCTTATCCCTGAGCCGACAAATGCGTGCTTCAATGATATTGGTTTGCGGGTCAAAATTATAATCCCAGACATGCTCCGTGATCATGGTCTTTGAGATGACCTTGCCTGCATTACGCATGAGGTATTCCAAGAGAACAAATTCACCCTGCTGTAAAATGATCTCTTTTTCCCCTCGGAAAACCTTGCGGCGCAGCAGATCAAGTCTGAGATCTGCCACCACCAAGATGGTGATCTCTGGATTCAGACTGGTGCGGCGGATCATGGCCTGGATCCTGGCTAAAAGTTCACTAAAGGAAAAGGGTTTGACCAGATAATCATCCCCTCCTGCCTGCAAGCCTTTGACCTTATCATCAACGGAATTCTTAGCGCTCAGCACGATCACCGGAGTGGTAATTTTTTTGTGACGCAAGCGACTGATCAAACTCAGCCCGTCAAGTTTAGGCAGCATGATATCCACAATAGCAAGGTCATAGTCCTCAGTCTGGGCAAAATGCAGGCCATCCTCACCGTTAATGGCATGATTAACCGTATACCCGGCCTGCTTTAAGCCTTTGGCAACAAAAGAAGCTATTTGAGCATCATCTTCAACTAATAAAATTCTCATCTGGTGGAGTTTACCACGTAGCCCTTAACTCTTGCAAGGAAATATCGTCAAGTCCGTAACTTTGCGGAGGATTTTGCTGACTAATTCGAGGATCTGGCAACGATTGGGATCGAAATTACACTTGAGCTAAAATTTGCTGTTTATTATTTGCCCAATGACGCGCGCCTTCTTCTGCCTGTGAGATCAAAAAATTCAAGACAGATTGTTCTTGGTGATCTTCGATGATGCTGATATCAATAAAACCCAGATCACTAATGCAGTAATAAAAAGGACTGAACGGGATCCCGCCTTTAAAATCTTTCAAGAAATAGGTCCCATCCAGGCGCTTGACCAGCATGATCTCGTATTTCTCACCTCTGTGTTCAAATACTTTTAAGAATCTTTCCATTCTCATTTTCCTCCTACTTAGCTGTTGGTTAGATCCGCCCAATGAGGAGAACTTCCATGGCTTTAGTCTAATGGGTGTTTATTTCGAAATGATAATGCTTATATTAAGTTTTGATTCTTTCGCAGGGGGCCTGCTATTTTACTGCGGGGATCACAAAAAGCGGCAAGGAAGCTTCCTTTCGGCCGTCAACAGCCAGATCAATGGAGTATTCGCCATGTTTTTCTAGTTTTAGCATCTGAAGATTAAAAACCAGATTAGCTGAGCCTGATCGATGTGTTTCTGGAAAATTGATATTGATCGTCCCTTGAGCAGGCGGGATAAGGTGTTTACCGTCCAAATCCACAAAATTGACCGCAACCCGATGCGCGCCTCTTTCAATACTCTCAAATCTGATCCTAAGCGCTATGGCACAATGTGGATAGACCGTGGGCATGCTTCCTGTTGAGATCGTATCAAAAGCCCCCAGCACATTCAATTTCCCCGCCACATCAACCGTTGCCGCATCGCATAAAGAAAATATTTCAATATTCATATCTATCCTTCTATTTTCATTAAGCCCTGAATATCCAGAGGCTTCGTATACATCATGATATTCCCTTTATCATCCTTTGGCCACTGATCTTTCGGCCGATCCACGTAAATCTCGATCCCATTGCCATCGGGGTCTCTAAAATAAATCGCTTCACTGACCCCATGATCAGCCATGCCATCAATAGGCCAATCATGATCAGCTAACCGTTGAATGGCCCGTGCCAATTCCCGACGGTCCGGCACAAGAATGGCAAAATGATACAGCCCCGTTGTATGCGGTGCCGGGGATTTCCCGCCTTCACTTTCCCACGTATTCAAACCAATATGGTGATGATACCCACCCGCAGATAAAAACGCCGCACTATCCCCCATGCGTGTGGTAACTTCAAAACCTAAAACTTCCGTATAAAATTGAATCGAACGATCAAGATCAGATACTTTTAAATGGATGTGACCAACCGAGGTCTTGGGATGGATCGATTGTTTTTTTAACATACGGCGCCCTAGCTTTATGCTTTCTTGGAACTAATAAGATGCAGTCCAACTAATCTGGCCACAAAAACACCCAGATATATCTGCCCTGAAATAGCCTCAAGATTAGACAGAGACATGGCGATTTTGTTGATCGGAAAAATGTCCCCGTAACCAACCGTTGTCAGTGTCGTAAAACTAAAATACATCAAGGAAACCGAATCCCTTACTCCAGCATAATGAAAGGCATTTTTATCAAGAAAATTAACGATATCATAAAAAAGTGTCCATAAAAACCCGATCAGTAAATAAATGCTGACCCCTGCACATATTGTGTCCGATGTCACCTTATCATCCGTGAATATTTCCCGTATCATCAGGATAAGGGAGAATAATAAAAAACCTGAATATGTTAATAGAAAAATAGTTAAAACCACATGCCTTATGATACCCGGAGAATGCATCCACAAAACCAAGTCCATGATAAAAGCATTAATACCAAAGACCCAGAACCATTTTGAGACCTTTGGATCAACCTTGATCGTCTTAAAGGTAGCGAGAATAACGGCAAAAAAGACAAGGGACACCAGGGATATCTCCGTCTTGATGTTTTCGATAAACGGAAACAAAAAAAACAAAGAGATCAGCACTAAAAGTAAATTCCTGTGCCTGCTCGACTTATTGATACGTAAAATAGGAAGGCTCATTGAATATTCTGAATTAAATACATTAAAAGGAAGATCCCCATCGTCATGATGGCAAATATTAATACCGCATAAATACTTCCTGAAGGCCGATACGCGGATGCGCCCTGTAGTATATGCTTTTCTGTTTTCTTAAAATTAATATACGCCAAAAGACCGATCACTGTCCCAAAGCCAACCGTTAGGATCCCAATAATTTCCGAATATCCTTGAGATGGCGACAGGTTTTGCACATTGGATTTACCTACGATCAATCCCATCTGCTTCATGAACAATCCAAACTTTTCAATGACAAACCCAAACGCAATGATCCCGAGGCTCGTCCTTATCCAAGCCAAAAAAGTCCTCTCATTCGCTAAATGATCAGATATCCGATTATCCTGCGTCATAAATATTCCTTAGCCCACGAGCTGTGCATCCATGGTGATCTTGGCATTCAATAAACGCGAAATAGGACAACCTGCCTTAGCCGCATTCGTTGCTTTCTCAAAGGATGCCTGATCTGCTCCTGGAATATTCGCCTTAACCTGTAAATGCACCCCCGTGATCGTCCATCCTTGTTCCAACTTATCCATGGTCACCGTTGCCGTAGTTTCAATCTTCTTAGCCGTTAACCCTGCGCTCCCTAACTGCACCGATAAAGCCATGGAAAAACATCCAGCGTGTGCTGCACCAATCAGTTCTTCAGGATTTGTCCCAGGCCCACCTTCAAAGCGGCTCACAAACCCATAAGGCGCATTAGAAAGCACCCCAGTTTCCGTAGAAATACTCCCCGTCCCTGTCTTCAAATCCCCACTCCATACAGCTGATGCTTTCTTTTGCATAATCATCTCCTTTATTTTGTAACTTTAAGAGCTTTAAACATCCATAATGATAGCAACAGTGGAAATATAAAACCCACTATACTAAACCAAATAGGTATAACACACCCTGCTATTATTATTTCAAACCCCAGAAATAACCTTAAAAGATGAATAATAGCCACCACGAAAAAAACTACTCCTGCAACCTTTAGAGCCGTGTCTTTCATTTATTCCTCCATTATTCAATGTGTCTCAATCTTTTAAATTCCTACACTTGCAGCCATTGGGATAATTTTTTCCGTCAAAATGCTAATGGCTACTTACTGATTCCTGGTTAAGTCAGGAGCCAAAACACGCATTTTGACTCCAAAAACAATCCCAACGTCTGCTTGACGCCGAAATCCCTATTAGAACTCTGTGAAATCTTTGCTGAGCGACATATCGTGTAGCCTATCAAATATTTGCTGTTGATTATAGTTCTGAGATAAGTTAATAAAACTCTTTATGGAATCTGCGAAATAATTCTTAATAAAATTAATAAATTCACCGATGGGGAATTCTAAATCAACTGGTGCAGGTACCCTTATGGTGGCAACCAATTGTTCGCCATGAACTAATTTACTCCTTAAATCGTAAGCTTTTTGCATAATTTTAAAAATCTTTTTTCTATCTTCCAAACCTTTCCCAATTAAAAGAGATGTTCGAAGACTTGTTTTATATCTTATTTCATCATTACTTTCGGAAAATAATGTCTCAATCCCAATCATAATATCAATTAATTTATCTTCTGAATCAATCCTCTCGTGTACAAAATTAAATCTTTTAAGTGCTATTTCTAAAGAATAAACATTTGTTAAATTCATTCTTTGAATCTTGCCCCAAAGTTCTCTTAGGGCTCCCTGCTCACTTGAATTTAATTTATACTGTCCCACAGGCATCGCTTCATGTTCACCAGAAATATGTAGGCTCATGGAAGGCAACCATTGCTCAGAAGCTACTTCAATTGGCCCAATTCTTAAATTATAGTCCTTAAATAATCTCAGAAGAGTAAGTACATTCTTTAAAATTACTATCGCTTCTTTTTCCCTATTATCACCTGCGGTTAAACTCTTTTTTTCTTTAGGGAAACGTACTTTGATTTTAAAATCATTTGGATTGGTGGGAAATCTCGGCCGACTTCCCCAAAAATGACCTCTTCCCCAAATTTTCTTACATTCTTCCTCTGTATATCTATTAATTGTTATTTCTTTATCTATAATTATCTCGTCCACATCACAACTAAAATTATACATTTGAGCAGAACAACTAAATTGTAGAAATTCAGAAAAAGCATACTCTTCGATGCCTTTATATATACTTTCAAATTTTTCTTCATTAAAATTGAAGCTATTTGTTTCTCTAATAAAATCTAAAAGTATGTTTATTAAAAACCCTTGCTCCTGAAAAGCCGCGCTCATATATTCTTTATCATTCAAATACTTGGATAATTCGATATACGAATTCATTCTTTTTAATAAATCCCACCTTTTAAAAACAAACATCGCGTAATTGTTCTTTTGAACATACCCGCAACTTACTCTCCCTGGCTCTTCAAATTCAATAATATCCTCAACGGTGCTGAGAATTTTCTCGCCTCCACCAGATTCATCCTCAAGCAAAGACAAGGATTCAATAAAATAATTCTTATACTTTTTATATAGCTCTTGTTCTTGCATACAAATCTCTAGAGTGGTGTCGTGTGTTTAAAACAGACGTTGAGATAATTTGTGTAACTAAACTGCATACATTTATTCGGACATTGTGTTTTCTTCGCAGGTAGTAGAAGGCTGATTTTGCTGGTTCCCGAACGTTCAGTTCGGGAAAAATCAGCCTGGGCCCTAGTGATGCTGCAACGCTGGTTGCAGCGAACGTGCCTGCGAAGGAAATACAATGGCCGAATAGATGGCGCTATTGGGAATATAGCACGGAAAGATATTTGGAATCAATACAAATTATTGGCTGGATCCCCGACAGAAACATTCGGGGATGACATGTACGGGATTGCTTATTCGTCCATCAGGCGTTTTTTGTTGTAGATCATGCTTTCGCGGGAGTATTCGGCGATGTTGAGTTTTTGGGTGTCCATGCGGATGGCATCTTCAGGACAGACTTCAACGCAGAAACCGCAATAGACGCATTTGCCAAGGTCCAGGATGAACTCAGCGGGATATTTTTCGATGTTAGGGTCTGGGTGCTCTGCGGCCGTGATCTCGATGCATCTGGCAGGACAGACAGTCTCGCACATCATGCAAGCCACACATCTGGGAGAACCATCTTCGCGTTTCATCAAACGGTGACGTGTCCTTAAACGTGATGACAACGGACGGGGCATCTCAGGATATTGATAGGTAACTGCGCCCTTGGTCCCTTTAGCTATGCCAAAAAGATGCAGGATGTGAAAGGTGACGTTGTAAAAGAAATGTTTGGAGGTGAGAAAAATACCGCTAAACAGCATCGGGAGATAGGTATTCTCCCAGAAATTCAATTCACGGCGATTCTCTTGCTTCCAGGCGCGTTTCATTTGGGAGGTACGCAATAAAGCAAAAGGGCCTTTGGGATCAAAGTATTTTTCTAATTCTTGTTTACGTTTTTCAGTCTGGTTTTCCATCGATCTATCCTAACAGAGTTATCACCACCGCGGTGACGGCAATATTAATTAATGAAATGGGTAACAGGATCTTCCATCCTAAATTCATGAGCTGATCATAACGGAAGCGCGGCAAGGTCCAGCGGACCGCCATCAAGAGCCAGATAAAGAACGCTACCTTGGTAAAGAAAGACAAAACTCCCAAGATCACGACCGGTAAATTAGCCATGGCGATATGACCACCCCATGGGAAATAAAATCCATCCGTATGCAGATACGGCACCTGCCATCCGCCGAAGAATAAGGTTGTCATCAACGCTGCCACAAGCACGGTTTCAACCAAGTCTGCTAAAAAGAACATGCCGAATTTCATGCCGCTATATTCAACGAAATAACCGATGATCTCTGATTCTCCTTCGGGAAGATCGAAAGGGGTTCGCTTGGTTTCCGCGGTGGCTGCGGTTAGAAATAAAAAGAAAGCCAGGGGCTGAACAAAGACTCCCCATTTGGGAAGCCAGCCGCCGAACATGTAGGCGCCTTGGGCCACATCCAAGGCTTGCATATCAATGGTATTAAAAACCATGATCACACCCATGATGGCCGCACCCATGGTGATCTCATAGGCGATCATCTGGGCTGCACCGCGCATTCCCCCTAAGAAAGCATAATTATTATTCGAGGAGAAACCAGCCAGGACAACACCATAAACGCCCATGGACATCATGGCAAAGATAAAAATGAGCGCGATATTAAGATTAGCGGCTTGAAGCTGGATCACATGATTATTAAAGATCAATCCCCCGCCGATGGGAATGGCAGCAAAGCCGACCAGCGCAAAGGTAACTGATAAATAAGGAGCGAGATTGAATAGGAACTTATTCGCCCCATCCGGGATAAACTCTTCCTTGCTGAGCATCTTGAGCACGTCGGCCAGCGCATGAAACATACCCATGGCCTTGAAACCAAAAATAGAAGCGCGATTGGCCCCAATGCGGTCTTGCATCACAGCGCTTTGCTTGCGTTCAACCCAGGTCAAAAGACCCGCGATATTGAACATGATGAACAAGGTGCCGGCACTTAATACAAATTTGATAATTAGATCGGTCATCATATTAAACTTTTAAGATCATCCCTTTATCTGAGATCTTGTCATAGGTCATTTCGGAAAACGCCGGGAACGTTGCTGCAATGTCTTTAAATATTTCCGGAGAATGCTGATACGTCAAAGGTGTTCCTAATTTGGCGCTCAGCAATGATAAAATTTCCCAATCGCCTTTTGCTTCGGCCATCGGCGCAAAGGCCGGCCAGATGCGCTGGACCTTATTCTGACAATTGGTAAAGGTTCCTTCTTTTTCTGCATAGACGCTGCTGGGAAGATTTAAATGGGCATAGCCGCAAGTGTCATTGACATTGCTGCCTTGATACACAAAGAGTTTCACATTCTTGGAAATTTGATATAAAGCTTCCTTACCAAACTGTGTGGCCAAATCCTGACCGAACACATATAACAAATCTATTTCGCCAGCCCGCGCTTTTTGGATGATAGTGGCCGCGTCGACATCAGGCTGTAAGATATTCAAAGCTCCGGCGGTATTAGGATTCTTATCTGCTTTCATCAGGAAATCATCTTTGTCCCCTGCTTTTTGGGGAACTCTAAAATCAACCTGCGCGCCTTTTAGATTTTCTTTAAAGAATTTGCGAATGACAAAAAGATCTTCATTGGTCAACTGCGCTGAGGCGATGACGCCGATCCTGTTGGTGCGTTTCAGATCTTTGAGATTTTTAAGCGCTTCCGCAATGGTATCAATGGCGCGGTCCCAGGAGATCAGATCATTATTAAATTGTGGATGTTGTATTCTATTCTCATCAATGAATTTGTAATTATAACGGCCCTTATCACAGATCCAATAATCATTCACTTCAGGATTATGACGAGGCTTCAGGCGCATGACGCGTGCTTTTTTATGCTGATGCGGACGCATTTTGTCCCACTCGACGGTAATATTGCACCCCATGCTGCAGCCTGGGCAAACAGATTTTGTCTTGGACAAATACCAGACGCGGCATTTGAAACGAAAATCCGTGTCTGTCAAAGCGCCTACCGGACAGATATCAACGACATTGCCCGAATAATTATTATCTAATTGTTTGCCGGGATACACATCTAATTGAGAATGGTCCCCGCGGCTAAAGACACCGAATTCAGAAGTCTTTGAAATAGTATCCGCGAAACGGACACAACGGGTGCACAGGATACAGCGTTCCTGATCGAGCATGACGGTCGGCCCGATAGAGAATGCTTTCTTTTCTTTTTTAACCTTCACGTCCCCCAGGCGGCTGTCATACTGGCCGTGGTCCATATAATAATCCTGAAGCTTGCATTCCCCTGCCTGATCGCAGACCGGGCAATCGACCGGATGATTGACTAACAAAAATTCCAAAACGGTTTTACGGACTTCCAGCACCTTGGGGGAATTGGTTTTGACAACCATTCCGTCGGTGACTGGCGTATAACAGGCAATTTGTAATTTAGGCTGTTTTTCGACTTCCACCATGCAGATGCGGCAATTGCCGGACACGGGCAAGGCAGGATGATAGCAGTAACGGGGAATATCTATTCCCAATTTATCCGCGGCCTGGATGATCGTTGTCCCTGCAGGGACTTCTACTTGTTTCCCATCAATGATTAGATTCGGCATGCGTCCTCTTATTAATCTTAGCCTCAAACTCACCACGAAATTTACTGACATAAGAACCAACGGACATTGAAACAGCGTCCCCAAAAGCACAGATCGTATTGCCTCCGATATTATTCACAATACCCGGAAGATTTTTCAGATCACTCTCATGCGCATGACCATGATACAGCCTTTTCACATTGCGATACACCCATCCGCTGCCTTCGCGGCAAGGAGAGCATTGGCCGCAGGATTCATGAGCAAAAAACCGGGCTGCGATCATTGCGGCCCAGACCATGTCCGTGCTGTCATCCATGACGATGATGCCGCCGGAACCTGCCATGGAACCGATCGCTTTCAAAGAGTCGAAATCCATTTTCACATCTAATTGATCAGGCGTCAGGATCGGCGCTGAAATGCCGCCGGGAATAACCGCTTTAAGCTTGCGGCCATTAGGAATGCCGCCAGCATGATCATAAATAATTTCACGCAAGGTTGTTCCATTAGGAAGTTCGTAGACGCCGGGCTTAACCACATGACCGCTGACGCAGAATAAACGATTGCCCCCGTTTTTTTCGCTGCCTAATTTTGCATACCACTCAGCCCCTTTGTTGATGATAGGGCCGACACACGCGATCGTCTCCACATTATTGATAACTGTCGGACAACCAAATAAACCTATCACCGCTGGGAATGGCGGTTTAAGACGAGGAAAACCTTTTTTGCCTTCGAGGGATTCCAACAACGCTGTTTCTTCACCGCAAATATACGCACCAGCACCAGGATGAACAACCACATCAATATCAAAACTGGTACCCATGATCCCACGGCCTAAATACCTGCCCTTGTACGCTTCATCCACCGCTGCCTGCACCCGATCTAAAGATTTTACATATTCCCCGCGAATATAGATATACGCCTTGTGGCTGCCAATGGCAAAGCAGGTGATGATGATCCCCTCCAGAAGCGCGTGAGGATCTAATTCAAAAATGTATTTGTCCTTAAATGTTCCCGGCTCTCCTTCATCCCCGTTAATGACCAGGAATTTAGGTTTAGGATTGGCCTGCGGGATAAAACTCCATTTCATTCCCGTCGGGAAACCAGCACCGCCAAGCCCGCGTAAATTGGATTTCTTGACTTCGTCAATGACCGCTGCCGGCGTCATCTGAGTAATCGCTTTGCGCGCCGCCTCATAACCATTATCTTTTAGATAGGTTGCGAGAAGATGTGAATTAGGCTGACCAAAACGTTTGGTAACGATCTTTTCCATAAGTTAACTATTCTTCGCGATCAATTCATCAATTTTCTTTTTGTCTAACACACCGATATAATCTTTATTGCACTGCATGATGGGTGCGATCTCACAAGCGCCCAGGCACTCGACCAAGCCAAAACTGAATTTACCATCGGGTGTCGTTTCCCCTGGTTTGATATTCAATCGCTGCTGGATATATTCAATGATCTCTTCCGATCCACGCAAGGCACAGGCCGTGGTCTGGCAAACTGAAAAATGGCATTTACCAATTTTTTCCTGGTGGAATAAATGATAGAAGCTAACGACTTCATGGACATGAACCACGGGAATGCCTAAATACGCAGCAATATTCGCTTCAGCCTCGGGTGTTATCAACCCTTCTTTTTCCTGGACACAATGCAGGATGGGCAGAAGAGCCGCTCGGGGCTGTTCGTATTTGACCTTGATCTTATCCAGTTCTTTTAAATATTCTGCGGTGAACATCTTATCTATCCAATTCCCCGGCGATCATATTAACAGATCCAAATGTGGGAACTAAATCCGCCATCATGTCCCCGATCAAACATTTGGGCAAAGCTGCCATGATCGGAAAACACGGCGGGTGAACACGCACACGCCAGGGCTGATCGCGGCCGTCAGAAACAATGTAAAATCCTAATTCCCCATTAGCACCTTCGACCGGCATATACACTTCACCGACCGGCGGCTGGATGCCGTGGCCATACATCACCAGTTTAAAATGATTCATCAAGCCTTCGATATTGCCATACGTGTTCTCTTTAGCAGGTAAGACCACATCTTTTTTGTTGGCGTTAATGGAGTCATGATATTTTCTGGTGCTGCCCTGCAAAGTCGGGTCCAGATCAACCTCATCCCCCAGTAAATTTTCCGTCTTCCCCATCTTGGCATCATCCACCATCTCAGCGGCAGAAATGACATCGCCTGTTAAATCTGCGGAGATAGCTCCGTCTGGGATCTGCTGAAAACATTGCTCGATGATCCTTAAAGATTGCTCCATCTCCGCCATGCGCACAAAGTAACGGTCCAGATTATCGCCTGTGCTGCCGACGGGGACTTCGAAATCAAGTTTGTCATAGACAAGATACGGATTAGATTTACGTACATCGTAGGCCACGCCTGTTGATCTTAAAAATGGGCCGGTGACACCGTAGGCGATGGCATCTTCAGCAGAGAGCTTCCCAATATTCTTCATGCGGTCAACAAAAATACGGTTGCGACTCAAGAGCTCATCAGCTTCGATCAAAACCTTGCGCACATCCGCAATTTTTTGAAAAGCCCTGTCCTCAAATCCTTTGGTCAAATCAGCCTTGACTCCACCGATACGCACATAGGAAATGGTCAAGCGAGCACCGGTAATTTCTTCAACGAGTTCCCATAAAAATTCACGGGCCTTGATCATATACAAAAATACGGACATGGCGCCCAACTCCATGGCAGAGGCCCCGACGCACGTTAAATGGTCGGTGACGCGGGAAATCTCACTCATGATCACACGGATATATTGAGCACGCTCAGGGGTTTCGATCCCTAACAATTTCTCAACAGTCAGAGCAAAGCCCACATTATTGATCAAAGGAGACACGTAGTTCAAACGGTCTGTGTACGGGAAACACTGAGTATACATCACTGTCTCGCACATCTTTTCAAAAGCACGGTGAAGATAGCCCATTTCAATATCAACAGCCTTGATCTTCTCACCATCCAATTCCATGATCATGCGGATAACTCCGTGCATGGCTGGATGCGAAGGACCTACGTTCAATAACATGGAGCGTGTCTGCGTCATTAGTTTTGTGGTCCGATCAAGGGTTGACGTTTATTAACCGGATAATCCTTGCGCAAGGCATGGCCCTGGAATTCTTCGTACATCAAAATACGTCTAAGATCCGGGTGCCCTTTAAATTTAATGCCATACATATCCCATACTTCCCGCTCATACCAGTTGGCTGACGGCCAATAGTCGCAAAGCGTGTCAACTTCAGGACTTTTCTCATCAACGGGAACTTTAAGTCGGAGGCGGTGATTGAATTTTAAAGAGAAGAAATGATAAACGGTCTCGAAACGAAATTCCTTTTGAATGCGCCCACCGGCAAAAAACAAATAATCAACCGCGGTCAGATCCATCAAGAAATTGAAGTCCAGGTCCGGGTCTTCTTTTAAAAATTTAGCGATCTTGCGCAAACTCGCGGGCCGAATGACCGCAGTTTCATCCCCCCGAAAGGCGTGGGTCTCGATGATGTCTGCTGCAAATTGTTCCTGAACTTTCTCTAAAGGTGTCATGATGCGGATTCTATATGTTTAATATGCCCCTCGATGGTGTAGCCGCTCTGCAGCTCAGCAGGCCTTCCAATTTTTGTCCGAGGGTCATAAAGTGTTCTGGATTGCTCTCCCTTTTGGATCTTATCTTGAAGCTTCAATAAACCATCAATGACATTTTCCGGACGCGGCGGGCAGCCTGGGATATAAATATCCACTGGGATGATCGTGTCAATGCCCATCACCGTCGAGTAATTATCATAAAAACCTCCGGTGCAGGTGCAGACCCCAAAAGCCACCACCCATTTGGGCTCACACATCTGATCATGGACGGTCTTAAGCACAGGGGCCATTTTGTGGCTGATGGTACCCACCACAAAAAGCACATCTGACTGACGCGGTGAAAAACGCGGGAATCCCGCGCCAAAACGATCCTGGTCATAATGAGAACAGTTGGCGGCCATGTATTCCATGCCGCAGCAGGCAGTTACAAAGGGATATTGAAAAATGGAGAATTTACGCGCCCAGCCTAAGGCATCGCTCATCTTTGATGTGAAAAAATTTGTTGGGGAACTCATGAACGACATAGGTCTACTCCCACTCTAAAGCGCGTTTTTTGATGACATAAAAAAATCCCAGGACCACAAAACCCATAAAAACAGCCATCTCGGTCAATCCAAAAAGCCCCAGTTTCCTGAACATGACTGCCCAGGGAAAAAGAAAGACAAGCTCGACGTCAAAAACGATAAAAAGCATGGCCACGATATAAAAATGCACCGGCATATTCCCGCCCGGCAAAGAGAATGGCTCCTTACCGCACTCAAAGGGCTTGGATTTAGCTTCACTGGGCCATTTAGGGGCTAAAATTTTAGGCAGTGTCAACAAAAGCGCGCAGAGCGCTAATGCAAAAAGAAAAGCAAATATGATGGCGATATATTCTAACATTTGTGCCTGTTTTCTTTACCGGTTTGATTAAAATACTTTAAATGAGGACCGTCGAATAGTCAAGAATGATTCAAACTATAGATTTTCCAGGATCATATCCACATTTACATAATCTTTGACCAAACGCCGCGCCTCAAGGATCTTATCGCGGTCTGTTTTCTGGATCTTAGGAGTCATATTCTCAATAGCCGCCGCAATGGTATAGGTATCCTGATCTGAATAAAGCACGGGAATGCGGCTGTCTTTAAGCAACCCTGCAATTTTATGATCCGGCGTTAACCCTCCCGTCAAAATAAGACCTGCCACCTTGACAGCCCGCCCCTGCTGCAACAAATACGAAGACACCGCCACCAGCATATTGTCAACCCGGTCCCCTGACGTAATGACCAGGGCCCCATCACGCAAGTGCCCGATCATATTGTATGGTTCCATAGCTGCGACAATGGCATCATAAACCCGGGTGCGCAGATTTTCTTCGCCTGAAAAGACTTTTAGATCCAGACGGTCCTTGATCTGTTCCACCGTCGGTGCGCTTAATAATTCCATCTCCGGGATAACGCCTAAAAGCCGGATACCTTTGCGCTCCAGCCCCTTGCTCACAATACTTCTGATCTTATCTAATTTATCCGGCAATACTTTATTGATAATAACCCCTAGCACCGGGACCTTACATAAATCAAACAAGGCTTTATTCAGCATGATCTCATCAATGGCACGGCCAATACCGCCGCCGGAGATGATGATGGCTTGTGAACCCAGCAAGGCCGCCACATCCGCATTTGAACAATCAATGACCGAGCCCACTCCTGCATGCCCTGTCCCTTCGACAATGATGGCGTCCTTGCCGCGGGTGATGGTCTGAAAAGATTTAAAGATTTTATCCTGCAATTGCTGTTTTTGCGGGTTGAGGATATATTTTTCAGTATAGCCGCGGCCTACCGTGATCGGACTCATATCCTTGATATGTTTTTTGCAATGATACACCTCTCCGATCAAATAAGTGTCCTTATCAATGGAGTTTTCTTCGTAAGTGACCGTTTCCTGACCTACGGGTTTCATAAATGCAGTCTTGAGTTTACGCTCTTGAAAATTTTTGAATAAGCCCAGAGACAAAGTCGTCTTGCCGGCATTTTGATGGATGGCGGAGATAAAAATATTTTTTAAACGTTTAGTTTTTTTTATCATTTTTTAAACATGCTGTACGGGTAAATGCCTGAGGAGTGTCCGTCGCTCCAGGTGATGCCCACGGCATAGTTGCCCAAAGGCAGGATCTCTTCAGGATTGATATCCGCAGGGATCCTGCTGGCATCGACCAATGGCTGACCCGTTACTTCTGAGACGCATAAGGCGCATTGGCATTGGGCGCGGAGGTCAAAAGCTTTGGCTGACAATTCCTGCCCATCGGTAAAAACCAAGACCACTTCCCCATCCCTGTACCCCGCGTCTTTTAAATTAGACTGGGATCCTTGGTTGGCCTCAAGAGTTTTCAATAATTCATCAGCAGCTTTCTGGATATACGGATTAGCCTTGGATCCATTCATATCACCGGAAAGTTCTTCCTGAATGGGTATTTCAACCAAGGTCTTGACCCCAAATCGCTTCGACAAAGCTCCTGCTTTTTGTTCACCAAAAATATAATATTTCTTCCCCGTGTCCGGCGCTTGAAAATATGCCATGTTCTCAATAACGCCCAAGATCGGCACCTTGACCTTTTCAAACATCAGGATGCCGCGGGCTGTATCCACTAAAGAAAGGCTGTGATGGGTCGTGACAATGACCGCCCCTGTTAATTTGATCGACTGGGTGATGGTTAGCTGCACATCGCCAGTTCCCGGCGGCATATCGATGATCAAATAATCCAGCTCACCCCAATCGGTCTGGAACAATAGCTGCTGGATATAGCGCGTGACAATAGGTCCTCTCATCACCGCCGGCGCATCCCCCAGTAAAAAACCAAAGGACATAAGCTTAAGGCCCTGATGTTCGACGGGCGAGATCATTTTGAATTCATTGACACGGGCCTGGGCATCCTGCAGTTTAAAGAGTGAGGGCAAGGATGGGCCATAGATATCCGCGTCCAATAATCCTGTCTTGAACCCCCGACGGGCTAGCTCAAAGGCCAGGGCCACGGAACAGGTGGATTTACCCACCCCGCCTTTGCAAGACGAAATAGCGATGACATTTTTAACTTTGGATAAAGAAAAAGGATTGGTGCTCATGAAAACCGCTTTATTTTAATCTAGCAGTTAAGGCTTGAGGAATTTCATCGGGGAAATCGATCACAACAACACCCGCATCGCGCAATATTTGCATCTTCGCCTCAGCCGTGGAATCGCCTGAAGAAATGATCGCACCCGCATGCCCCATACGCTTTCCGGCAGGAGCAGTACGGCCGGCAATAAAGGACACCACAGGTTTGGTGACATGCTTTTTAATATACTCAGCGGCTAATTGTTCATCACCGCCGCCGATCTCGCCGACCATGACAATGGCCTTGGTGTCCGGGTCTTCCTGGAATAATTTCAAAACATCAACGAATCTGGTGCCGATGATGGGGTCTCCGCCCAAACCAACACAGCTTGACTGGCCCATATCATTCACTGTCAAATTATAAACAACTTCATAGGTCAATGTTCCTGAGCGCGAAACAACACCGATATCCCCGGCTTTATGGATATGCCCTGGCATGATGCCGATCTTGCATTTCCCTGGTGAGATCAATCCCGGGCAATTAGGTCCGATCAGACGGCAGGAGCTCTGAGCCAATGCTTTTTTAACTTCCACCATGTCTAAGACAGGAACACCTTCAGTGATACAAATAATCAGAGGAATATTATTCGCAATATCTTCAAGCATCGCATCTTTGGCAAATTTCGCTGGGACATAGATGACCGCGGCATTGCAGCCGGTTTTTTCTTTGGCTTCTTTAACAGAATTAAAAACAGGGATGCCGTTGACTTCCTGACCGCCCTTGCCGGGTGTTACACCACCGACGACCTTGGTACCATATTCTAACATCTGTTTGGCATGGAAAGAGCCGTCACGGCCCGTGATGCCTTGAACAATGACCTTCGTATTTTGATCGATCAGTATGGACATATTATTTGGACGCTTTCACAGCCTCTGTAACAGCTTGCCTCATGGAAGTGAATGTTGTTAAACCTGCTGATGTTAAAAGCACCTTGGCTTCTTTTTCATTGGTCCCTGTCAAACGGATGACCAAAGGCACAGGGATCTTAATTTGCTTTAGGGCGATCAAGATCCCGTTGGCAATATCATCGCAGCGGGTAATGCCGCCGAAAATATTGATCAAAATCACTTTAATATCTTTATTGCGCAAAATGATCGTTAAAGCGCTCAATACTTTTTGGGGATTAGAAGAACCGCCCACATCTAAAAAGTTAGCTGGCTTGCCGCCCAAGAGATTAACCGCATCCATCGTCCCCATGGCCAACCCCGCGCCATTGACGATGCAGCCGACATTGCCTTCCAGCTTCACAAAGCTCAAGCCCTTTTCCTTGGCTTCCAGCTCGTCGGCATCTTCATATTTCATATCCCGCAACGCAATTAATTCCGGATGTTTGTCCAGACCATTATCATCAAAAATGACCTTCGCATCCGCGGCGATCAAATTGCCTTCGCCGTTAATAACAAATGGATTGATCTCCGCTAAGGAGCAGTCTTTGTCAAAAAATAATTTAAGTAATTTTTCCAGGATGGACGTAGCGCTCTTTTGCAGGCGCACATCGCTGAATAACTGGGCCGCGACCGGTGCCCAACGGGATTCATCCAGGGTCTTAACCCCTTGCATGTAAAATTTGATGATCCTGTCTGGATGTGTCTTGGCTGTTTCTTCGATCTCTACCCCGCCATCGGCAGAGGCAATGATAACCACGTCGCCCTTGATATTATCAATGGTGACGGCCAAATAATATTCTTTTTTGATATCAATGGCCTTGGCCACGAGCAGGCGCTCAACGGTGTAGCCTTTGATATTCAAACCCTTGATGCGATTGAATTCGGAAACCAGTTCAGCATCATTGCCAACAACCTTGACCCCGCCGGCCTTGCCGCGGCCGCCAACCAGGACCTGGGCCTTGATAACAACAGGGAAACCAGTCTTGTGAGCAATTTTAAGGGCTTCGTCCGGAGTGTCCGCCACATCGCCTTCAGCGACAGGAATGCCGTATTCGAGAAATAAATTTCTAGCTAAGTATTCATGTATTTTCATAAGGTGCTTGAATATTATCACAATTTCTTGCAATTGCGATATAAAAATATATTTTTAAGTATTAAAAATTTCTTTGAAGAATTTCTGCATTTCGATCCAGGAGGCCTTATCAGCAGCTTCGTTATATAGAGCGCCTGGAGGGACGTTTTGATTATCCGGGTTAGTAAACCCGTGCATGGCCCCTGGGTATTTGATCAAACGATAATCCACCTTTGCATCAGTCATTTCTTTTTCAAAAGCCGCCACTTCATCAGGACCGACAAAAGGGTCGGCTGCTCCGTGCAAGGCTAAGACCTTGGCCTTAATGTTCCTGGCATCTGCTGGCGTCGGAGAACTTAAGCCCCCATGAAAACTGACAATGCCCTTGATATCAGCGCCACTCCTGCCTAGTTCCAAAACAGCTGTCCCTCCGAAACAATACCCGATCGCCGCCAATTGAGAAGGATCAACATTAGGCTGGGACTTTAAAACATCCAGGCCAGCGTTCACGCGCGCTCTCAGAAGAGGCCTGTCTGATTTAAATTTACCCGCCCAATCTCCCGCTTCTGATATCGTCTGCGGACGAATGCCTTTGCCATAAATATCCGCCGCAAAAGCAACATATCCTAATTGGGCCAGCATGTCCGCACGCCGTTTAGCGTAAGCGTTAAGCCCCTTCCATTCATGAACGACCAATATCCCCGGACGCTTCCCTGTTAGCGCGTCATCATACGCCAAGTACCCTTCCAAAACAGCATCCCCTTGTTTATAATCCACCGCCTGTGTTTTTAACGCTGCACAGGCCTGCGATGTCATACCTACAACAGCGATCATTGCTGCTAAAAGAAAACGCATACTATTCTCCTTTTAATTTAAAATTCTTTCCCCGCGTAAAATAGGCTCCACGGGTTTGGCATCGATCCTCAATCCCCCGTCATGTTCAATATGGATCGTGTACAAATACCCCGGAATAAAGACAGCACCGGGCGCTTCGATCTGCACGCTCTTGACCCCTGCGTTGTGGGCCTTGGCCTCGTCAAAGGCATAACTCCAAAATTCTCTCCAGAATCTGTTTTCAAAACTGCTTGCTCTGCCAGGGATCTTATAGCCGCCTGGGATCTCATTGACCTGGGTTATGGGGAATTCCTGGGTCCGTGTTCCATCGAGCACGAACGCCTTCCAGAACAAATAAACACTCTTGCCTTTGAACTGGTCCCCTGCAGCGACAAATCTATCCTCGAAGCGCACGACCAGGGATTGAAATTGGATCAAATTACCGCTAAAAGTAAAATACTGAGGAGGCATATCCTGGCCAGTACTGTCTTCCTCGACAAATTTGATGGTGGTCATGTTGCGGTGTGTGGCTTCATCATAATTGACCGCTGTCACTAATACCTGGGCGGCCCGTGACTCGGCCTGAAGGCGATCAATGATCTGCTGATAAACATGTTCCTGGTTGAAACGCCAGAACAACCAAATACCTGCAATGATCAAAAGAATAATAAAAATAAATCTGCTCATCTGATCATTGTACTAGAAAAAATCGTAGTTTTCCATAGCATATCATTCTCCCATTGGTTATGATGCGGTCATGGAAATTATTCATCAGGGAGTGGATTTCTTTTTGCACCTGGATCACCACATGGCCTCCATCAGCGCGCATTACGGCGGGTGGACCTATTTGATCTTGTTCCTCATTGTTTTTTGTGAAACAGGCCTGGTTGTCACCCCTTTTCTGCCTGGAGATTCTCTTCTTTTTGTATTAGGGGCCATGGCTTCGGCGGGTGACTTAAAGTTATCTGTTTTGATCCTGCTTTTATCCCTTGCTGCCGTCGGTGGGAACATGCTTAATTACGCCATCGGTGTCTTCTTGTCAAAACGCGTCACGGCCCATCAATCGATCCCTTTTGTCAAGCAGGCTTATATCACACGCACGCATGAATTCTTTGAAAAGTACGGCGCCAAAACCATTAT
>Ga0206797_1082_pt1 | contig 20118 bp, 18 predicted proteins | sample Alteio_BWOrgCont_69_FD_152894 | JGI IMG/M metagenome (GOLD analysis project Ga0206797, IMG submission 152894) | Enriched cells from forest soil in Barre Woods Harvard Forest LTER site, Petersham, Massachusetts, United States -... | ecosystem: Environmental > Terrestrial > Soil > Temperate forest >...
ACCGCAGATCTTACAGAGCTATTGCTGCTCGATTCAGTAAGCCTGTTTATTCGTAAGGCAAATAAAGGGCGTAAACACCGCCGGGGAAAGTTCAATAGCGGCGCGGAGCCGCTATACCTGCAAAAGCATGTGATGGACACTGTTGAGCGTTTTATTACTATCGGTTTTAATAAACCCTTCAGGATAACAGGAGATATTGAACTTACATTTGTTCCTATCGGCCATTTACTCGGGGCCGGGGCCGCAGTGCTAAAGGTAAATGATGCCGGCGTCGAAAAAACAATCGCCTTCACGGGCGATATAGGCCGGAAAAATTATCCGGTGTTGGACGATCCTCAGCAATTGCCACCTGTAGATTTCCTGGTTTGTGAGTCAACCTATGGCGGAAGATATCATACCCGCGATAAATCAGTGGAGCAGACCCTTGTTGAGACGATTGAAAAAGTATGCATAAAAGAGCAAGGGCGTCTTATTATTCCGGCATTCAGCATCGGGCGCACACAGTCGCTGGTTTATTCATTAAATAAAATATTCAGCAGCGGGTTATTGCCGGAGGTGAAGGTATTTGTTGACAGCCCGCTAGCCTCGCGGTCGACCGAAGTATTCCGTAAATATCATTACCTGGTTAACGAAGAAGCACAGGAGTTTTATAGAAGACGTGGTGACGAGTTTGAGTTTGATAATTTGACCTATGTGGAATCGTTGAAGGACAGCCGCCAGGTTTCCAATTACTTTGAACCCTGCATTATTGTGTCTTCAGCAGGGATGCTTGACGGGGGCCGGATACAGGACCACCTTTTTTATAATATCCAAAATTATTATTGTACGATATTGTTTATTGGCTATTGTGCCAAAGGAACCCTTGGCCACCGTTTACTGAGAGGCGACCCAATTGTACACATCAAAGACCGCGACCTGTCGGTTTATGCTACCATCAAACAAACTGATGTATTGAGCGCCCACGGCGACCATGAGGACCTGGTAAATACTGTGCGGCAACAGGATAAATCGAAACTCAAGAATATCTTCCTGGTACACGGCGAAACAGTGAGTATGCAGGCCCTGGCTGACGCGCTGGAAGAAGATGGCTATGTGGTAACTATTCCCGAAAAAGGAATGGTATACGAATTTTAAGGAATACGATTTGGAAAAAAACTAAAATTGTCATTCCGAGCGAAGCGTGGCAATCGCGAACTGTGCGTGACGTTTATGCACGGCGATGAGATTGCCGCGCTTCGCTCACAATGACAAGCTTTTTATTTCTTAAAGTGCTCAATAATTAAATTGGCAAGCTCCAATCCTATTCTTTCCTGTGCTTCGTTGGTTGACGCACCGATGTGGGGTGTTAATGAAATTTTTGGATGATGAAGTATGTCAAGTCTTGGAGTCGGTTCATTATCAAAAACATCAAGAGCTGCGAAAGAAATTTTGCCGCTATCCAGGGCGATTAGCAATGCTTCTTCATCAATAAGGCCGCCGCGTGAACAGTTAACAACACCTGCGCCTTTTTTCATTTGCTCAAACTCGGTAGCTCCAATTATTGGCTTATCAACAAAAGGAGTATGAATGGTGATAAAATCAGACTGTTTTATAATTTCCTGCTGGGTAGCTGTTTTTATAGTTATCTTAACAGTAGTACCGCCGCCCAACACAACCTCAACTTCAGGATTAAAGGGAAAAAGATCGTATGCTAATACATCCATTCCAACACCTAAAGCAATTTTGGCAACCTCCCGGCCGATACGGCCAAAGCCCAAAATTCCTATTGTTTTACCGCGCAGCTCACTGCCTTTGGCGTATGCCTTTTTAAGATCATTAAACTTAGTCGCACCTTCTACAGGCATTTTGCGGTTGCTATCCTGTAAAAACCGTACTCCGGTAAATAAGTGTCCGAATACCAATTCAGCAACAGATAAAGATGAGGAAGCCGGTGTATTGTAAACGCCAATGCCTTTTTCTTTTGCATACTCCACGTCGATGTTGTCAACACCTACACCGCCGCGGCCTATCAGCTTCAAATTAGGGCAGGCGTCAATCAGTGCTTTACGTACTTTTGTTGCACTGCGAACAGTAATACCATCGTAGTTTTGTAATTTAGCAGGAAGCTCGTCCTGTGGTATATTATTCGTATCAATAAAAAAACCGGCTTCTTCTAAAAGTTGTTTACCTGCCGGATCGATACCATCATTAGCTAATATTCTGATCATGTTTTTATATGTTCATTAGTTTATTTGTTCATTAGTTCATTGGTCTGCTTCGTTAGTTGATTGCATATCTACCAGAAATACACCAATGAACTAATGAACCAGTGAACTATTGAACTAATTTTTATTTTTTTCTGTAAATTCCTGCATGGCATCAATCAGTACATATACGCTGGTTATTGGCAATGCGTTATAAATAGAAGCCCTGAAACCGCCAACACTTCTGTGGCCCTTTACCCCTACTATTCCTTTTTCCTCACAAAGCTTCAGGAATGGTTTTTCGTGTTCCGGGTTTTCAGTAACAAAACAAACGTTCATGTGCGAACGGTCTTCAACTTTGCACACACCTTTAAACAATGGGCTGCGGTCAATTTCTTCATACAGTACCCTGGCTTTGGCGATATTTTCTTTTTCAATTGCATCTACACCGCCCTTTGATTTTAACCAGTTTAGGGTAAGCATAGAAACATATATCGCGAAAACCGGTGGTGTATTGTACATCGAACCGCCTTCAATTTGTGTTTGGTAGTTGAACATCGCCGGTATCTTACGTCCTGTTTTGCCAAGGATATCGTCCTTAACAACAACCAGCGTAACACCTGCCGGGCCCATATTTTTCTGTGCTCCCGCGTAGATCAAACCAAAATCAGCTACGTTAATCTTACGGCTAAATATATCTGACGACATATCGCAAACCATAGGAACCGGTGACTTCGGAAAGCTTTGCATTTGTGTTCCGTAAATAGTATTGTTTGAAGTAATGTGGAAATAAGCTGCGTCAGCAGGTATTTCAAAATCCTTCGGAATATAGGTATAGTTACTTTCTTTGGACGACGCAACAATTTGAACATCGCCAAAGTATTTTGCTTCCTTTAACGCTTTGTTTGCCCATACGCCTGTTTCCAGGTACGCAGCTTTGCCACCATCGGGCAACAGGTTATATGGCGCCAAAGCGAACTGTGTACTGGCTCCTCCCTGTAAAAATACCACCGAATAGCCTTCAGGTACGCCGAGCAGTTCCTTTACTAATTTTACAGCTTCATCCAAAACAGTCTCAAATTCGGGCGAGCGGTGCGATACTTCCAAAATAGAAAGTCCGGTGCCATTAAAATCGATAACTGCTGCTGCCGCCTGCTTTAAAACTTCGTGAGGTAAAATGCCTGGGCCTGGGCCAAAATTGTGTTTCATTTGTTTAAAATTGGTGTGTTAAATATCTAGCTAATTAACAAATCGGTATAAAGATGGGCCGAAGTTAATTAATTTGACAATGTTTATGGAGATTATTTGCTTTTTTTGAAAAATCATACAATTCACAGACAAATGAACCAAAGAATTTTAAATATTAAAAAAATTCGGGTCATTTATTAAAAGGCTTGTATCACGATCGGGATATGCCAGCCGGATTTTTTAAATAGATGATAGCTGCCAGGGGATCGGATGCCGAAAAAACGGAGTTGCCTGCAACCAATACATTAGCGCCGGCCGCAATAAGATCCGCTACATTATGTTCATCTACACCCCCATCTACCTCGATATATAGGCCCGGATTGTGCTTGTTGCTCATTGTCTTAATATCTCGTAGCTTTTTATAAGTGTTTTCAATGAAACGCTGCCCGCCAAAGCCGGGATTAACTGACATGATTAGCACCTGGTCAAGGTCGCCAATAATATCTTCCAGCAACTCAACCGGCGTATGAGGATTGAGCGCTACGGCGGCCCTGCACCCCAATTCTTTAATATGCTGTACGGTACGGTGCAAATTTTGGCAAACTTCGTAGTGAACAATAATGCCATCAGCCCCTGCATCTTTAAATTCTTTTAGGTAACGATCAGGGTCAACGATCATCAGGTGAACATCTAATGGCTTTTTTGCATGTTTTTTAACGGCCTTTACCACCGGGAAGCCAAATGAAATATTGGGGACAAATAAACCGTCCATAATATCAACATGTATCCAATCGGCTTCGCTTTTATTAATCAATTCTATATCGCGTTGCAGATTGGCAAAGTCGGCAGCCAAAATTGAGGGTGCTACAAGATGGTTCATGGGTCAAATATAGTTTTTTTTAGTCCGAAAGTCGGAAAAGTCCGGAAAGTCCGGAGAAAAATTTCGGGGTAGAAAACTCGTCGTTCGAGTGATAAAATTCTTGAAAATTTTAAACCTAACATCCCTATTTGCTTCGTCTTTCCGACTTTTCGGACTTTCCCGACTTTCCGACTATAACTCAATCACAATTCAGCAGCAAATCGTAATACTTTTGCATTAAAATGGTATCATAATTTACCAATGAGCTATAGGCTTCTGCAACAAGTTCATTTAGGATGGATGAGCCGAGTTGACCGGCCCCGTTCGGGATGGAATCGTAGTACTGTATTAATTCTTTAACCCGGATGATTTCATACAATAATAGCTGCACCAAATCGGACTGTGCATTAGATTGCATACCCAAATCGTTGTTATTGATAAAATCTAAAGGATCGTTGGTAGACGTCATTTCAATAGTGCTCGGGCTAAAAAAGTTTATCAATAACTCTTAACCCTAACGAAGTTAAAAAAAGTGCTTTTTGTTTTAAATATTTTCAAAAAAAAGCAAAAAAAAATTATCATAAACAATAAGACCCTCGCAGAGAGGGTCTTATTGTTTATCTGTGGCGAGTACTCAGTGGTGAGTTGCAAGTCTGCCGCCCAGTCACTAATCTCTAATCACTTATCTTTAATCTCTAGTTCTTTGTGCTTTCAGGGCGTGGCAACAAAGCCTTACGAGAAAGCTTCAATTTACCTTGCTTATCAACATCCAGCAATTTAACGCGGACTTCGTCGCCGATTTCAAATATGCCGTCCATTGTTTCTATCCTGCGATGATCAATTTCTGATATATGTAATAAACCATCTTTGCCAGGCATAATTTCAACGAAAGCGCCAAAAGGCATAATAGATCTTACTTTACCTTCGTATATTTCACCAACTTCAGGTCTGGCAGCGATATTCTTTATACGGGTAACAGCTTTGTCAATCGACTCCTTGTTATCAGCAAATATTTGGACTACACCCTGGTTGCCAACTTCCTCGATAGAGATAGTAGCACCTGTCTCGCGTTGCATTTCCTGAATGATCTTTCCTCCCGGACCAATAACCGCGCCGATAAATTCTTTATCGATCCTGATAGTGATTATGCGTGGTGCATGTGGTTTGTAATCTTCACGTGGTTTGTCGATGGTTTTCTTCATCTCACCTAAGATGTGCAGACGACCGGCTTTTGCCTGGTCTAAAGCTTTACCCAACACTTCGTAAGATAAACCATTGATTTTCAAGTCCATTTGGCAAGCTACAATACCATTTTCGGTACCGGTAACCTTGAAATCCATATCGCCTAAGTGATCTTCATCACCTAAAATATCAGATAGTATAGCATATTTGGTTCCCATTTCATTGGTGATCAACCCCATTGCAATACCTGACACAGGAGATTTAATTTTAACACCTGCATCCATCAACGCCAACGTACCTGCACAAACCGTGGCCATTGACGATGATCCGTTTGATTCTAAAATATCAGAAACTATACGGATGGTATATGGATTTTCATCCTCAGAAGGTAATACTTGTTTTAATGAGCGCATAGCCAGGTTACCATGACCAATCTCGCGACGGCCTGCTCCCCTGTTCGGGCGAACTTCACCGGTTGAGAAACCAGGGAAATTGTAATGCAAAAGGAATTTTTGGTAGCCATTGATAAATGCACCGTCGATCATTTGTTCATCATCCTTGGCGCCTAAAGTAACCGTGGTTAATGATTGTGTTTCGCCGCGGGTAAATACCGCTGAACCGTGTGCAGAAGGTAAATAACCGATCTCGCTCCATATCGGGCGTATCTGGGTAGTGGTACGGCCATCTAAACGTTTGCCTTCATCTAAAACAAGGTTACGGATAGCATCATACTCCACATCGTGATAATATTTTTTTGCCAGGAATTTGGTAACATCATCTATCTCACCTAAAGTTTCGATATAGGCGTCGCGTACTTCCTTAAATTTAACTGAGCGTTCATCCTTAGCTGATGCAGAGGCTGCAATTGCGTAAACCTGCTCATAAGTAGCGGCGTAGATAGCTTTCTTTAAATCCTCGTTGCTGTTTTCGTGGCTGTAAACGCGTTTTACGGTTTTACCAACTTCAGCCATTAATTCTTTTTGTATAAAACACTGGTGTTTAATTGCTGTGTGCGCAAATTTAATGGCCTCAACTAATTCATCTTCCTGTATTTCTTTCGATTCGCCTTCAACCATGTTTACGTCATGCTCAGAACCTGCCACTATGAATTCTAAAGTAGCAGTTTGCAACTGGCTTAATGTTGGGTTGATAACTAGTTTACCGTCGATCTTCGCTACGCGAACTTCGGATATCGGGCCGTTAAACGGGATATCAGAAACAGCTAATGCTGCTGATGCCGCTAAACCTGCAAGGCAATCAGGCATAATGTCTTTGTCGGCAGAAATTAAGGAGATCATCACCTGCGTATCTGCATGATAATCTTCCGGGAACATCGGGCGCAATGCGCGGTCGACCAAACGTGAAATTAAAACTTCATAGTCTGATAAACGTGCCTCGCGGCGTAAAAATCCTCCCGGGATACGTCCTGTTGACGCATATTTTTCCTGGTAATCAACAGAAAGCGGTAAAAAATCAACCCCTTCTTTTGCTTCAAGGCTCGATACGACTGTAGCCAATAACATGGTGTCACCCATTTTTATCACTACAGAGCCGTCGGCTTGCTTGGCCAGTTTACCGGTTTCAATCTCAATGGTGCGGCCGTCACCTAAATCGATAACCTTTTTAATTACATTTAAACTCATCTTTTTTTTGCGTTGTGGTGCCCTTTTCATCTTTCGGAGCGCACCGGTTTTTTATGTATGTATATATTGTTTCTTAATGTAAAAAGCCACCCCCTAAATTTGGGATGGCTTTTTTAAAAAATGAGAAAGTTTTACTTAATGATATCCCTAAGCTGTAAAGCTTTTATGATAGCACGGTATCTTTCAATATCTTTTTTGTAGAGGTATGCCAGCAATGCGCGGCGTTTACCTACTAGTTTTTGCAGCGATAATTGGGTTGAAAAATCATGTTTGTTTTTTTTCAAATGCCCGGTTAAATGTGCAATGCGGTAAGTGAATAAGGCTACCTGTCCTTCTGCTGAACCTGTGTCCGTAGCGCCTTTACCATGTTTTGCAAAAATCTCTGTTTTTGCTTCTGTACTTAAATACATTACCTGAATAATATTAAAGCGTAAATGATTTGATTAATTGAGGGGCAAAGATAGTGTTTAAATTCAAAAGTAAAAAGTTAAAATTCAAAAGGATTTAGGGGTGATTAGAATCATTAGTTGGAGTGAGTTGATTAAGTTGGATTGGGTTGATTAGGTTGGATTCGGTCGGCTGTACAATTCCTTTGGATGATCGTGGTGGAGTCCAATTCGTGTAGGCATTCATTGCACCACAATTGCAAAATATCGGTAAACAATTGGAATTAATTGGTTCGTGCATGCATTGCGCCGTAGGTGCAAAATATCGGTAGAAAAAAAATAATTTGAATAGATTTTCGTGCCATAGGTACGAAACATCGCCGACAGACATCGCTATACAATTTAAATTTAAGGTTGGGCGTTCCCGCCGATAGAAGCGGGCCGCGCTATCCGCTCATACGCCTCCAGGCTTTACGCACCGGGCCGGTATCCACTACTATCGCTAACGCAATGACATTATCTGTTTTTTAAATTACTTTAGCAAAAATAAAATTTATGAGTGAGGACGGTACTGAAGTTGCGGACATCGACTACGAAAAGAGTATTAAAAAGGAAAGATTAGTTTATAAACGCAAAGGGTTTTTCAAATGGATGTTTTTAGTGCAGACAGGATATTTTCTTTTAGTTGCAGTCGGATTCGGTTATGCGGGGATAAATGAATTTGTTCAGGATTCGAATCGTATTTTGGCCATCTTTATGTTCCTAAGCGCCCTCTTTTTAATTGCAAGTGTTTTATGTACTAACGTATTTGCAAAAGTAAACGGCGTCGGGTTGCTTAAAAATAAAGAGGATGCGTTTGTAACACTTAAACATTTTTATCCTGATTTAAAAATTCAGGAAGTTGAGGAAAATGCTTTTAGAATCGTTAAATTATCTTCTTCGTTTAATACTGGCAAAAGCATTGTAGTGATATTTCATAATAAAAATGTCTATTTCAATAACGCGACGCTCGGACGAGCAAGTGCGGTGACCGAGTTATTTGGGATATTCAATTATTTAAAAAGTAAAAAAATTGCGACATACTTTACTGTACTCCAAGATATGGCTAAGCCAACTCAATAAACTATCTATACATTTGTTCATATGAGCACTCCTGCATACTCCACCTTCGAAACAGAATTCCGTGTGCGGCCTGATGATATTGACATGTTTCATCATGTGCATAACAGCAAATATTTTGATTATGTGCTGGCTGCCCGGTACGACCAAATGGAACGCTGCTACGGAATGGCAATGGAGAAATTTATTGAACGTGGTTTTGGCTGGGTAGTACGTACGGCTTATGTAGATTATAAGCGCGCGCTAACGATGAGCGACTATTTCATCGTAAAAACCGGGATCGAAACCATCGACGAAAAAGGCTGTCGTGTAAAATTCACCATCACCAATAAGGCCACCAATAAAATTTGCTGCGACGGCTGGTTTGACTACGTGATGATTGATATGGCGACGGGTCGGGGTGCAAAAGTACCGGATGATGTGATAAAACATTATGGGATTTGAAAGATGTGCAGATATGCAAATGTGCAGATGAAGGACTTGCGGATTTAGTTTCAGAAACGTCGTAAATCTCACTATTCACTACTCGCAACTACCTGCTCGCTATAATAATTTCTCAAAAACACAGCGAACGACACAAGCAGGTTCAGCACCACCAGTACCCAAATCAGTTTAAACAGGATCATCCAAAAGATAATCACAAACAGGCCCAATATCCATTGCAGGTACTTGTCCATATTGATGCCGATTTTGTATATCAGGCAATGAAACAGCATGGCGGTGCTTAAACCGAAAAGCAACAGTTCAAAAGCTATTAAGGGGTTAAACCTGCTGAACAGCCAGATTGCTTCTGGTAACAGTAATATAAAATAAACTTTGACGAAATTTAAAAACCTTGCCAGGTAACTAACCGGGAAGTTACGTGAAAAAACCAGGTACTGATTTTCGAAAACATGCTGCTGAAAAATGATAGCTGTGTGTGCAGTGACTATCGCCAGCGCGGCAATGCCGGCCACACGTACGTCGTGTTGCACATCGGCAAATAAGTAAAAAACGCCTGTGATTATTAACCAGGATAATGTTTTGATAATGATGAAGGTAACTTTCATCTTATCAAAAACATGATAGATAAACAGGCTGAAATAAGGTTTTTTCCATTTACCGCTGAATTTTAGCAAAAAGGATTGATTGCTGCCATCCATCAATCGGTTTACCAGCTTAACGTACAAGCCTGCGCTTCCCACAGTGAGCAATGCTGTATAAGCCAATATAGCGGCCGATGCCAGGTAATAGTGGTTAACCACGCCCACAAAAACCGCAATTAAACCATAACCAATAATTGGCAACAGAATAACAAATTGCGCCCAAAACCAACTTTTTAGCTGTTCCCTCTCGTTTAACGAGTTACTGCTATAAAACAAAAACTGCTGGTTTATGGCAAATATTTGCCCCGAAACATAGTGCACGGATTTTATGGTGTAGATAAGCCAGGCTGCAAAAACAACTGCCATCATAATGGGTGAACTTACGAATGCCAGCATCAATGTTTTCTCGTATACCCACAGCTTGTCGGGCGGAACAGCCCCTACCATCACCAATCCCAAAAATAGAAATAAACCCGCATGCGCCCGGTAAAAGCTATTGGCAAATATTTTTATTAAGATTTTGGTTAGCGGCGATTGCATGTCTAATTATAAGTTTTGTCGCATCATAGCGCGTTGGTTTTTATAATACCAGTTCGGCCCGGTAATAATTAAAGTAAAACAATATAAACGATGCAAATAAACAAAACGGCGCCAAACTCCACATCCATCCAAATAATATCACGGTAGAAACAGCAAAAAAGAAAATAAATATGCGGGGCAAATACCTGTTCATGGCGAGTCCGATGCGATATAACATCGTATGAAATAACATCGCTATACTCAATGTTAAAAGCAATAGCACGGTCGCCATAAGCGGGTTAAAGCTAATGAACATCCAGATGGTTTCGGGCAGCAGGATAACCAAATAGGTTAAAACATATTTCAGGTATAAGCTGCCAAGGCTATAAGGCAGGTTACGCGCTGTACTTAAATATACCAGCTGAAATTTATGCTGCTGATAAATAATGATAGAATGGGCCATAACTATTCCTAGTATGGCTAACCCCGCTACCCTGCTGTCGTTACGCACGTCGGCGAAAGAGAATATTACACTTATAATTACCGTATAAGATAACAGTTTTGAAAGCAGGTAGGTGAATTTCAACTGATCAAAAACGTAATAAATAAACAGGGAGAAAAATGGCTTTTTCCAATGACGGCTCAAACGCGCCAGCCATGAATCGCTTTTTCCGCTGATTAATGTATTCACCATCCTTATATAAAGCATCGCACTTATTGAAATGAGCGCCAGGGTAACAATGACAATCAGCGCAACAATCAGGTAATGATGAAATAAAGTACCCAGTATAACCGCCACCACGGCATAAAAAACGAATGGCAAACTGATAATAAACTGTGTATAAAACCAGCTTTTAAACTGTTTTAGCCTGCTGGCTGAATTGCTGCTGTAGAACAGGAACTGGTGATGAACCACAGGCAGCTGGCCTGCTATATAATACCAGCTTTTTATGGTATAAATAAACCAGACCGTAAAAAACACAATTGTCATCAGCGGCTGACTTACGAAGGTGATCAGCATTAAAAACTGGTAGAACACCTCGCGCCCTTTGGGTAAAAGCTTTACATCGCCGGCTGTATTTATAAAAAAGCAATAACTGATCAATACAACGAAAAGAAATATCAGCAAGCCGGCATTTACCTTATAAAATCCCCTCGCAAATATTTTCAGCAAAACCTTAGTAAGCGGCTGTTGCATTATTATTAAGTTGCAGTGTTTGACTTTCTACCAACAATTCCATCGCTTCGGGGAGCTCGGTTGCGTCCAGCGCCTGGTGCGACGAAAGCATAAAACTCACGCCGTTAACCCTGCTTTGCTCGCCTATCCAGCTATATAATATCTTTAGCGAGTCGACATCAATGGTAATGAGCGGTTCGTCCAGTAGTATCAGTTTTGGATTGCCCAGGAAAGCGAGCACCAATGATAGTTTTTTCAACATGCCGCTGGAATAGGTTCCAATCGGACGATCAACATAGCTTTGCATTTTCATGCTTTCTATAAACTGTTCCTCCTGCCCTGCCGGGGCATCTTTCGCTGACCCAAACAGGTTCACCATTTCCATACCGGTTAAGAATTCCGGAAAAAGCGGTTCTGCTTCTGCAAAGTTGACCAACTTACGGTAAGCAACCGGTTGCTTTTTTATACTGATGTTTTGGTTTAAAATGATGTCGCCGTTAAACGCCAATATACCTGCAATTGACTTTAACAAAGTGCTTTTGCCCGAACCGTTTACCCCTTTTATCCAGTATATACCCGGATCAATAAAAAGATCGTTAATCTTTAAGGCAGGATAATTCCCATAAAATTTTTCAAATTCCGCAAAATGGAGCATCGGCACAGGTTTTTTGCTATAGACTCTGCAATATAATATTTGTTACAGAATTAAGGGTGTATAAGTGTTAATGAGGATGTATAAGTGTTAATGAGGGTGTATAAGTATCAGCGAGAAGAAGTCGAGTATAAAATGGCAAATAATAAGAATTTTAACATTACGGTATTTCTCATAAAACCACCCAAAAATGAATCCTATTAAAGCCGGTATGGCCATATTAACCACTGTACCATACCGCATATGTGCCAGGCCAAACAGAAGGGCCGAAATAATTATGGGCCAATATTTGCTTTTGAAAAATAATTGAAGCCTTGCCATCAGGTACCCACGGAAAATTAATTCTTCAACCACCGCCGCCGTAACAACTGTAAATAATTTTAAAGGCACCCCAAAACCGTACATCGCCTGTACAGCGTTACTATGGGTATTGGAGCCTGCATAGTGTGCGGCGACTCCTATAATCGCAGAACCAACCAGCACACTTGCTATAATGACAAGTATAGAATAGAAATAAAAGCGGGCTTTGTAGCTCCTCTCCTCCCAAAGCAACAACGGTTTTTTTTCTATCTTTAAAACATAGAGAAAAACAAAAGCGAGAATAATCCAATATGATATCCGGGAAACAAAAAACAAAGCAGGCGCTGATAAATGCTGACCGGTTATCAAACCCACAATTTTACCCGACATCGCGCAGATGACTAACAGAACGGCCGTCAGGATAAAGCCAATAACCGTGATTGTATGGGTCTTTGCAGATTTGAAAGTTACAGGCATATCAAAAGATTATAAACCACGTTGTGATTTAGACACTGCGCTCAATTATTTGTTACACAGCGTACAATGCCCGCATCATGGATAAACTTTCCTGAGCATAAAACTCAATGCAATGTTGAAAATCCCCGTTACGATAAAAGCAATAGCGGTCCAAATGATGAGGGTCATGGCGCCGAAAACGGGGTTAAATATGATCAGCAGGCCGAAAAGAACTGTTAGCAGGCCGCCAATTATTAAAACCCACGACCGGCCCGTTAGCTTTGAAAAACTAAATAGCGACATCCCCCGGAATATAAACCAGATACCCACCATCAACCGAAGTATAGTTATCCCTGCCGCCACATGCGCCATTAGCACTAAACCTAACAGTATATCAATAATGCCGAGGGCCAAATGCCAGCCACGGTTTGTGGTATCTTGCTGACGAACAGCATGCATCAATTCAGCAACTCCGGCCAAAAAAATCACCAGTCCCAAAAAGAAACCCAGCGCTGCGTAACCGCTACCCGGCGCGCAAATCATGTAGATACCTGTTACCAGGAATAATAATCCCCGTAATAAAAACACCCACCAGTGGCGAAGGCGGCGATCGACTGAAATTTCCATGATTTTCTTTTTAAGGGTAACTGACAGGAAAAGAAAATGTTTTAATAAACAAGAGACGCAATACTTTGCGTCTCTACATTAAAATGTGTTTTATTGATATTTATTAGCGTCCGTAATCCCCTTCCAATTATCTGACCTGAAAGGTCCGACAGGCATACCATCCTTACTGAACAGATCGGCGTCAACCGGTGCGTTGGTCCAGGCATATCGCACGGCTACCGGCTGCGGCACCTGGCTGCACCACACTTTTACTTTATTGTCGTCCGTAATCATTGCCTGGGCATAATAAAATTTATGATCGGCACCGGCCAATTCAAACCCTTTTACATATCCGTATTTATCCTTTACCATCAATCCTTTTTCGGCATGTGTAAAATTGACAATGGCAAAACCCCCGTTAAAGTCAGCCGAACTGAATAACGGGTTTATGCCGCCGCCGTCCTGATGATAAACCATATTCAACGCTTTATTAGCCAGCCGGTAACCTACATCTGCTTTGTTACGCGGGTGCAGGTTAAAAGCATCGCCAACATCTATTGTTATCGCTTCGCCGGTATTCGGTAATTGGAGCGCAGCATTCTGGGCTTCCCTCAGTTCGGCCCAATCGCTCCCGAAATTACTATTTTGCATGCCGCCAAAGGCTGGCAGCTGTACAAATAAAAATGGGAAATCCTGTTTCCATTTGCTCCTCCAGTCGCTGATCATGAGCGGGAAAGCGGTTCTATATTGATACGCCCTGCCAGCGTTCGACTCGCCCTGGTACCATATTGCACCTGCAATAGCATAAGGCACCAAAGGATTGATCATGCTATTATAAAGCATAAACGCCGTGTTATTTGGCAAAAATTCAAAGGTGTAAGGCTTGCTCAGGTCAGGCATCACGTGCCAGTTGTTATCGGCTAAATTCACTGTTGTATCACTGAACCTTACATTGAGATCGTTCCCCACGCCGTTAAGCCCCATCCCAAACCAGGCAGGATTTTTTTGTTTTGACATTAGCTGAATCAGCAGGCTGTTATCGCCGGGGTTCCAGGTTCCGGCAGGCAGGCTGATCTGGTAATTGCCTGAAAGTGCCCCCTGTTGTACTTGTTTGCCATTGATATAAATATTTAAATCGGCATCGGTTTGTCCTAATCGCAAAATGGAGTTTTGTGCGTTATAATTACCGCTATCAAGCTTAATGGTCCGTTGCATAAATCCCTGTCCCTGGTAAGAATACATTTTGCCCATCCACATCCATGCGCCGGGAGCGCTTCCGCGCGGCCAGGTATCAAAAAAAGTGGCCGGTTCTGTTGCCAGCTGATCGGGCGTGTAGTTAGTCACCGGTTTCCCGCGATAGGCATAGTCCTTTAATTGCTTATCTATCCTGGTTTTTAGTTCATCCCAGTTAGCAGGCAGGGCCTTCGCCGCAGTACCTAATTCCGGATTAGCCAGCATGGCATCCTTGCTGATCCAGTCTTCCACTTCCGTACCGCCCCAATTGCTATTGATTAGCCCCACAGTAACATGTAACTTTTGTGCCAGCTTTTTTGCGAAAAAATAACCAACAGCAGTAAAATCGCCTATGGTGCCGGTATCCGCTTTTAGCCACTGGCCGCCGCTTAAATCTTTTTCAGGCTCCATACTTACTTTATGCGGCACCTGGAACTGGCGGACCGGCGTTTGGGCCGCAATCCTTCTTTCTCCTCTGTAACCATTAGCGCCCCTCATTTGCAGCTCCATATTTGATTGGCCCGAGGCTATCCATACCTCGCCGAGCATTACATCATTGTAAACCAGTTTTTCTTTGCCGGATGATATGGTCATCACATATGGTCCGCCCGCTGTCATCGGTTTTAAAAGCACCTTCCAATCTCCATTTTCGTCGGCCTTTGCTTTTACCAGCTGCCCATTAAAGTTCACATTGATTTTAGCCTTTTTTGCACTTCGCCCCCACACGGGTACCACCTGGTTTCGCTGCAATACCATGTGGTCGCCAAATAGCTTTGACGTAGTGAGTTGGGCGTTTGCCTGTAAAAACACGGCAGTTAAAAGCAACATTATGAATGAGATTCTCATATAAATTGGTTTAAATGATCAGGAATAATTATAAAAATTGGTTACAGTTTGTAATATCGACAGTAAATGTATGCGAAATTAAAATGTGGCGGTAAAATAAATAAATTAGCGTTTAAATTTCACCGGCCCCGTGTAACATAATGGTTATGTTGAGGGAGTCGATTAGGATTAACCATTTTGTCATTGCAAGTGCAGCGCGGCAACCCCTCGCCGTGCATAGGCGTTAATGCATAGTCCGCGATTGCCGCGCTGCGCTCGCAATGACAATTAGTAGCGCTAGTAGCGCCCCGCCCCTTCGATCAAATCGCTGTAAAAGCGGGACAGGCTCATTCCTGCCGCCCGTACCTGCTGTGGGATAAGGCTTGCTGCTGATTGTCCGGGTGTAGTATTAACCTCTATAAAGTAAAAATCCTGTGTATCGTTTGGCAAAATGAAGTCTACTCTTACCATACCTTTGCAATTCAGGCGCAGGTAAATCTCCGTTACAATTTCGGCGATCTGTTTATTTTTTTTTGCAGTTAAATCTGCAGGCGTTATTTCCTGGGATATCCCCTCCGAATATTTGGCTTCGTAATCAAAAAAATCTTTGGAGCTGATGATCTCCGTTGCGGGCAATACTGTTATTTTACCGTGCAGCCTGGCAACACCGATACTAAACTCCCGGCCATGGATAAACTCTTCCACTAAAACCTGGTCGTCCTCATTAAAGGCTTTCTTTAAAGCATCGGCCAAACCGGCAACATTGTAAACTTTGCTCATACCAACGCTGCTTCCGCCATTATTTGGTTTGATAAAAAGCGGAAACTTTAGCGAGGCGGCAATAATGGCAACATCATGCATATCCCTTTCAAATAAGCGCAGGGAGCGGGCCGTATGTAGCCCGTGGATGCCATCTACCAGGGTTTTAGTGAACGCCTTGTTCATTGTAATAGCAGATGTTGTAGCGTCGGAGGTATTGTAGGGAATACCCAGCATATCCAGATAACCCTGCAGCTTGCCGTCCTCACCGGGAGTGCCATGAATGGTTATAAATGCGAAATCGAATTTTATTTTGCTCCCGTTAAGGATAATACTAAAATCATTTTTATCAACATCAACGGGTCCGTTATCCGATTCATAAAACCATCGGTCCCGGCAGATTAAAATCGTGTAAACGTTATACAGGGCAGACTCCAAATTCGCGGCAATATTTTTAGCGCTTTTCAACGACACCTCGTATTCGCCTGTAAATCCCCCGGCCAAAAGGGCAATATTTTTTGCTGACATAATGTTCAAATATAAGTTTGATTTCGGAATTTTTCACAATTGCTTGTTTTCAGCGGTGTTCAAGGGGGCTCCGCCGAAATCCGAAATAAAAGATAAAAAAAATCCCTATGTTTGAGTTCGAATTTGCTATGAATATCCTTTTGTGTACAAATGAATAAATTTTGGGCTTATGTAAAAACCAGGCAGTTCCGCATCACCTTGCTGATGGCTTTAGGTTCATTATTTGCGGTTTTGCTGATCATTTTTTTTAGTTTAGGATTATACACCCGCCACGGGTCGGGCATACCTGTACCACAATTAAAGGGCCTGTCTGTAGAAAAAGCAATGTCGGTATTACAGGAACAGGGTTTTGAATATAAAATAGATTCCGTTTACGTTGGCGATCAACCGCCGGGATCGGTTGTTGAACAGGACCCGGATCCCGGCACTTTTGTAAAAGAAAACCGTACCATTTATTTAACAGTAGTTACCCGCCTGGCCCCGCCGGTAGCATTGCCTGACCTGGAGTCATATACCTACCGCGAGGCTGTGGCAGTTATTGCAAACTACGGTTTGAAAGTTGGTGATACAACTTTTAGGTCAGATATAGCCAACCACGTACTCGAAGTGCGTTTTGGCGGACAGGTTATTAAACCGGGTACCATGCTTCCGAAGGGTTCAAAAATTGATTTGGTGTTGGGTAACGGCCAGGGGCCGAGTGAAGTTGAAATTCCAGATCTGATAAACCAGGACCTTAATGAAGCTAAATTTGCGATAAAAGGCGCCGGGTTAACCATCGGCACTATTACATTCCAGGGCTCCATTACCGATTCGACTACGGTTGTTGTTGTTGAGCAAACACCTATGAAAACCGACTCTTTAAATAAAGTAAGTATTGGCACGCGCATTGATCTTACTGTTTCGCAGAACAAGCGGCCAGAAGTGCCAAATACCCAATAAGTTTTTGATCAGCGCATAACAGATGGGCAATCTGTAAAGATTTAAACAACAAAATATATATTTCACAATGGCTAAAAAAAAGGCTTCATCCGGCGGGACATTCCGAAAGTTTATCGTTGTCCTTGTGATCGTACTCGTTATTTTACTCGCAGTTACAGGCATCAACTATTATTTTAAATATTTTGGGCCGAACGTAACCGGTAAGCAGGAATATCTATATATCCATACTGATTCCAAATTTGATGACGTTTATAAAACGATAAAGGAACAGGGCATCGTAAAAGATACCGCAACGTTTTTATCTGCGGCCCAAAACATGAATTATATTAACCGGGTTAAACCCGGCCGGTACCGTCTGCACGAGGGCATGACCAATCGCAGGTTAATAAATATGCTGGCATCCGGAACCCAGGAACCGGTGACACTTGCTTTTCATAATTTGAGGCTAAAGGAACAATTTGCCGGTTTCGTATCGAAAAAAATAGAGCCCGATTCAACCGCGATTATCAATTTATTGGACTCCGCAAGCTTCCTGGAAAAGTATGGTTTTACCACCGATAATGTGTACACCATGTTTTTGCCTAATTCGTACCAATTATATTGGAATACGTCTCCCGAAAAGTTTTTTAAGAAGATGTATGTTAGCTATGAACAATTTTGGACGCCCGAGCGTGTGCAAAAAGCAGCAGCTATAAACCTCACCCCTATCCAGGTTTCGATATTAGCGTCGATTGTTGATGCAGAGGCCCTGCATGACGACGAAATGCCAACTATAGCCGGCCTCTATTTAAACCGTATGAAAAAAGGCATGAAGCTGGAAGCCGATCCTACTATAATTTATGCGCTTCACGATTTTACGATTAAACGGGTGCTTACCCGGTATTTGTCGTACAACTCGCCCTATAACACCTATTTACACACAGGTTTGCCGCCGGGTCCAATTATGATGCCCTCTGTAAATGCTGTAAACGATGTGCTTGACTATAAAAAGAGCGATTATATCTATATGTGTGCGAAAGAAGATTTTTCAGGCTATCATAATTTCGCAACAAATGTTGCCGATCACCTGGCCAATGCCCATCGGTTTCAGCAGGCGCTTAATGAACGAAACATCAAAAAATAATGTTTGAGCATTCTACTAAACTCAGGGTGCGGTACGGCGAAACGGACCAGATGGGCTATATGTACTACGGCAACTATGCCGAATTTTATGAGGTGGGCCGCGTAGAAATGCTGCGCAGTTTGGGCCTTACCTATAGCGGCATGGAAGAATCGGGTATTAAAATGCCTGTTTTGGAGCTGAGTTGCAAATACCTGAAACCAGCGCTGTACGACGAAGAAATAACCATCAAGGTGATGATGGATAAAATGCCGGGCATACGGATACACTTCAGGTATGAGCTTTTTAATGAAAAGGATGAGCTGATTAATACCGGCGAAACTTTGCTCGTGTTTTTGAATATGAAAACAAATCGCCCGTGCCTGCCTTCTGCTGATTTTCTTGAACGATTAAAGCCGTTTTTTGAATAATTTTGTGTTAAATGAAATGGATACACCGTTTTTTACTTCGGATTAGACTTTACCGGAAATTTATAGCCTGGACGAAATTATTTATACCGCCGGGCTTTCATCCGCTTTCATTATATAATGTTATTGCTTTTTTTGCCAACGAAATCCAGGAACGTACACTCCTGAACCGGGCGTCATCGCTGGCGTTTAATTTCATGCTGGCGTTTTTCCCTGGCACCATATTTTTATTTACCCTTATTCCTTACATACATATAAAGAATTTCCAGGGGCAATTGCTAACCGTTCTTTCTACCATATTGCCCTATAATGCTTACATGGCTTTCCAGGCTACCATTGAAGATATTATCCGGCATCAAAATGTAAAATTACTTTCAGTTGGCTTTATTTCTGCCTTATATTTCGCTACCAACGGCGTTAGCAACCTAATGCAGGCGTTTAACAGGTCGTCATTAGTGGTTGAAAAAAGAAGCTGGTTAAAAAGACGTGGTATTGCGATGGCGCTTACCGTAGTGATCAGCGTGTTGCTTTTGGTAGCCATTACGATCATGACTGCCGGGGAAGGCCTGATAAATATTATAAAACACCATATAGATAGCAAAGGGCATTTTTGGATCTATGTAATAACATTTTCGAGGTGGATCATAGTAATTGCTATATTCTTTTTTACGATAGCCTTATTATACAGGTACGGACCCGCAAATAAAGAAAAATGGAAATTTTTAAGTACCGGGTCCATCCTGGCTACCGCGCTTGCAGTGTTAACTTCGCTCGGGTTCGGTTATTATATCAACAATTTCTCCTCCTACAATAAAGTCTACGGGTCAATAGGCACGCTCATTATTTTGATGTTATGGCTTTATTTAAACTCTTTGATCGTTTTGATTGGGTTTGAATTAAATGCCAGCATCGATTTTTCAAAACGAAATATAAAGGTTGAAAAGCCCCGTTT
>Ga0206797_1083_pt1 | contig 20046 bp, 21 predicted proteins | sample Alteio_BWOrgCont_69_FD_152894 | JGI IMG/M metagenome (GOLD analysis project Ga0206797, IMG submission 152894) | Enriched cells from forest soil in Barre Woods Harvard Forest LTER site, Petersham, Massachusetts, United States -... | ecosystem: Environmental > Terrestrial > Soil > Temperate forest >...
CATCGATCAGGTCGTTGGTAAAGCAAGTCAGTAATAAAACAGGAGGGAAAAGTGCCCTTTGAAAATAAAAAACAATTGTTGATCATCGTCGGTGCGGTAGCTGCGGGTATTGTCGCAGTGGTTTTGACCGCTAATTATATCAAGGTCACCAATCAAGAGCAGGCCACGAAATTAGCCGAAGAAGCTGATGCTAAGCAGAAGGAAATGGCTTCTCAGATCATGCAAAGGACTGACCAGCAGATGGCGCAGCTGGCCCAGGAATTGATGCGTGTCAAGAGCGAAGAAGAAGCTAATATGCAAAAGCAGATGTCTGCGCTGCAGCAGGCCCAACAGCAGGCCCAGCAGGCAGCCCAACTGGCAGCAGAACGAGCCAGGCAAGAAACGTTCCAAGTTAGAAAAGTACGCAAGCCGTCATTAGCGGTAAAAACACCGGTAGGCAAGCGCGCGGTGACCGTGATGATCGATTCATTAGCGGCGGTAGGCGGATTATTGAACGCCGGGGATTTTGTGGACGTGATCGCCCATCTTAATGTCCCTGCCCAGGATACGGATAAGAAAACCGTAACAGCGATGATCTTTCAAGGCCTGCAGGTCCTGGCCGTTAACACCAATGAGGATGATCCAGGCGCCTACGATGATCAGCAAGCCGCGACCTCCTTAAAGATCACCTTTGCTGTTGATCCCCAAGAAGCGGGGTTATTGGCTTTCGCCGATAAGAATGGAAAATTAGAATTAGCCCTGCGTTCCCCGGATGATAACGACCATCAAATGGTCAAGGCGTCCACGTGGAAAACCTTGGCTGATTATGTGATGAAGAACCAGGGTTTCGATATCCAGGATCCTGATGGGGATAATGAAAAGCCCGTTGACAATAGGCCCAACATCCAGATTTTCAGAGGCGGTAAGGAGCTTTAATTCATGACATCTGCTCTTTTGAAGAAAATTTTTAGTTTTGCCGTGGGGGTTGTTTTACTGGCATCTTTCATGCCGCAGTTATCCGCAGATGAGAACGACTCGGATGCGAGCGATGCTATTGACATGGTTACCGGAGATATCCAGTCGGTGCCCGTTAATAATTTGACCCGTGTTTCAATGACCAATCCCGACGTAGCAGACATTGCGGATGCCCAAAGTGATAAAGTTTCAATTTTGGCCAAGAAAGCAGGCAGCACGGTTTTATTCCTGTGGGATGCCACAGGCAAGCACAGCGTTAAGATACGTGTGGCCAGCGAAGATTTATCAGTGGTGAAAGAACGGGTAGAAAAGATCTTGAGCGAGGCCAATATCACAGGGGTGACCTTAGAAGAGAATATGGATGAAGGCAAGGTCGTTGTTGAGGGAACCTTGTCCAAAGACGATAAGAATCGCATGGACGATATTTTACAGCCGTATAGCGATAATTTATTGAATTTAGCAAAAGTAGAAAAGAGCGAAGACCTGATCCAGGTGGATATGCAGGTCGTGGAGATCAGCACTACCTTAGAGCAGGACCTGGGGATCCAATGGATGAATGCTCAGGGCAGCAATCAAAGCACGGCAACAACCACAGGCACATCAACAACGACAGGCCTGGCGCTTCCGTATACAGAAACGCCGCCTTCAACCAATGGTAAGATCGGCGATTTTTTCAAAATAGGAAATTTTAACAGGACCTTTCAATTACAGGCAACGGTCAATGCCCTGCTTCAGGAGGGTAAGGCAAAACTTATCTCCAAGCCTCGTTTAGTGGCTGTCAGCGGCAAACAGGCCAGCTTTCTTGTTGGAGGAGAGATCCCTGTTAATAACACGACGACGAGTGCCTCAGGCGGGTCAACACAATCAAGCACTACCTATACCCAATACGGCGTTAACATGACGGTCACCCCCACCCTTCGTGAAGGGAAGATCGATGTCGTGCTCAATGTTGATATCAGGGACGTGGATAACTCTTCATCGTTTTCGGGCAGTACAGGTAATACCGTTGCATTTATCACGCGCACCGCATCGACAGACCTGCTGATGGATAATAAGCAGACCATTGTTTTGGCAGGGCTGATCAAATATTCCGAAAGTGAAACATTAAGTGAAGTTCCGTTCTTATCAAAGGTGCCTATCTTGGGCGCCCTATTCAGGAATCGCAACATACCTGGCGATGCTAATACTGAAATGGTCATTATCTTGACACCGACGGTGTTAACAGACAGAAAAATTGCAAAGAATCAATTGGTGATGCCAACTCCCTCCGAGAGGGATGCGTATAAAACATTTGATGCCAAGTATGAACATGAACCTTTGCCCGAATGGCCTGTCCCTAAGGCTATTCCGATCACTCCTCAAGGCCCAGAATCTATCGAGGCGATGACAAGTTATGCCCGCATGGTCCAGGTGAAGATATCCAAGGTCATTTCCTATCCTCAAATGGCGAACAAAGGATCTTTACAAGGGACGGTTAAATTAAAATTACATATCCTTAAAGATGGTTCGCTGGACTCAGAGGAAGTGATCGACTCTTCAGGGAGCGATATTTTAGACCAGGATGCCTTGCACGCCGCTAAAACAGCTGCTCCGTATGATGCTTTTACGACGGGAATTAATCAGGATGATCTGATTTTTACCATCCCTATCGTTTATAATAAGCTCATTCTAGGGGCTCAGGGGCCCGCGGAGAAAGTCATTGCTTCGTATTAACGCCTACCTTACCTTAAGCGCTTTTTTCTGTTTGATCCTGATCAATCCTCTGTTAGCTCAAGCGGATGCATCGGCACAGGGTCAAGATGAAAAGACCGAGGTGGTCAATCAGCAATTAGATACAATAGAGCAAGAGTTTCCCGGGACAAATCCCCAAGATGCAGAGAAAGAATTCTCCCACCAAGCATCCTTTTCAGATGTCAAAAAAGAATTCCAACAAGAACCTTATAGAGGCGCTGACAGGGCATTTTCTACGACCGATCATCCAGATAGACAAAGCAGTTCAGGGATGCTTAAGAAGATCGTTGACCCAGACCTGGTAGGAACAACAAACACGAAGGTGCGGACACGTATAAATACAAGGGTGAATAATTTTGACGTAGGCGGGGAGGTTTTTTATTACCGTTATCAAGAGCCTGATGTTGGGGTCACCAATGAGGGGCCGATGGAAGGGTATTATGGTGAGTATGCCTATAGACCGGCCAGTCCTAACATTTTGAATAATTTCCTGACCAATGTATATATGCTGCAGGCGCGCTGGTCGACAAGCCATGACCTGGAATATAAAGGGTCAGGGACCATCAAGAGTAAACATGATGATGCCACGGAGCTTCGCGGACTTATTGGCAAAGACTATTTTGTAGGGACAGATACATTAGTGACGCCGTATTTTGGTTTTGGCTATCGATATCTTTTTGACAGGGGCAATGGGGAGCTTACCAGCACAAACCTTTATGCGTATGACAGAAAATCAAAGTATTTTTATCTGCCTTTGGGAAGTGATGCCAGGGTCTATATATCGAGGAATTGGGAAGTAGATCTTAACGCCGAGTGCGATATTTTCCTCCAGGGCCGGCAAAAAAGTTATTTTAGCGACGGTGACCAGTTCACAGGGTTCACCAACCCGGACATTGCGAGTCATCAGGACCATGGTGTTGGCGTGAGGGGCTCGGTCAAGTTCCTCAGAAAAGGTCGAGTGGTTGACTTCTATGTTGAACCGTATATCCGTTTTTGGAACATCGAGCAGTCTAAAATAGAAATGAGCGTGATCGACGGAACAGCGGTGCTGGGGGCAGAACCTCCGAACAACACGCTAGAAATTGGTTCTAAGTTCGGCGTTCAATTTTAGCTACGGTAATTTCCCGCATGTGCAGGGACAGAAACTCAATTCATCAGCGACAAAATTAAAAAAAGTGGTAAGATAGAAGATCATGGTATCTAAAATCATCACAGTATTCAGTAATAAAGGCGGGGTAGGTAAAACCTTCATCGCGGTCAACGTTGCCTGCGCATTAGCGTTAAAAGGCAAGAGGGTGCTGCTTGTTGATCTGAACCTGCAAGCAAGCCAAGACATGGCGCGCATGCTTAATTTGACGTCAACGCATTGCCTCATCGATATTTTAGCTGATGTGGAATCGCCCGACGCGATCAGGAAAAATATCATCCCGCACAGCAGCGGTCTGCATTTTTTACCAGGCATTAAATCTCCCCGGCAAATTGGGCACATCACTCCGGACAATTTACGCCTATTTTTCAAAAAGGCATCCATTCAATACGAATACATCATTGTTGATGGGGGCTCTGCTTTCAGTGAGATCTTTATCAGCATCCTGGATTCTTCCAATTTGATCTTATTGGTAGGCACTCCGGATATCCTGGCGGTTTATCAGGTAAAGACCAGCATGGATATCCTGCAGAACCTGCATTTTCCTTTAAAGATGGTGCGCTTGATCTTGAACCGGGCAGAAAGCCGCGGGGGCGTTGCCTGGCAGGAAGTCAAGACAGCTTTGGCCTGCGAAGTTTTTGCCTTAATTCCCTCGGACGGCAAGACCGTTGGGGTCGCGTTAAATCGCGGGGTTCCCTGTGTCATCGACAGCCCCAAAACAAGGGTGTCGGAAGTTTTCTTTGAGCTCGCCGCGAGCTTAGGCAACGAAAGCATCTATGTGCAGGCCAGTGATGTTGTCAAGGTCCGCGCCGGCGACGACACCTCCAAAAAAAGCAATGCATTCTGGGAAAAATTTGGTATCACCCCCAATGCTGCGGAAGCAGTGATGGGTTTTAAAAAAGAAGAGGACGAGGTCATCAAGGTCAAGCGGGCCGTGCACAATAAATTAGTTGAGCGCATGAATCTGCAAAAAATGTCGCAAGAAGTCTTGAATGATGCTGCCCAAGCGGCTAACCTGCGCAAAGCAGCGGAAAAAGTTGTGACAGAGCTTTTAGCGGAAACCTCAGGGACTTTTCTTTCCAGCCACGAAGAGCGCGCGAGGCTGGTGAGAGAAATAGTCAATGAAGCGTTAGGCTTGGGCCCCCTGGAAGATTTCCTGGCGGATGATTCTATTACCGATATCATGGTGAATAATAAAGATGAGATCTTTGTTGAGAAAAACGGGAAGATCCATCTGACCAATAAAAGATTTATTTCCAACGATCAGGTGCGTGCCACGATCGACCGCATCATCGCTCCTTTAGGCCGCCGTGTGGACGAGTCAACGCCCATGGTTGACGCGCGTCTTCCCGACGGGTCTCGTGTGAATGCGATCATACCGCCCTTGTCCCTTAACGGCCCGATGATCACAGTGCGTAAGTTTTCCCAGGACCGCTATACCATTGAAGATCTCCTTACGCGTTTTAACAGTTTGTCCCAGCCCATGTCAGATTTTTTGAATGCCTGTGTTTTGGGGCGGAAAAATATGATCGTCTCTGGAGGGACGGGTGCTGGAAAAACAACCTTGCTGAATATCATTTCCCAATTTATTCCGGACAATGAACGCATCATCACCATTGAAGACGCGGCAGAGTTGCGTTTAGTGAAAACACATTGGGCCAGATTAGAAAGCCGTCCTCCGAACATTGAAGGCCGAGGCAAGGTCACGATCAGGGATCTTTTTGTCAACACCCTGCGTATGCGTCCGGACCGTATCATCATCGGCGAATGCCGCGGACCGGAAGTTTTGGACATGTTGCAGGCCATGAATACCGGTCATGACGGGTCTTTGACCACCCTGCATGCGAACACCACGCGGGACACCCTTTCCCGTATGTCGTCGATGGTTTTACTTTCAGGCATTGAATTGCCCCTGCGTGCGATCTATGAAATGGCGGCCTCAGCGATCCACGTCATTGTGCAGATCAACCGTTTCTCTGATGGTACCCGCAAGATCACCGCGATCTCAGAGCTTACTGGGAAAATGATCGATGGCCTGCCCGAGATCAAAGACATATTTACTTTTATCCAAAAGGGCGTGAATGCCGAGGGGAAGATCCTGGGAGAATACGCGGCCACTGGATATATCCCGAAATGTTTCGATGATCTGACCAATCGCGGCATTGCCATCAGCAAAACTATTTTTGAAACACATGATCCGTAACCGCACACGCAATACTACCATCGCCACCACCGTTGAAATTGCCAATGATCCTGGGGCTAGCATGAAAGGCTTGCTTGGCCGTCGAGAATTTCCTCAGGGTGAAGCCCTGATCATCAGGCATTGCCAGTCCATCCACATGTTCTTTATGAAATTCCCCATCGACGCGATCTTTTGCAACGATCAGGACAAGGTCGTCGGTCTTTGCAAGGACATTAAACCTTTTCACCTATCCCCTATATTTTTTAAAGCGCTCTACGTCATCGAACTCCCCACCGGCACCATCACCACATCTAATACTCAAATAGGCGATCAAGTCGAAATATAAATTTTTTTCGCAAACTATGCGTAAGATGAACAGCTATTATGTGTGAGTAACATTCAGGAATTTTTTGCCAAAAGTCTGCAAGGTTTTACGTTAAATCTGTTCAAATACCAGTGCTGCTATAAAACAGATTTAACGTAAACCGTAGCAGACGGCAAAAATATTCCGTTACGAACATATAATAGCTGTTCATCGCTTTGCGCATAACCATGAGGGGAGAAAAATTAATTGAAGCCAAATAGAATTCTTCTTCCGTTGACGCGTGAATGCGCAGTGTTATAATATTAATGTCCAGACTGGACATTCTACGACTGATAGGAGTACTCGGCAAAGAGAGTATGGGTGTAACTTATAAATTAAAGGACGAGGTTGTCCGCTTTATTATCAGTCAAAGAGAGAGCAATCCTTTTTCTTCCTGCCGTCAATTAGCTGAATCAGCGTCTGAGAAATTTGGCTTACACCTATCTAAATCATCGGTCCATGATGTGCTTAAAGAGTCAGGCGTTATTACTCCCCGAGGCCGTAAGCCCAAAGATAAATTTCAAATCCCTCAAGAAAGAAAAAAACAAATTCAGGTGAGCCTTTCCCAGGTAAAGCTTTTGCCGTCCCCTGTCGAGACTGTAGCTATTCAGCCGAAACAGGAGGAGCCTGCTATCCTTTTGCCGGCGAAACCCATCATCATGAACAATGACAAGCTCCCCCAAGAAAAACCTGTTCTTCCAGAAAAGAATGACATTGAAACAACGCTGGAATATGAAGGCGCTGGAAAGGTCTTTCTCAAGGCGGCGCTTTGGGACCTAGGGATCTTCTCAGAGGAAAACATCAGAGATCTTGATTGGCAATATTACCTGACCTATGCCAAAGGGATCAAGGTGTTGCTGGAAAATGACAAAAGTTTTTTCATTGAGATGCCGTTACCTATTGAGCGATGCATTAGAGAGGTGGCTGATGGACTGATCAATAATGTAAGGCCATTCATGGTAGATAAGATTTCTGACCAGGAGCTCTTTAAAGTCAGCATGGAAGCTCAGGAGGGGTTCAAAATTAGTAAAATATCAATAGTGGATGAAAAAGACCATATTTTATTTGAAATAGGCAATATTATGGAGTGTAAAAGAACATTCATTGCGTTAAATAGAGAGTTTGTGGAGAATAATGAAAGTATGCCTACAAAAAGGGCGGTGGCTCTGTTTTTTCCACAAACCATTGATATAAATACGTTTATAAATGATATATTAAATCTTAATGGGTTTGACACGATAGGTAAACATGAACTTGTTATAAATTTGTTAATTAATGAGGATGATGGCAATAAAGTTGTACTTCAACAAGCAGCGGATAAACTAAACGGAATGTGTTTATACGACGAGCAAGCCAGGCTTGTAAAGGTCAAAATCTAAGTAATATTTTAGCCTGGCAGGGTTGACAGCCCTTATTATATATGGCATACTTTGATTAAGCAGCAGATGATCGTATCTACAGCCCTTTTGGGGCTTTTACATAAATGGAAGACCTTGCAGTATTGTTCCTCGCTCCTGTTTTTTTGAAGGGGGAAAGGTCTAATTAGTCTTCTAACATGCAGGTAAAGGGCGATGATCCAAAAACTAAGAAATACAAAGGGTCAAAATCTCATTGAATATGCGATCGTCGTTGCCTTGATCTCAGCAGCTTTGGCTGCTTTGAGCACCTACGTGTTCCGTTCTGTCCAAGAACAGCAGAAGGTAATTACTGAGGATTCCCAAAACTAAACACATTGTATTTTTAGGAGACAATTATGTATATAAAGAATAAAAAAGGTCAAAGCACGGTGGAGTATGTCTTGCTGATGACCGCGGTGGTGGCGGTTATCATCGCCTTCGTAACCAGCAAAGGGAATGGCGGATTTCAAGACCAGCTGGGGAATAATCTCAACTCGGCTACTCAGGAAATGGGAAGCTTGACGGACAGATACACCGCTTCGCATGCGGCAGCTCCGAGCGGTACGAATTCAGTACCGGTGTACAATGTTGACATTAATCCTTAAGGCCAGGCAGGATAACTAAAAACATCATTTAGACGAATTCATATTAGGAGGAACAACATGTTAAGAAACTTCCTTAAAAACAGAAAAGCTCAAAATACCGCGGAGTACGCGCTTTTGATCGCCTTGGTCGTTGCTGGTGTCATTGCCATGCAGACTTACGCCCAACGCGCGATGCAGGCCCGTATCCACGACGCATCAACGTACATGTCGCAGACCACCAATACCATCGGTAGCTCGACGCAGTATGAACCGTATTACATGCAAAGTGATTATAATGTGAACAGTGCAAGTGTTGATAATAAACGCCTGGGTCAAAACACCATAGGACAGGATTCTGAGAGCAACCGTGAACGGACCGGTTATCAGGGTACTTCTTATAATAGTGCGGATATGAATACGACAAATTAGTGCAGGATCTTAACAAAATATTCTAAGGAGGAATCCTATGTTGCAATATCTTAATCAAAAACGCGGGCAAAGTACCCTGGAGTACGCGGTGCTGATCGTTGTCATTATCGGCGCTTTGCTGACCATCCAGGTCTATATCAAACGCGGGGTGCAGGGACGTCTGAAAAGCGCCGCGGATGATATCGGCGATCAGTATTCCGACGGCAATACCAACGAGATCAAAACAACCGTCAGGAACAGTTCCACCGAAGAAACTTTCGGCGTGTCTGGGATCGGTATCGCCAACTCTGTCCTGAACTCTGAAGATACGCGTAGTACCGAGAATGCGATCATTATCAATTCTCAACAAGAGTATTGGGGCGGTAACGCCACGTAGGCAGGTGGCTTTTAAGTTCAAGGAAAATCCGTTATGCAAACACCGTACGGCTTATTTCATAGGCAGTGTGAAAATGAAAAAGCCGTACGGTGTTTTAAAAGAGGATAAACGCATGCATTCACACAAAGGACAAAGCACCGTGGAATATATTTTGCTCGTCACAGCGGTGGTCGCGGTCATCATTTTGTTCACGACAGGCAATGGTAACCTTTTTCAGACGCGCTTAAACAGTGTCTTTAGCACAACGACACAGGATATGCTCAACGTCGCCTCTCGCCTGCAAGACAACGCGGCGAACTAGGGAATGTTGAGGCGAGGCATGAATAATAAAGGGCAATCAGTCCTGGCGGAATATGTGACGATCTTTTTTATCGCGATCGCGGCGATGGTAGGCATCACTGCGTTTGTGCAGCGCGGCCTTCAAGCGCGCATCCATGACGCGAGGAACTACATGATCGATACCGTCGTCAATAGCGGCGCTTGTGACGCCAATTGCATGCAGGCCACGGGCAATTCCATTGGGTATGAGTACGAGCCGTATTACATGCAAATGTTCTCGGCCTCTAGTCAAAATGCCAAGGATAATTCAGAGAGAACATCAGGTAATCCCGCGGCCCTTGGGGCGATATACTACAGAGCTTTGAATGAAACGACGAAAAGCACAACGGTCAGTATCCAGCTGCCTCCGGAATGCGCTGACGGGGCTGATTCGACCGTTGTTAATTGCGCTAAATTGTAATGTGAAGAGGCAAGATGATCAACAGGCGCCGCGGCCAGACCATATTGGAGTATACGATCATTGTGGGCATTGTTGCCGTGCTGCTTTCCTACATGGGTACCAGCATTAAGCGCGGCGTGCAAAGTCTGGTGAAGGTCACCGCAGACCAGGTGGGCAGCCAGCAAAACGCGGACCAGGATTTTAACGACGCCCAGCAGGGGTATATGCAGGCGGATAACACTGCTATCCAAGAAAGTGTGGGCAAACAAGTTCATGACCAGGCGTATTTAACGAACACGGCGTATAATGAGTCTACGTATACAATGACAAATATGATCACCAACGGAGGATTTTCTCCAGGCCAGCAATAAGGACAAAGCCTATGCGTAACCATATCCGTAAACCAGGGGATTCCCTAGGTCGTCGTGGACAAACAATCTTAGAATACACCGTGATCCTGATCGTTGTTTTGGGCGTGCTGATCACGATGAAGGACTATATCAAGCGGGGTATTCAAGGCCGGTGGAAAACAGCGACCGATGAATTTGGCGATCAGTATGACCCTCAGTATATCAACTCCAACATCAATTACTCGACACAGGTTAACGCCATATCTACGGTCACAGTTGTTAACGGAGATAATGACAGTCAGGTTGGGTTATGGACAAACAGGGTAGATACGTCCAATTCGATTGAAACGAAGACAGGGTTTACACAGGTAGGGAATTAATGTTTAAGATAGACCATAAAAAAGCACAGGCTGCCAGTGAGCTTGCTGTATTTGGAGCTATCCTGATCTTTATTTTAGGTACGATCATACAGACGGCCGTTGGCAATAGCTACGCGCAAAGCGAGAGTTTTAAAGCCATGCGTATGGCCATGCTGGCTTCGTGGGAGGGGGCTAAGGCGTCCTACACGGGCAATGCGAATACAGCGCGCAATAGCGCGTCCATTCTTTTTTTAGAGGACAGGATCTCACCGGATTATAGCAAGTATGGCAGCATGGACCGCACGCCATACATGGTCAATGGTTCAGGGACGTTCACCTTTGAACTGCTTTACCCCATAGATCCTGATGAAGTAGTGACGATGCTGCCGATCATGGATGTTTACATCAACGGGCAGCACTTTCCTTTTTCAACAGCGTCCTATGTATCCAAAAGAACAATTTCCCGTCCAGATAGCTGTCCCTATTCTTCGGGCCAGCAATGTCTTTTGAACCAATGCCTTCGTAATCAACGGGAATGGGTGGGCGCGGGCAGTACAAAAGCATTTGGGGGAGTAGGCGCGGGTAATGCCGGAGGGACGGTCAATGAGAATGAATTTGCGGGGATCGTGCCCGTCAATATTTCTGCGACGGACTGTCAATCAGGCGCGCAGCAATCAGGCAATTCATGCTGTCAGTTAGCCACGTCCTCAGCGGTCAATTCCTGCCTTATTTTTAATGAATTAGTGAATGATGGAGAACTCCAAAGTCCCGTTTGGAGCGCTACTCCACCCACAGCGACAGTAAGTCAGTCAACAACCTCAACGGAGTTTACTTCGTGGTTCAATGCTGAATTCCCAGGGGTCGATCAGCTTTCAGAGATAAGCCAGGTCAATAGTTTGCTAAGCGCCAACAAGGCGCAGTATAAATTGTTTTACTCACAGGCCGTCAATGGAACACCGCAGTTTGTTCAGGACCCACCGACCTGTGCCACTCACCCTTGCAAAGATAAGGAATTGTCTGCAGATCTTGTTTTGGCAGGGCACTCGAACAGCGGTGGGGACCTAATGTTTGATCTTCAGCGTTTGGGTGTTTATAACGCGAACGTAAATCCTTCTTTTGTGCCGCCAGGGACGATGCGTCCGAACATGGTATGGGAATGGATGGCCACGGCAGGGACAACCCCGCAGATGATTGGTCTCGACCCTGGCAACAATCAATATCCCCAATACGACATCGACGGCAGATTAAAAACAGTGACCATTTATGGCATCAGCCAGGATCTGACAACAGGAGCGCCCATTGTCAGTTATGAAGATTTTCAGGGAGGAGATATTGACAGCACCTGGGACACCAGTTCGTGTACGCCTAAGCCCGGTTTGCAAAATGACGCGCAGATATTTACCTTCACCAAGGCGGGTACCTATTTATTGATCAGAGAAGGAAAGCTGTACAATCCTGACACTAACACTTATGTGCGCAGCGTCAATCAACGCGATACTATCGATTTGATCCAGCGCGAGATCCAATTAAGTAATAATACTGGACGCTTTTGCAGCCTTAACTGCCCCGCAGGGGTTTCATATCAAGTGAACAGTCAGTGCGCCAACGGCACGACATGTACCCCCAATTCGACATGTGCAGACGGCAGTAAGTGTAGGTCGGTAGCTTCATGCTCAGATGGCAGCGCGTATGCTACCCCCACTGTTCAAAGCTGTGTGGCCTCTAATTGCACGTTGAACCCAGACCCTAACCCGGTGGAAGAGTGTGTCGATGGGATCTCAGACAATTGTTTCACATCCGCGAATATTGCAAAGACGTGCCTGGACACCACTAATAATATGCTTTACGTCCGCAGCCGTGTTGAAGACAGGCGCGGGCATTTCTGGATAACAAACACAGACGGGCAATTAAAGGTGCAATGATGATAAGGTTTAAAAACACGAGAGCGCAATCAACCATAGAGTTCACCTTCGCGATGACCGTCATCATGTTCTTGATCTTTGGCATGGTGAAGGCCTTTCGCTGGGCAGGCATGGATCTGGCCCAACGGCGTTATGTGCAGGACCATTCGGTAACAGCGAATGTCCCGGACCCGGCGGCTCAATTAAATTCCGATATTGATAGTGTTTTACCCTTGGCCGCGGTGTATCATGGAAGTATCACCACTAACGGGACGACAAACTGATGATAAGAAAAACAAACAATAAGTTCAAGCGGGGACAAGTAGCGTTGGTCTTGATCTTGCTGGCCGCGGCAGCGCTGATATTCCTTTCCATTACGTTAAACTGGGGGCGCATCGCCCAGGTCAAGAGCATGCTGACCATTGCCGCTGATCAAGCAGTGGCAACATTGGCGTCCGACGTAGCCAGTTATGGGGAGATGAACAAACAGACGTATCTTCAAAATACGAATTCATTATCAGAGCTGGGCGGTATCTTAATGGCCATTCTCATGGTGGTGGTGGCCATCATTGTCCTTATCATCACCATCCTTACTTGGGGAGCGACGAGTTATTTATTTGTTTTAGTTGTAGCGATCATTGCGGTGGTGGTGGCAGTGGTTAATCTAGTATTGCAGATCGTGGTGGTCCAACCGGGCATAACGTCGATGTGGAATAAGCTGCAGCAGCAACAACCGATCGTGCAGCAGTTTGAAGAAGGAGGCATTGGCGCTGCCCTTCAAGGCAGTGTGAGTGACCAAGTCAATATCACGGATTACTTTGATTGGAACGGCAATGGGATATTTGGGACTAATGCAACGTCTAAGGATACTGTCAGCAGATTTGCTATTTATTACACAGATCGTTTAAAAATGTTCAATCAACAGAACCCGCCCGACCCTAAGGTGGTATTTTTCTATAATGAGCTGGGAGAATTTATCAATGGCGAGACCTGTAATCAAAACGCGATCGAGGCAAGCACCTATCCCACTGTCTATTCGTTAAATCCCGTTTGCCCAACAGACTGCTATAACGCGACAACTAAAGTTTCTTCATCTTCTACGGCTTGTCAGGAAAAGATACCAGGAAGTTTTCAATTAAGCGACGCGTGCCCGGCTAATTCAGATAATACCAATACAGCCATCTATAATCCGTATTGTGATCCCTGCTGCCAGCCGCTGAACATCCCCAATCCATATTATCATCCTCCGGCGGGTACTCCTGTACCGCCTAAAAATCCAGCCCAGCCTTTGTTTATAAACATACGGCCGGATAGCTGTCCATCAGATGCTGAATGTTCAACGAATAATCCGTACCCGAATGCTCCTGATATTTATGACCCATCATATCAGAATTACGCAGACCAGGTTTCTTTCCTGGCCCAGCTCGGCCGCGACCAGCAATTAATACCAACGACAGGCTCTCCAGTCTTGCCGCTTGCAGCCATGACCCCTAATGGGAGTGCCAATAACGGAATGTTTTTCCCTAACGGGGTATATCCATTTTTCTGGGAGATGAATTATTTTAGCCCGCAAGTGGATAATCTTGATCCAGTGTCTTCTAAATTGACAGCAGCACAGATGCACTGGTGCTCGCCTCATGCCCCCCAGGCCGTGAGCTATACGGCTCCGTCGGGGTTTACTGATCTGATCCAGTTGGATACCACTAAAGCTTTTAGCTTGCCCTACACGTGTTCGGGCCAAGACTGCTGTGTGAACTATCTTCCTGACGCGGTTTCCTCAGTGGGACAAATTTCCACGGGCACATTAAACATAACAGTGGGCAGCTCGACGATAACACCGAGCGTTAGTATCACCTCTGTCGTCGGGAATAATGAGAAAAACTATAACGGGGGCTACGCTTTTCAACTTCCAGCAGCTTTTCCAATTACGATCACGGCCACGGCAACGGATACGAATACGGTCACAGGCGTTTCCAGCGGAGCCTCTTTTTCAACAGGGATCTTTTATTCTCAAGCGAACGCGAACCCAGACGCAACCGTTTCCCCGGTCCCTTCCACAGGAATATTTTCAGAGACTTTTAGCGGCGGGCAGTCCATTACAGACTTACAGCAGCAGATATATGCAACAGCCACGGATTCTTTTGGTAATACTGCGACCTCAAGCACGGTAGCGATATATTTTGCTAATGCGCCAACGGTCTCGATAACAAGCCCGACCGGCGGCAATGTCGCCAGCGGCTCACCTATTTCTGTTGCTGTCACGGCAGCGGAAACTAGCGGGACGATCAGCTCGGTGACTGCGAATGGCACGCCTTGCACCGGTCTCGGCCCGACGTACACATGTTCGCTGCCAGCGCAGACACTGCCAACAGGGGTAACGCAGATGCCGTACACAATAACGGCGAGAGCAACGGATATGTATGGCTATACCGTGACATCAACAACAGTAACGGTAACGATCACTTGATATTTATAAGGAAGGAGGGTGTGGGTGAAGAAAGGGTTATTACTCCTTAGCATGCTATTCCTGGCGTCTTCAATGGCCAGAGCAGCGGTGACATGTGATCCGACGGCTCTCAGCCCCACACTTTCAGCCACGGTGGCAGGGGTCAATGTCCCTACCAGCACTACTGTTCCTCTTGGCTCTACCATTACTCTTTATGCCTGTTTCCCAGGGGTTACTGGTATCACGGAAGTACAATTTGAGAATAACGGAACTGTCTTACCGGGGGGAACCATTACAGCAGTGCCTGCCGGGAATTCTCCGTATACATTTACCTGGACGCAGTCAACAGTCCAATCGCTTAGTTTAACAGCTGTTGCTTCTTATCCTGGCAGCGGCTCAACTCCTGTTGTTGGGAGTGCCAATGGGGTGTATACAGGCACGATCAACGGGCCAATTGATCTGGTAGGAGACAGCGTCAAGCTGCCGTCGATCACAAAAAGCCCAACGACGAATTCAGTCTTTGGAGAAGCAAGCGCAGCTAATTCTGCATGGCTTCCAGGGGATAATCAGTTTTGCGGCATTGACAGTGGTCGTTGCACAGACCAAACAGCCTGTTCCTTGGGCAGCGTATGTGCAGATGGAGGGATTTGTTCCAACTGGCCGTACAATGGATTTTCCACTGCTTTTCCCGACGGTCAGTGCGAGTGGAACAATGCGATCGATCCCGTGACAGCTTCAACCACACCAACGCTCCAGCAAAGTGCCAGCACCGTGGACAGCCTGGATGATGTCATGCACACCATGTCAGATTTTTATAAATACGCCTCTTCTGTTTTGGGTCAGGATGTAGGCACATTAAGCGGGTCGCTGGATAGCTGGTTCCCTCAAATGGAAACATGGACGGCTCCTGTTTGCGCGGCCAATGGCTCTGCCTATGCCACAGGTACGGATCCGACAACAGGCCAGGCATGCACCACCAATCCCAAGGATCCTAATAGTGGGAATTGTGATATCTCATCCTCCACGACATCTTCTTGTGCCCAGGGCCAAAGCGGCCGATTACTAAGCATTTATAATCCGGCAGGTAATAGCGCCCCCCAAGTGGATGTTCTTAAGGATTGGTATGGAGCCATTACACCGTGGCTTATCAATAATTATACGCCTAGCGGTGCCACCAGTGCCACTACCTGGTGCGTTCCGGCACTAGCAACATTTGCAACAGCCACCACCGAAGGAACCTATATCGCGAATAATAGCGCCGCACCCGCGTATAGTTATTACACAGACACATCCACGGCTGTCGGGGCCTTGCCGGCCACTTGGACGCCGACGCCATCCAGCACCTGGGGAGATCTGCCACATGTGATAAGCTGCCTGGACTATAATGCCGGACAGAACAGCGCCATTTCCTCCTCGACGATAAACACCTATAATAATTGCTTAGTTACCTTAAATGCGATGGAAGCGGCTAAAACATGTACCTTTGGCTCCACAGGCATACCGCCTGGATGTACCGTGGCAACTTTAGGACCCCCGCCTAATCAAGCAGTATGCACCCTCGCGGGCACGACGCTTAATTGCACGCCACCTACCCCAACGGGAAGTGCCAGCGACTGTGATATTTATTCTCCAGGGAGCTATGCCAGTTGGGTGAGTAATGCAGTTAATTTTGGCCCGGTATATAATTACACGCAGTGCTTGAATTATGTGACAGCGATGAATGCGGCAAGCACATGCCCGAGCAGCCCTCCAGCAGGGTCACCGTGCGATCCGAAGGTTTTGGGCCGTTCTTTACTTGATCCGACGCAATTCCCCAACCCAGGGTTTAGCTGCACAAATGCTAATTACGCGACTTGGCTTAATGAGAACATAGCTATAGCTACTGACGAGGCTCCTAAGTTCGCCCTGCGCTCATTATTTTTAAAAGATATTTTTAGCAGGGCTCAAAATCTACAAAAATTGTCTTACCAGGGAGAACAGGCATTGTCCACCTTCCTTTCGCCTAACGGGCCAGCAGCCCAACTGGCAAGCGCGCATTCCACACATCCCAAGGTCACTGAATTTCCTAATTCCGTCATCTATGGATGGACAGATCAAACCTTGCCCAACGGCAAGACCTTGTCCAATGGATTAGGTTACGCGCATATAATCAAGGTTTCTGCTTATTCACCCGGACGCTCAGGCTATCCTGCACAAGCAGCCGCGTCATTTATTCAAACCAAGCTGCCTTGGATACAAACATCTTCTGGCTTTGCTTCCCGCACCTATGAACTAGTTCAGCGCGACGGGTATGTCTATGTCAGCGTCAAGCGCTGGGACCAGGAACACAAAACACCGGTTGCTTTTGCGAACAATCATCCTTTGTGGCAATTTTCGTTCAACAGCCCTAATCCTAAATGGGGTAGGACCGATCAAACAGGCGGGTTGCCGCAAGCATGCATAGTAGCGGCAGGGAGTGGTCAAGCGAAAAGTTTTGGTCTGATGAGCCAGACAATAACTGGACTTAATTCTGTTGTAAAGATGCTGCCTAAAGACGCGACGAATCTTCAGAATTCATTTATGCTTGATGACGAAGGAGATGGCAAGGTTGATGCGAATAATCAGGTGACTGATCCAACAACAGGGAATAGCGTCGTCGGTAATACCTGTGAGGGTGGCAGCGCAGCCGCACAATATTGTGATTGTCTTTCTGCCGCTAATAAATTATTGGACTCGGGCGTGGATAGCCATGCCTGCGCCAAATATGTGGCTTCCAGAAATGCTTCACGCCCATCTGGCGACGGAGACGCTGATTATTCCTTGGAATTTGTGGATTGCAATAGTATCCTCAAAGGGGCCAAGCCGCCGGAGGACATGACCTATGAAGACTAAAAAAGGGTTCTCCGTTGTTGAATACACTCTTTTATTTGTCATCATCATTAGCGCGTTCTTGGTGATGAGGAATTATATTCAGCGCGGGATCTACGGCACCTGGGGAAAGGCTGGACAGTCTTTTGGCTATGGCCGTCAGTTCGATCCTCAAAAATCGATCGAATGCAGCTTTGATGAGCAATCAAACGTATGGTATGATCGTAATTGTTTTGAAGCCCAATACAATCAAACATGTACTTCCGGGGACATTGCTTGTGAGGAAGGGATCATTACCGGCACCTGCCACACGAGTGAGTGCGCGCCGGGGCAATGATCTTTAAAAAATTATGCTTACAGCCATCCTTTTTTTAGTTTTTCTGTCCATCTCCCTTCTATGCGCTACCTTTGTGCCTTTGGTCTTTGACAAAGGCAGCCAGATGAGCAAAGACCAGGCCCAAGCTGTCGTCGGGCGGGTCGACCGTTACCTCAAAGAAGAAGACATTAAGAAAATGTACCGGCTGACCCTCTTCGGCCCTATTGTCATGGGTGTGATCGGAGCGGTTGCTTTTCCTGAGGGAAGAAAATTCATTGGGCTGATCATAGGCGTTGTCTTTGGGTATATCTTGCCGCGCATCTATATTGGCCGTCTGATCACGGAACGCAAACAGAAGTTCAATGATCAGCTGACCGACGCGATCATGATCATGTCTAGCTCTTTCCGCGGGGGCTTAAGTTTGGTGCAGGCTTTTGAGTCGGTGGTGGATGAAATGCCGGAGCCTTCCAAGGGCGAATTTGGCGTGGTCTTGGGTGAGAATAAAATGGGCGTGTCCCTGGATGAGTCTCTGAACCGTCTTTATCTGCGCATGCCGTCTCCGGCGATGCAGCAGATGGTCACCGCTATTTTATTGGCGCGTGAGACCGGTGGTAATTTGCCGGTGATCTTTTCACGCATCGTCAACAGCACCCGTGAACGCAAAAAGATCGAAAAAAGCCTTCAAACCTTGACAGTGCAGGGAAAGATCCAGGCGTTTGTCATGACAGGCCTGCCTGTATTTTTCTTTTTTACTGTCTCAGGCTCCAATCCTCATTTCTTCGACGGCATGGTCAACTCGCCCAAGGGCCAGCAGCTGCTGATCTTGTGCGTCGTCTTATGGGTCTTGGGGGCTTTGAGCATTTGGAAGATCTCGACATTTAAGGATATTTAAAATGTTATTACCACTATTATTAGCCTTTTTTGCCGGATTTGCCCTTGTTTTAGGGTTTTTGCCGCTTGGTTTTGACACACGCCCCAAGCTCAAGCTTGACATCGATGATCCGTTAGCGGATTTGATGCCCAAGCCTGCCGCTGAAAACAAGAAAAAAGGCCCTTTTGATTTTCTCTTGGTCTTATTGGGCAAGGTGGCCATCATCAATAGGCCGCTTGCTGTCTCTGCTATTGGGCGGCGTGTTTACCGTGACCTATCGATGTCGCGGGCAGGGATTGGTGTCGAAGAATTTTTCCTGATCAAAGAAATTTTATTAGCGGGCACCTTATTCCTTGTTTTTAAGTTCAATCACAACAGTGATTTTTTCATGTTCCTGCTTTTGATCAGCTTTGCTCTTTCGTATATGCTGCCGGAATTTTGGGTGAAAGGCAGGATCAAGAAAGTCAAAGAAGAGATCTTAAGGAATTTGCCGGATACCGTTGATCTGCTGGGTCTTTGCGTCAACGCTGGTCTGGATTTTATGATGGCGCTTAAGTATGTCGTAGAAAAATCAAGCCCGACTGTGATCATTGAGGAATTAAGGAATATGATGCAGGAGATCAATCTAGGCAAGCCCAGAAGGGACGCTCTAAGGGACTTGGCCCGCAAGTATGAATTGCCGGATCTGTCAACTTTTTCAAGGACCTTGATCCAGGCAGACCGCATGGGAACGTCTGTTATTGAAGCGTTAAATATCCTTTCGGAAGACATGCGCGAAGCCCGGTTCAGAAGAGGCGAGGCTGTAGCCTTAAAAGCTCCTTTAAAGATGCTCATCCCGCTGTTATTTTTCATATTCCCAGTCGTAGCTATCTTGGTTGCCGGGCCAGTCTTCCTGGATTTCTTACAGAACAACCCGATTAAGAATCTTGGCCATTAAGCTGTTGTGTCTGATCAGAATGGAAATTAAAACATAAAAAAACGCAATAATTTCCATTCTGAAAAAAATCAAAGTCTATTTTAATTTCCAATCTGAATATGATTACGTATATTAATTTCCATTCTGAATGGCTACAC
>Ga0206797_1080_pt2 | contig 19772 bp, 15 predicted proteins | sample Alteio_BWOrgCont_69_FD_152894 | JGI IMG/M metagenome (GOLD analysis project Ga0206797, IMG submission 152894) | Enriched cells from forest soil in Barre Woods Harvard Forest LTER site, Petersham, Massachusetts, United States -... | ecosystem: Environmental > Terrestrial > Soil > Temperate forest >...
AGCTTATTGATGGTACTTCAAATACAGTACAAACACAGGTTACCATAATTGTTGATGGGAATGTGATAGCAGATATCAAAAAAGGTTATGTAACAGGTGGAGACGGCGACAAGCTGATCGTCCTGAAAAATAAAACCGTGATGCCCGGCCTCATCGATTGCCATGTTCACCTGGAGCACCAGCACGAACGAAACTCGCTTATAGAATCATTTAGATTCACCGATGCCGACATCGCTTACCATGCCGCAGTTTACGCCAAAAGAACTTTAATGGCTGGTTTTACTACTGTGCGCGATCTTGGTGGCACAGGCGTAAATATCAGCCTTCGAAAAGCGGTAGAGCAGGGCCTGGTGGATGGTCCAAGAATTATAACTGCCGGTAGGGCTATATCAGCAAGCGGCGGCCATATGGACGGCTCAGTTGGCTTCCGCGATGATGTCTTTGATCATAAAATGGGCCCTGATGACGGTGTTGCTGATGGACGGGACGAATTAATAAAAGCGGTGCGTCTTCAAATAAAGCGCGGCTCTGACGTTATTAAAATAGCCTCTACAGGCGGGGTACTTGATCTGAGCGAGGATGGATCAGGCGCTGAGTTCACCATCGATGAGATAAAAGCGGTTGTTGAAACCGCCAAAGATTATGGCATGCGGGTGGCCTGCCATGCACATGGCGCCGAAGGCATTCGAAGGGCTATTTTAGGAGGCGTTACCTCTATCGAGCACGGTACGTTTATGAATGAGGAGGATATGGAACTGATGAAAAAATATGGCACGTATTATGTGCCCACTATCATTGCCGGACGGTCAGTGATGGACTCAGCAAAAATAAAAGGGTTCTTTCCGCCGGTTATAACGCGTAAAGCCTTGGAGGTAGGCCCGCAAATACAGCAAACTTTTGGTAAAGCCTATAAAGCAGGTGTAAAAATAGCTTTTGGAACCGATGCGGGCGTTTACGAGCACGGTAAAAACTATCTTGAATTTCAATATATGGTTGAAGCCGGTATGCCGCCTATGGAGGCCATAAAAGCTGCGACAACCAGCGCCGCCGACTTGCTTGGCATCAGTGACAAAACAGGCAGCATTACGAAAGGAAAGTTTGCCGATATCGTCGCTGTCGACGGTGATCCCTTACAGGATATTACGGTGATGAAAAATGTAACCTTCGTTATGAAAGCAGGAAAAATTTATAAATAATAAAACTGTGATAAAAAATAAGATACTATCTGCCTTGATATTTCAGGGCCTTTTGGTTGGTTTGACAGTTAATGTGGCGCTTGCGCAAACCAGTAAACAAACTGATCCGATGTCGATATACCGGGCCACGCCGCCACGGATTAACGATTTGGTGCATACCAGGCTTGATGTGCGCTTTGATTACAAAAAACGTTACCTGTATGGCAAGGAATGGGTCACTTTAAAACCGCATTTTTATGCCACAGACACGCTGAGGCTCGATGCCAAGGGTATGGACCTGAAAAAAATATCGCTGGTAAAAAATGGGAAAAACACGCCTTTAAAATTTACTTACGATGGCCTTTCAGCAGCTATCCAGCTCGATAAAGTTTATCATAATAACGAAAGCTATACAATCTTCATTGACTATACCGCCAAACCGGATGAATTGAAAGCAAAGGGCAGCGCGGCGATCCGGGATGCCAAAGGTTTATATTTCATCAATCCCGACAGCGCCATAAAGGATAAGCCCGTGCAGATATGGACGCAGGGAGAGACTGAAAGCTCATCCGCCTGGTTCCCGACGATCGATCAAACCCAGCAGAAAACTACCGACGAGATCAGCATGACTGTTCCTGCAAAATATGTTACGCTATCCAATGGTCGACTGGCTTCCCAAAAAAATAACGGTAATGGTACCCGTACCGACACCTGGAAAATGGCGCTGCCCCATTCACCATACCTGTTTATGATGGCTGTGGGTGATTTTAAAATTTATCATGATAAGTGGCGAAATAAACCGGTAGATTATTACCTGGAGCCAAAATATGCGCCTTACGCAAAACAAATATTCGGGATGACGCCTGAAATAATGGAGTTTTATTCAAAAATACTGGGCGTGGATTATCCGTGGAACAAATATGCCCAGATTGTTGTACGCGATTATGTAAGCGGGGCAATGGAAAATACAAGCGCCACCCTATGCGGCGAGTATGTCCAGGAAACCCCGCGCGAATTGCTGGATGCCAATTATGATAACGGACGGCTTACGATAGCGCATGAATTATTTCATCAATGGTTTGGTGATTTTGTAACAGCCGAAAACTGGACCAACATTACGGTAAATGAATCTTTTGCTGATTTTAGCGAAACGCTTTGGGCCGAACATAAATATGGTAAAGACGAGGGAGGTGCACATATCCACAGCGAGCTGCAAAGGTATTTAAAAGCACCGGGCAGCAATACTAAGAACCTGGTACGTTTTCATTACGTAAATAAAGAAGATGTATTTGACAGGGTTTCTTATAGTAAAGGTGGTTGTATTTTAAATATGATGCGTAATTATTTAGGAGAGGCCGCTTTTTTTAAAGGATTGAATATATATTTAAAGACCAATGCCTTTAAAACCGGCGAAGCGCAGCAGTTGCGATTGGCGCTGGAAGAAGCCAGCGGACGGGATTTGAACTGGTTTTTTAATGAATGGTATTACGGTGCAGGTCACCCGCTTTTAAACATCAGTTACAATTGGGACGGTGACACTAAAACTGAAACAGTTTACCTGAAACAAACACAGGATGGACAAATATTTAAACTGCCTATGGCTTTCGATGTCTATGCCAACGGGAAAAAAGAACGCTATAAAGTTTGGATGAATCACGCTGCCGATACTTTAACATTCCACGTCACTTCCAAACCCGACCTGGTAAATGTAGACGGCGACAAGGTACTCGTTTGTGTTAAAACAGATAATAAAACGCCGGACGAGTTTGTATTTCAATATTTCCACGCGCCGCTATACCTCGATCGTCTGGAGGCGATTGATGCAGCCAAAGCCGCACAAGGGGATATAGGTGCTCAAAAAGTATTGATAGCTGCATTAGGCGATAAATATTACGGCCTACGCATTAGGGCCATCGATGCTTTGGATATGAAGAACGACCGTATTCGTAACGCGGCGCAGCCAATGTTGGCCTTGCTGGCACAAACTGATAAAAATACGCTGGTTCAAGCTGCGGCAATAAAAGTTTTAGGTGAATTAAAGGCGCCGGGTAATATGAACTTATTTAAACAGGCGCTTAATAGTCAATCGTATGCTGTACAGGGTGCCGCTTTAACAGCGATAAATTTATTGGACCCGGCACTGGCACTGAAGCTGGCCAAAGGATTTGAAAAAGACAATAAGGGCCCGCTTACGAAAGCTATGGCTGCGGTCTATAAGACAAACGTCGTTAGCGGTACTTAAGATTACCTATTAAAAATCTTTGTTTACCAGCTTCTCCAGTTCGGCAAAACTGATATTCATTTTTACACGGCCTTGCTTGGCATATGAGATTTCGCCGGTTTCTTCAGAGATAATGATCGCCGTCGCATCGTTGGTTTCCGTTACGCCGATGCCGGCGCGATGGCGCAAGCCAAATTGTGCAGGCAGGTCTGTTTTTTCCGTAAGGGGAAGTATGCAGCTTGCAGATTTAATCTTATTCTCTGAAATAACTACGGCGCCATCATGCAGGGGGCTGTTTTTCTGAAATATGCTTTCCAGCAGGCGTTTTGAGATCTTCGCCTCCATTATCTCGCAGCTGTTTTGATAAAACTGCTCATCATAATATTTGGCAAAAACTATCAATGCGCCTGTACGCGTTTGCTTCATGCTTTTACAAGCATCAATGATTGGTTTAATGCGCAGATAATTATTCTTTTCGGCTTCGGCTTTACCAAAAAAGTATTGCCACCAGGCTTTATTTCGTTGCAGGGAGGCATTCTTTCCCACGAACAACAGGAAACGCCTTATTTCCTGCTGGAAAACGATGATGATGGCTATAATGCCTACATCTGCCACTTTTTTTAATATTCCGGCAAGCAGCGGCATCTTTTCTTCAGGAACAATAAAATAAAGGACATATATGAGCGAAAGCCCGATAAATATATTTGCTGCGATAGTGCCCCTTATCAGGTTATACAGTTGATAAATAATAATGGCAAGTAATAATATATCCAGTATTGAAAATGGGGTAACCTTAAATATTCCAAAATCAAATGATCGCATTTAGCTAAGGTATTGAAAGATTTGAGACGTGAGATATGAGATTTGAGATTATTTGAGTCCGAAAGTCGGGAAAGTCCAAAAGTCCGAAAGAAAAAACCTAAAAATTTCAAATTTTAGATAGTGCCAATGCTTTTGCCTCAGAATTATATTTCAAATATAAGACTGAACGTTTATCCCAAAAACGGGCCGCCCGGAACGCCCCAACCCCATTTAGGCATAGGTACGTTCGGTGCCTCGGTTACTTCATTCGTATTTGAGTTAATAATAGCTATTCGGGTGCCCCATTCAAGGTAAGCTACAAATGCCGAACGGAATTCGGGATCAGCAGGCAACGCCAGTTCATCTGCGGTTTCGAGCAGCAGTTCCATCCAACGTTTGCGGTGTTTTTCCGTGAGGTATTTTTGAAGGTGCTTCTTTATCATATCAAAATGACTGCCTTCCGACTCACTATAAACTTTAGGACCGCCCAGCACTTCGGCAACAAAATGCGCCACATGAAGCCTGTGGTCAGCCGACATATGTTTAAAAACCGGCTCCAGGATCTCATCCTGCAATACCTTATCATAAAATTTATCAAAAAGCGTGACAAATACCGGCATTCCTCCTGCCCAGTCGTAAAGCGTAGGGACTTTTGGATTATCGCTTGCTGCCATTTTGTTAGCGTTGATTTTGTAATGTTTAAAGTCGGAAAAGTTATTTGAAAAAAAATTCCTATTCGCAATTAATAACTAATCTCCGGTCTCTAATCGCCAATCACCCTTTCCTCTTTCTTTGGAAATACCAATGACGCCGCCACGCTTATTGCCAATATTGCCAGTATAACTAAAAGTGACCTACCGGTGGTCAGCCCAATTCTGTCAACATAATCGGCGGCCAGCATTTTTAATCCTATAAATGCCAAGAGTGCTGCCAGGCCTATCTTCAGATAATGGAACCTGTCAATTACGTTGATTAGTAAAAAGAACATCGAACGTAAGCCAAGTATGGCAAATATATTTGAAAAAAATACGATATAAGGGTCTTTGGTTATTGAAAAAATAGCCGGTATAGAGTCGACGGCGAAAACAAGATCGGTTACCTCTATGATCAGCAAAACTAAAAACAAAGGGGTGATTAGTTTTTTGCTGTCTATTTTTACAAAAAAATTATCTCCCTCAAATTTTGGATGCACCGCAAAATATTTAGAGGTGAATTTTACCACCGGGTGGTTCTCCGGATTTACTTCGTTTTCCTCGTTCCGGTTAATAAACATGGTAATCCCTGTGTATACCAGGAAAGCGCCGAACAGGTACAATATCCAATGAAAATGGTTTATTAAAGCGGAGCCCAGGAAAATGAAGCTGAATCTCATTATTATTGCGCCAATGATGCCCCACATAAGTACTTTATGATAGTGTTTTGGGTCAACGGCAAAGGCGGTGAAAATAAGCACCATTACAAAGATATTATCAACTGATAATGCATATTCCACTACATAACCCGTTATAAACTCAACTGCCAGGTTTTTACGATATAAGCTTAAGCTGCCCGGCAAGTCATTCGGGTTCAGAGTAAGATGATGAAAGTTGTTGATATTGGCCTGTTGTAAAGCTGCATAACTATCGATATGATGCAGGAGGTGCCCATAGTTGTAAATAAGCGCATAAAAGCCAAGTGCCAGCGATATCCATACTGCGCTCATTATTGCAGCCTGTTTTGTGCTTACCGGCCTGTCGGGTTTTGCAAATAAACCCAGGTCGAGCGCAAGCATTAACAGGATAAAAACGATAAATCCTGAAATAAAAATTAATTCGCTATGCATTATTTATTGCGTTCAGTAGTGAATCGTACCAGTTGCTCCAGTCCTTCGCGGGCCTCGCCCCTGGGAAAGGAACTTAATATTTCAAAGGCTTCGTCCTGGTATTTTTTCATCTGGGTTTCTGCATATTGTAAACCCCCGGTTTCGTTTACAAAGCTGATGATTTGGGCAATTTTCCCGGGGTCGTCATTATGATTTTTAACCAGGGTTATCATCTGCTTTTTTATGGCCGTTGTGCTGTTATTCAAGGAATATATAAGGGGTAGGGTAACTTTCTTTTCTTTAATATCTATTCCAAGCGGCTTTCCGACATCATCCGTGCCAAAATCAAACATATCATCCTTTATCTGGAAGGCAATGCCGATTTTTTCGCCAAATAGCCGCATCTTTTCAATAGTCTTATCATCTGCTCCCGCCGAAGCAGCACCGCATTCGCAGCATGACGCAATTAATGAAGCGGTTTTTTGCCTGATCACGTCATAATAAATAGACTCATCGATATCCATGCGGCGCACTTTCTCTACCTGCAACAACTCACCCTCTATCATCTGTCGCATGGCTTCCGATACTATTTCAAGAAATTTAAAGTCTTTATGTTTTACGGAGAGCAGCAAACCTTTTGACAGCAGAAAATCGCCCACCAAAACCGCAATCTTATTTTTCCACAAAGCATTGATCGAAAAAAAACTACGCCGTTGGTATGAATTGTCAACTACGTCGTCATGTATTAGGGTAGCAGTATGTAACAGCTCCACCAGCGCCGCACCGCGGTGGGTAGATTCATTGATTCCGCCGCAAATACTTGCCGAAAAAAAGACAAACATGGGTCTGATCTGTTTTCCTTTGCGCTTAACAATATAATGAGTAATACGATCAAGCAAAGGCACCGAGCTTTGCATGGAAGCTTTGAACTTTCCTTCAAAAACATCAATATCCCCCGCAATGGGTTTTTTAATCTCGTCGATGCTAAGCATTGAAAAACAAGCTTTTTGGGTGTCAGACCGCCTCCCGATAGCCGTCGGGACCGATTTGCAGCAAACATAAGCTAAAAAATATTTATCTGTATTATTGACTGTGGTTTTTGGTACAGTTTAATGTTGAGTAAGGATTAGTGAGGATAATTTGCGCCCCCGCGTCCTTTTTTAATTAAAGTTCAATCTTTTGATGCTGGTAAGGAATCTCCACATCCACAAATCCTTTAGCCAGTATTTTCTCCCTGAAATGTTGCTGTACCGCGTATTCACCATGAACCAGGAATATTTTCTTTACCTTTTTGGAATCCTGGTTAGATATAAAATGTAGCAAGTCTTCATAATCACCGTGTGCACTCATTGATTTGATAGATTGCACTTCGGCCTTTACTTCATACTTTTCTCCAAATATGTACACCTCGCGATCATGCCTTAACAGGTGCCCTCCTAACGAATTAGGTTCACAATAGCCAACCATCAAAATAGTGCACTTTGTATCGCCGATATTGTTTTTAATATGATGCTTTACCCGCCCGGCCTCGGCCATTCCCGAAGATGAAATAATCACACAAGGCGTCGGGTCATCATTTAACGCTTTGGACTCTTCGGTCGACTCAATAAAACGCAGCCCCTTAAACCCGAATGGATTGGCATCAACTTTTAAAATATCCGATACCGCTTTATTGTATACCTCCGGGTGATCCATCAACACCCTTGTAGCTTTTTCGGAAAGCGGGCTGTCAACATAATAGTGTAAATCGGGCAATATACCTTTCAGCTCCAGCGAATTCAGCGCATATAATAACTCCTGTGTGCGCCCAACGCTGAACGCCGGGATAATCAATTTGCCTTTTTTTATCTCGCAGGTTTGATTTATTACCGCAAGCAACGCATCTTCAATCGCACCAACGTCTTTATGTAATGAATCGCCATAAGTCGATTCCAGTAATATGTAATCGGCCTGCGGAAACGGCTGCGGCGTTTTTAAAAGTATATCCCCATAACGGCCTACGTCGCCGCTGAAAGTCAGTTGTGTTTGTTTGCCATCTTCCGTTATTGATAAGTGAACGGCCGCACTACCCAAAAGATGGCCGGCATCAGTAAAGCAAAATTTTACCGATGGTGTTATTGCATACATCTCGTCATATTCCACAATTTTAAATAAACGCAAAGACGCCATTGCTTCTTCTTCGGTATATAATGCTTCAAGCAAAGGTATTCCTTTCGCTGCCCTGTGCTTGTTACTATATGCCGTATCTTGGGTTTGTATTTTTGCCGAGTCCATTAAAAGTATACGGGTCAGATCCATCGTAGCCGAAGTGCAGAATATTTGCCCCTTAAACCCCTGCGATACCAGACGTGGTATTAAACCGCAATGGTCGATGTGCGCATGCGATAAGATCATGTAGTTTACCTTTACCGGGTTAAAGCCAAAATGCGCATTCAGATCTTCGGTATGCTCACCCATACCCTGGAACATGCCGCAATCCAGTAAAATATGCGTGCCATCTTTTAGTTGAAGCAAATGTTTACTGCCTGTAACGGTACGGGCAGCGCCATGAAAAGTTATAGTCATCTAATTGGTTTATTTGGTTGTTAACCGCTGCAAATTAAAAACATTTTAGGTTAGAACGTTGATATGCGACAACGATAATTTTCTTTAAATCAATCCTGTTGTTCCGTGCAATGTCAAATAAATCAGGCGGCACTCTTATTTCGGCGGGGATGGTTAAATTTGCCAGATGATCCTAACCGATACGCACACACATTTGTATTATGAAACGGATGATACAAAACGGGCCGAATTGATGCAGCGTTGTACGCAAAACAACATTGATCGCCTGTTTCTGCCAAATGTTGATGCAACATCTGTTTCGCTTGTTTCTTCACTGGTAAAATCTTATCCGACCGTTTGTTTTCCGATGCTTGGTTTGCACCCCTGTTCGGTAAAAGCCGGCTGGAAAGATGAATTAACAACAATAAAAGAGGCCATTAAACAACAAAAGATAGTGGCCGTCGGCGAAATTGGTATTGATCTTTATTGGGACAAAACTTTTTTAAAAGAACAGATACGAGCGTTTAAAGATCAAATCGCCTGGGCAAAAGAGTTAAAACTCCCAATTGTTATACACTGCCGCGATGCGTTTAACGAAGTTTTTGAGGTGCTGCAAGATGAACATGACGAAAACTTACGCGGTATATTTCATTGCTTTAGCGGCACATTTGAACAGGCCAATAAAGTGATCAGTTTGGGATTTTGCCTGGGAATTGGCGGCGTTGTTACCTACAAAAATGCAGGTTTGGATAAGGTAGTTTCCCAATTGGATTTAAGGCATATAGTTTTAGAAACAGATTCTCCGTACCTTACACCCGTTCCATACCGGGGCAAGCCTAACGAAAGTTCTTACTTAACTTATATTGCCCAAAAGGTAGCAGAATTGCATCAGACAGACATGGAAACAGTGGCCAATATAACTACAGAGAATTCAAGACTGATTTTTGGTGTGTGAAACCATATTTTTTAGATAGATTTATTTTTTAGTACAACCTGAATACACATGAGCCAAATATTGATCATTTATACCGGCGGAACAATAGGTATGATGGCCGACCCTCAAACCAAGGTGCTCAGACCGATCAATTTTGAGCAGATAATGGATAATGTGCCCGAACTGGAGAAACTTAATTGCAAGATAAAAGTTCATTCGTTCGACGAGATCATTGATTCATCTAACATGAACCCGGCTATCTGGAGTGAAATGGCCGGTTTGATTGAATCAAACTACGATACGGTTGATGGCTTTGTGATATTACACGGATCGGATACCATGGCTTTTACAGCATCGGCGCTGAGTTTCATGCTCGAAAACTTGGCCAAACCTGTGATTTTCACCGGCTCGCAATTGCCCATCAGCGCCATACGCACCGATGCCAAGGAAAATTTGATGACAGCTATCGAAATTGCCAATGCTAAAAAGCATGATAAGGCGCGTGTGCCCGAGGTTTGTATATATTTTGATTATAAATTATTCAGGGCCAACCGGTCATTTAAATATAACTCATCCAAGTTTGAAGCATTCCGATCACCGAATTATCCAATACTGGCGGAATCAGGGGTGCATCTTAAGTTCAGCATAAACGACATCCGCCACGCACAGGATGGCCATGAGCTTAAAGTTCATAAAAACCTGGTAAGCGATGTGGCCGTACTTAAACTATACCCGGGAATTAGCCCCAAAGTGGTCGAAACTATTTTGGCCGCCAGCTCAAGGGGAATAGTTATGGAAACATTTGGCGCAGGCAACACAACTACCGACCAATGGTTCGTTGATCTGCTTAAAAACGCCATCGATAGCGGCAAAGTGATACTTGATATCTCACAATGTAAAGTAGGTACGGTTGAGCTTGGTCGCTATGAAACCAGCCGGCAATTAAAAGACATTGGTGTAGCTAACGGTTATGATATGACCTACGAATCTGCCGTTACCAAGATGATGTTCCTGTTAGGGCAGTTTGATAACCCCAAGGATGTGAAAGAACATTTGGAATTGGATTTGAGGGGCGAGATAACAGTATCGTAACACTGCCCGGATAAACTTACGAAGTTTACAAAACTTCGTAAGTTTTACAACTACCTGATAGTTAAAACTTTACTTTCCATTAATAAACCTCCGCAATTATTCTGCGCGGTAAAGCGTACCTTTGCAAAATTATTTTCTTGAACAAGGCCGCATAAAAGAAGCTTTTCTATTTCAATGACGATAAGTACAAACAGCATATTATGAAAAAAATCGTCGACTACAGGAAGCTTTTAAATGTAAATGAGGCAGCAGAGCTACAGGAATTAAAAACCATTTACCGCGGCCTAATGAAAACCTGGCACCCTGATAAATTCCAGGACAATGCCGAGAGTAAGTTAGAAGCTGAAGAAAAAAGTAAGACCATAATCGAAGCTTATCATTTCCTGGTAAGCATAGCACCCGAAACGCGCAATCAATCTTTTGGCGAATATTCCATTACCACCGCTACTGCAAACATTACTGATTTTGAGTATAAATCGCAGGTATTAACCGTTAATTTTTCAGACGGTAACTCTTACGAATATTTTGACGTACCAAAAGAGGTATACCGGAAATTTATCAACGCTGATTCGCCCGGAAGATTTGCCCGCCGCCATATTTTTAGCAACTATGTTTACCGGAGCATGAGCCGGTTGGTAGCAACGGCGTAAACGATTTACTTCAACTGTATCTTAAAAAGATAGCTTTTAACACGCTCAGGTATAATTAGCCGTATCCGGCAGTACAGCTTTCGCTGCACCGCCTTCAACAGCAGGTCCGAAGGACTCCCTCGGAGGATATATAGGGGTATTAATTTCATGCTAAATTCTGCTTACTATCCCGCTTTCAACCCTTTTGCGGTACGACCAGAAAAACACAATTGGAAAAACGAAAAGATTAAATATGGTATTGGTTATCAAGCCGCCAATAACTACGATTGCCAGCGGCTTTGAAGCTTCGGAGCCTATGCCGTTTGACATGGCAGCGGGTAATAGGCCAATTGCAGCCATCATAGCCGTCATCACCACGGCGCGCAAACGATTGGCAACGCCGTCTTTTAAAGCATCTTCAAACGATGTCCAGGTGGTATGGTGCTTTAATTCAGTAATGTTGCTTTTGAACTTTGTAATTAGTATCACCCCATTTTGCACACATATGCCGAACAGGGCTATAAAGCCAATACCTGCCGAAATATTAAAGTTAATCCCCGTTATCAGCAGGGCCAATATCCCACCCATAATGGCGAACGGTACGTTATTAAGCACCAGTAGGGAGTCCCTGAAATTGCCAAACAGGATAAACAGGATAAAAAATATCAACAATAAACTGATCGGCACAACCTGGCTCAACCTTGCAGTTGCCCGCTGTTGGTTTTCGAAATCACCGGCCCATTGCAGCGAATAACCCCGCGGCAGATCGATCTGGTCGTCAACTTTGCTCTGTGCTTCTTTAATGGTGCTGCCCATGTCCCGGCCGCGTATAGAAAATTTAATAGCCCCATAACGCTGATGGTCATCCCGGTAGATCATGCTGATACCCGTAATTTTTTTTATGCTTGCTATTTCACGGAGTGGTACCGTATTGTTGTTTAGCGTTGGCACGCGAAGGTCGCCTATCGACAATTCGTTGTTCCTGAAATTTTCGGGGTAACGTATACGAAGGTCAAATTTCTTTTCCCCTTCATAGATTTGGGTGGCCGCCTTACCGCCGATTGCCATTTCAATAACAGCGTTGGCATCGGCGGCGGTTACGCCATATTGAGCCATTTCCTGTTGGTTTAGGTCTATCTGCAATTCGGGCTGACCCATGTTGTGCAATATGCCCAGGTCCTCAATGCCCTTTACGCCTTTCAAAATCCCATATATCTTTGCTTCCTGGTTTTCAATATATTTATAATCATCCCCAAATAGCTTTACTACAATTGAGCCCTTTACCCCCGACACCGCTTCCTCAACATTATCGGATATGGGCTGCGAAAAATTAAGATCGATACCCGGGAAAAACTTTAACTTTTCCTGCATCCGTTCGATGAGTTCTTCCTTGGTTTCTTTTCGTTTCCATTGGTCCTGGGGGTAAATATCTACGTGGAACTCAATGTTGTAGAAACCTGTCGCATCGGTGCCGTCGTTTGGTCTGCCTGTTTGTGACAGTACTTGCTTTACTTCATCAAAGCTCAGGAAGATGTTGCGCATTTCATTAGCCATCTTAACTGATTCTTTTAATGAAATGCTTAACGGACCCGTCGCCCGTACGTAAATGGCGCCTTCATTCAGCTCAGGTAAAAACTCAGTTCCTAAAAGCTTAAAGCTCGCCAGGGTAATCACAAGACCAATTATTGCAGCCGGTACTACTATTTTTCGCGCCTTAAAACACAGCGCATAAAAGCGCATAGCGTTGCTCGTAATAAATTCAACAAAAACGTTGTGCCGTTCTTTAACATCCTTATTGAGCAGCACGCTCGCGAGTGCTGGAACGAAAGTAAAAGTTAAGATAACCGCGCCTAGCAGTGCAAAACCCAGTGTCCAGGCCAGTGGCGAAAACATCTTTCCTTCTACCTTTTGGAAACTGAAAATCGGAAGCAGGCCTGTGATAATGATCATTTTGGCAAAGAATATGCCTTTGCCGTTTACCTGGCATGCCTGTTTAATTAAACCAAGCTTGCTCAAGCGATTGTAATTTGCCATCCCGACATCTTTCGCTTTATGATCCAGGACTACAAATATTCCTTCCACCATTACCACCGCGCCGTCAATAATGATCCCAAAATCTATGGCGCCCATTGACAACAGATTGGCCGACATGCCTTTTAGCTTGAGGCAGATAAATGCGAACAACAACGACAGCGGAATAATCAGCGATACGATCAAAGTGGTGCGCCAATCGGCCATGAAAAGAAACACGATCACCGTCACGAGGATAATGCCTTCGGCCATATTATGTAACACAGTATGAGTAGCAAAATTTACAAGGTCTTCGCGGTCATAAAAGGTTTTTAGCTTTACATCGTCTGGAAGTATTTTATTATTGAGCTCATTTATCTTTGCTTTAAGGTTTTTTATTACCTGGCTTGGATTTTCACCCTTTCGCATTACCACAATACCTTCAATAACATCAGGGTCTTTATCGCGGCCAACCTGGCCCAGTCGCGGCAATGCCGATTCAGTTACCTCAGCAATTGTTTTTACATAAATGGGCGTCCCTTTAATGTTATTTACAACAACATTCCGTATCTCATCAATATTATTAAGTAAACCTATACCCCTTACCACATAAGCCTGCCCGCTTTGTTCAATCACATCCCCGCCAACATTCACATTACTTTTTGATACTGCATCATAAAGCTGCAACGGGGTAACATTATATTGCACCGCTTTTTCAGGATCGATGGTGATCTGGTAGGTTTTTACCTCGCCACCAAAACTGTTAACGTCTGCTACGCCGGGCACCTCGCGTATTTCACGCTCAACTACCCAATCTTCAATGGTTTTTAATTCGCGGGGTGATTTTTTGTTGCTGGTTAAAGTAAACCGGTAAATCTCGCCGGTTGGGCCGTAAGGTGGTTCAACAGACGGGTTTACACCGTCGGGCAGATCTGCATCGCCTAAATGGTTATTGATCTGTAAACGCGCAAAAGCATAATCTACGTCGTCGTCGAACGTGACTTTTACCACTGAAAGCCCGAACAGCGAAGACGACCTGATACTGGTCTTTTTCTCCGTCGGGTTCATGGCAATTTCAAGAGGGCGGGTAACAAATTTTTCTACTTCTTCCGCGCTTCTGCCGGGCCATTGGGTAATAATGGTAACGGATGTATTGGTCACATCCGGAAATGCATCGATACTAATAGTTTTAAAGCTTATATACCCGGCAACAGCGAGCAGGGCAGTCACAAAAAATATGAAAAACCTGTTCTTTAAAGCGAATGCAAGAATGTTTTTTATAAATCGATTCATTTTTTTATTTCGGAATTCGGAATCGTCAAACTACTCTTTAAGTGATTCATATAGGTACACCTGTCTTGATCCTACAACCCGGTCGCCGGTTTTCAAACCTTTGCTTATATAAGCCCTGTCTTCAACTGTTTTTGCAATTTCAACCGGCTGTATATGCACCTTCGCCTTGCCGTCGACTACTATTACATAGTTCCTGTCGTTATCAAAAACCAGTGCGCGGGTATTAACTTCAGGGAGGGTTTCACCAGATTTCGCCTTGATCAGCACGTTCGCGAACATGCCGGGCTTCAGCAAATTACCAGGGTTATTTATCTTTATCCTGGCATGCATTACCTTATTGTCCGGGTCGAGCATGTTGTCTATTTTTTCAATTTTACCGTCAAACACCTTATCTGGATATGATAAAGTGGTGATTTTTACCGGGTCGCCGATTTGAATTTTGGCAATGTCAGATTCATACACATTCACCAAAACGTATACACTTGACAGATCGGCTATCGTGAACAAATTCTGGCTGTTGTCAGCCCTTACCTGGGTATTATTAGTCAGATTTTTCTCCACAACAAAACCTGCTATCGGCGTTTTAACCTCGTATCCATTTTCATTGCTTTTGTTGATTTTTATCACCGCACCGGCTCTTTTACCCTCTGCCTCCGCTTTTTGGTAATCAGATTGTGTCTGTTCGAGATCTTTTTGCGAGGCAAGGCCGCTCTTATACAGATCCTGGGTTGATTCCATAATCCTGCGGGTGTTCCGGATATCCGCTTGTGATGAAATATAGTCTTTCGTAAAGCCGGCCATTTCGGCGCTTCTCATGATGGCCAGCGTTTGCCCTTTTTGTACTACGTCGCCCAACTGCACATTTACGTCTTGGGCAACGCCGCTAACCATTGGAAATATCTTCACCATTTTGTTTTCGTTAGGTGCAATGCTGCCGGTTAGCGTTAATTGAGAAAGTGCACTGGCTTCTTTCACCGTATCAATAAGCAAACTGTTTAAAAGCGTATCGGTAACCTGGAACCTGTTATCCTTTTCTTTGCTTTCATCGGCATGATGACAGCTTTGTAAGACGGCAATCATTGCTAAAAGCCCCCATACCATTTTTATTATTTTATATTTTGCGTGCATTGCTATTCTGGTGATTGATTAAAAAAGGGCGTTCCGGTAAAATAATTGAGCTGTTCAAGCGAAGTGATCCGGTTAAGCTGCAACGTGTTTAACTGCAGGGTATTCGTTTTATAGGCATCATAAAAATCCAGGAACTCCAACAGGCTGATATTCCTTTTTTCATAATTCTTAAAAACCTCCTGTATCAGGTGGTTAAAGTCACCTTTAAATGCAGGATCAAAACTGTTATACAATTTTTCAAGACGTAATGCGCCTTTATAGTTGGTTGCCAGGTCGCTTTCAACTTGATCCTGCTGATTTTGGAACTGTACTTTACTTTGGTCTATCGCAATTCGCGCCTGTTTAATGTTACCCTGGTTACGATTAAAAAAGGGCAGGTTAAATTCAATACCGGCTCCTAAAAAGTTAGTGCCGTAGCCACCCAGTTTATCATAACTCAACGAAAGCGAAAAATCAGGCACTGCGGTTGCTTTTTGAAGTTGCAGATTAACATTATTGTAGTCCATGTTAACTTTGGCCAGCCTAAGATCATAGCGATTGGCTAAAGCAGAATCCAATAATTGCTGATAGGGTACGTTGGCTACGATATCCTTCCCATCCAGGTCGTAATTAACTTGCGGCACTATAAAAGTGGCCCGCGGCGCTTTAATCAGCAATTTAAATTCACTTTGTACGGTATCAATAGCTACCTGCAGGTTGTTAAATTCCGATTGTAAAGTGTAGAGCTGCGATTGTATACGCAACACTTCTTTTTCAGCTACGTTTCCTTTTGCATATTCCTCTTTAAAAACGGATAGGGTTTTTGATAATGAATTAATCTCCTGGTTATAAACTGTAGCGGATTGTTCCTGGAAATAAATGTTATAGAAATCATTTCTTAAGGTAAATTTCAGCGTCCTGAGCAGGTCAAAGAACTGGTATTTTGCCTGTTCGACACTAATTTTGGCCAGCTGAATATTTTTATTGCGTTTGCCCGCAGTGGTAAAAAGCTGCGACACGCTGAACGATTGGTCTTTATAAGCAGGCCCCTGCGACGCATCGTTGGTATGAATGCCGTTTGAGAAGTTAAAATCGGGATTGGGAAAAAGGCGGGCAGTAATGATCTGTGCGTTTGCGTTATCAATATTATACCGCTGGATAATAAGCTGAAGATTGTTTTTTAAGAACATATCTTCAGCTTTTTTAATAGTTATCTTCAGGGTATCACTTGCAGAGGGTTGCGCCTTAGCTAAAAATGGCGCGGGTAGTAACGCTATCAGTGCGAAAAAAGACGCACGAACAAATTTTTGGAACATATTTTATTAATGCTCCAAAGGTAGCCTACTGTTATTAAAGCGAGATTAAAGTCGGATTAGAATGAGATTAGAATTATCTCATGAACTGGATGGTGACAGTGGTGCCTTGTTCAGGTACTGATTTAACATCAATTTTGCCGTTAAAAAGCATAATGATCTTATTGGTGACATACAGGCCGATGCCATTGCCCACATAGCCATCTACATTAGTACCGCGGTAAAAGGATTCGAAAATTTTATCCAACTCGATTGGGATTATGCCGATGCCGTGATCAATAATTTTGATAACGATACCTTTGTCATCCGCATACAAATCACAATTAACACGTTTATTACCTGAGAATTTAAAAGCATTGCCGATGATGTTATTTAAAGCGATAGTTAATAATGGTTTATTGGCAAATACTTGCAATTTTTCGTGGTCTTTTGGTAGGTGCAGTATGTTAACATTAAACAGGCCTTTTCCGGCCTTGTCAGTCCAAAAATCATTTAGCTCCCATATCAACTCATCTATGGCAACCGGTGTAAAGGCCGGTTGTGTATAGTTCATATCTACATTTGCAAGTTCCAACAAACCGGTAATGGTTGTGTTCAACCGTACGGCATCTGTTAAAATCGATTTCAATACCTGTTCATACTCCGCCGTGGTCCGAAGTTTATGTATGGCAATTTCAATTTCGCCGATGATCGTTGTGATAGGTGTTCTTAATTCGTGCGAGGCATTGGTTACGAAAGTTTGCTGAAGTTCAAAAGCATTTTCTAGGTGCTCCAAAAGCTGGTTAAAGTTATGAGCAAGGGCACTTATCTCGTCCTTGCCATTGCCTCCATCAACGCGGAGGCTAAGATTACCTGCCCTAACCAGGCGCATCTGCTTTATTACTTTGTCAATAGGCTCCAAAGTTTTTTGCGCGAACCATCTGCTTATTAAAAACAGGGCCGCAGTAACGCTGATTAGCAGGATCGTCATGCTTTCAATGAGATCCTTTAACCTTTTATGCCCCTGGTAGTCAATGGCCGAAACTAATATTACAAAATTTCCCTGGTTATCATTGTAATAGATCCCCACGGTTTGCCTGTCCCCTTCAGGAAATTCCATTTGTTTGTGTTTACGCACGGCATTGATAATGGGGCCCGTCCAAAACTGGTTTTTGTCCTTTATAAATGATGCCGCATTTTTGTCGTCATAAAATCTGACCACCTCGCTGTCCATGGGCTGCAGATAGCGTTCCCGAACGTGGCTTAGTGAATCAGCGGATATCTCATCAGCTTCCAGGTACAATTGCGCAGCGACGTGAGCCCTATCCATCAAGTGGCCATAAAAATCAGATTTGGTAACAGAATTGAAGCTAATACACATTACCACCTGCACAACCAGCAAAACAAACGCACTTAACGCAGTAAAATAAAGTGAAAGCCTGTCCTTTATCTTCATGTTTACTTATCACTCTTTAAAATATAGCCCATGCCAATTACTGTGTGTATTAGTTTGTTATTAAAGCCTTTTTCAATTTTATTGCGGAGATAGTTTACATATACATCGATAAAATTTGTACCGGTGTCGAAATCAATTTTCCAAACCTGCTCGGCTATGTATTCTCTTGATAAAACTTTATTCGGATGCCGCATAAATAGCTCAAGCAAGGTGTATTCTTTTGCCGTTAACGCAATTTGTTGACCGGATCTTTCGGCAATATTGCTCCAGGTATCCAATTTAAGATCGCCGAATACCAGCATGTGTTCTTCTGTTTCGGCGGCTTTTTGCCTTCTTAATAATGCTTCGATGCGTGCGAGTAATTCACTAAAATGAAAGGGTTTTACCAGGTAGTCGTCCGCCCCTGCTTTTAACCCTGATACCTTATTCTGTACCTGGTCGAGCGCTGTCAACATTAATATGGGCGTTTTTGTATCGGTCAGTCGTATTTGACGGCACAGCTCAATCCCATTAATATCAGGCAGCATTACATCAAGTATCAGTAGGTCGTAGTCCCCGGCCTGCAGTAATGTTTTTGCTGCGGCCCCGTCCTTTGCAACATTGATCTTATATCCATGTTCCTCAAGCCCTTTGCAAATAAATGCTGAAACTTTTTGTTCGTCTTCAACTAAACATATGTTGGCCATGAAAGCAAATATATGATTAATTGGATTAGAGGATTATTAGAATTGGGAAGGCGGGAAGTTCTTTGATTTCGGATTTATTAGAATGCGGAAGTCGGAATGTCGATTGTGAAATGGGCCTTGGATAACTAAAATATCCGCTGCTGAATTAACGCCATAAACCCATCCTTAAACTTTTCACTGATAGGGATTTGCTTATCTGCAATACGTAATTTATGTTACCATACTTTTATTAGCTGCCGGGTTATCACGCGGATATCTTATAGAAACGTTATATAATAAGTACTTCACCGAACATCGGGAGGTTATATCCTTTGGGATGATTGTATACTTTGTTGTAACAGGATTTTTGACTTATTTGCTCAGCTTTATTTTTCGTATTGCGCTGGCTTATTTTAGCCTGAAGCAACAATCAGAACAAATATTGGTGCAAAAAGGCCAGGCAGAATTAAACCTGTTAAAATCACAAGTGCAGCCACATTTTTTGTTCAATACCCTGAACAATATCTATTATGAGGCTTACCGGGAAGCGCCGCAAACTGCTAAGCTGATTGAACGGCTTTCAGATATAATGCGCTACTTTGTTGACGAGAGCCCGAAAGATGAAGTTTTGCTGTCGACCGAGATAAATTTCCTGGAGAACTATATCGCTCTGGAAAAAATCAGAATGAGGCATGAAATAGCGTTGGAATTTGTCCAGGATTTCAGCGCCGACGTACGTATACCGCCGATGC